>RRZU011694654.1_pt1 | contig 20166 bp, 7 predicted proteins | sample 2165561 | NCBI WGS metagenome assembly RRZU01 (sample SAMN10456909, study PRJNA506462) | wastewater metagenome | isolation source: wastewater sludge | place: USA: Moscow, Idaho | reverse complement strand
TCAAGGTAGACGGAAAAGCGATTCTGTCGACCGTAACCCTGTCGCTGGAACCTAAGGCGCTGGCCGACGCCATCGCCGGGGCGATCAATGCCTGCAGTTTCGGTCTCCCCAACGGCACGCGCTGCGAGGTGGTCGGTTATCGAGCCGCCGTCAATGACCAGGGGGTGACGATCACCGCCCCACACGCCTTCGGCACGGCAACGCAACCTGAGCTGACCCAGGTGGGCAGCATCACCCGGAACGAGTTCAAACGCTGGGGAGCGAACCAGGCGCCGGGCGACGTCCGCCTGACGGTGATCATCGGCAATGCGGCGGACGACAAGGCGCCCACCCGCACCGACTGCGTGGCCAGCAAGTGCAGCTACGACGAGGAAATGACCAACTTTGCCAACTGGTGGGCTTACTACCGCACCCGCATGCTGACCATGAAGACCGCCAGCAGCCGGTCCTTCGCGAAAATCGACGAGACCCGACGCGTTGGCTACATGAGCATCAACAACAATACCGGGACGGACTTCCTGAACGTTCAGGAGTTCGCCGGCGCGCAGAAGAAAAGCTGGTATGACAAGCTCTTCGCTGCGCAACCCGGCCAATTCACGCCGTTGCGCGCAGCGTTAGCGCAGGCGGGCTACCTGTATGCCGGGAAATACAACAAGGGCCAGCTCAACGGGGTGACCATCACCGATCCGGTACAGTACTACTGCCAGAAGAATGCGACGATCCTGTCTACGGATGGTTACTGGAACGGCGCCGAGGGCTTCAAGCTCGACGGCAGCGCGGTCGGTGACCAGGACAGCAGCGCCGTCAGACCGACCGTCGAACGACCGCAACTCGACGGCAGCGGCAGGGTCATCAAGCGAACGGTCAGCCGAATCCTGATGACCACGACGCCGACCAAGAAACAGCCCATGAAGAAGACTGGGCAGATGATCAGCGAGATCTTTCCAGTAGAGATATCGACCAGAATCGTGCAGTCGATTCTCACCAGCCAGAGCGAGCTGCAGCAGAACCTACGGAAAGCCACTAGCCAGAGCGTCGCCGTTGAGCAATTGCAAACCACCCTTGCGAAGCAGACGGTTAGTAAGGCTCAGGAGAACGTCTCGCCGGACGGGGGCACAACCTGGAGTGACTGGAAGAACATCGATGACGGCACGTCGTGCACAAGAATCGTCGGGGGTGAGGGCACAAGAAGAGAATGTCGAATCAACCCAAGCTCAATCGAAACGCAGGTCGCGAGTTGCGACCCGATCGAGGTCTACGACGGCAAACTGATCCAGAACGTCGCGACCTGGAAGAGCGGAGTTACCTGCGGCGCCCCCCAGGAGACCTGGGGTGCCGCCGAGTCGTCGTGCAAGACTCAGGGCGACTGCAGGTATCGATACGATTTCAAAGGCTCTCCGGTGGATTACAACACCTGTACGCTGCCGAATCAGGCCGATAGCTGGGGCAGGACGCCCCCCGGAACGACGACGAATGGCACGACGAAGATCGAGCGGATCTGCTACACGAATTGGCCCGACGAGTGGTCGAAGGACGAGACCTGCGCGCCAAGCGACGTCAGACAGTGCCGGGTGGTTGCGCTGGGCAATGGCGTCTGGGTCCCCGATGAGAACTGCGTCTCCGATGGCAGCGGCGGAGTGGTATGGCAGGGCCAGGGCCCCAGCAAGCGCTGCAGCTTCGAATGGAGCGCCTTCAGCTCGAAGACGGACAGCTATGACACGGAAACCGACGCGTGCATTGGATCTGACAAGGTCCGCTGCAGGCTGGGCAACTCCTATAAAAAGCCCGTCGTCGGTATCTGCCAGGGGAGGCTGAACGTGCCGGGGTATGGCGATGTCTACTGCCTTGGAATACAGTTCGGAGAAGCGGTCCCAGTTGGCGAGCCGACCGTCAAGTGCGAGCCCTCGACCAGCGGCCCGGATGCGAGCGGCGTGACGACGAGCATCGAGTGCGCCTCATTGGTCGGCAAGAGTGAGTACGTCGCCGAATGTACGCCCGATCTGGTCGCAGACGAACGGAACCAGTATGTGAGAACCGAATGCACGACGGAATTCGCGACGGAAAAAATCGGCGATCAGAATGTCGTGGTGAAGGACCTGGAGGGTGCCTGCGTCGAGCAAGCGCCATCGGGTTGTCCGACCAACGACCCGGCACTATGCTGGCAAACCAGCTGTGCCACTACCCCCAGGCCATCGACGCCGAACACCCTCGCTGACGTGGCTCAGTACTACTTCATGACCGACCTGCGTACCCCTGAGCTCAAGAACTGCGCGCCCAATGGAATTGGCGACGCCGAGAAGGCTGGTGTCTGCGGCCCGGCGAGCGGCAACGACGTCAATGGGCAACACATGCTGACGTATACGCTGGGTCTGGGCGCATCCGGCCTGATGCAGTATGCGGAGGGTTATCCGAAGGCAACGCAGGGCGATGGATCCGATTTCGCCAGCATCAAGTGGCTAACCAACGCCGACCCGGAACGTGGCATCTGCTCATGGCAAGCGAGCGGCGATTGCGACTGGCCACCACCGGCCAGCGATTCACAGACCAACATTGATGACCTCTGGCACGCCGCGGTGAATGGACGCGGCACCTACTACAGCGCCCGCGATCCGTCGGCCCTCGCCGCCGGCATCAGCAGCGCGCTGGCCGACATCGGTACCGCCAAAGGATCGCTGGCAGCGGTCACGGTGACTTCGCCCAACCTCGGCAGCGGCGAGAATGCCCTTTACGAAGTCTCCTTCGAAGTCGGCGTCTGGGCCGGCGACCTGGCCAAGCGGACAATCAACGGCGACACCGGAGTGATCTCGGCGACGCCAGCCTGGTCGGCCGAGACGCAACTCCGCAACAGACTTCCAGCCGCTCGCAAAATCTACACCTTCGATTCCGAAAATAAAGCGCTCACGCCGTTCCTGTGGACTGGCGGGATCACGGAGGAGCAACAGGCTTACCTCAGCGGGGACCATATCGCCGACCTGTCACAATTCTGCAAGAGTGGCGTAACCTGCCTCACGGACAGCAACCGGGCCGCAGCCAGTGGCGAAAACCTGTTGAATTTCCTGCGCGGCGACCGCTCTCACGAGGGTGAGGTGGACAATCTGGCGACCTTCTACCGCCAGCGCTCGACCAAGGGGAGCCAGGAGCACCGGCCGCTGGGCGACATCTCGGGTTCCGAAGCAGTGTACGTCAAGACGCCACTGTGGAATTACGCCGATCCGCAGTACGCCGAGTTCAAGACAGCCCAGAAGGATCGCCGGGCGGTGATCTACGTCGGCGCCAACGACGGCATGCTGCATGCCTTCCATGCCGATGCCGACGCACAGGCACAGCCCCCCATCGCAGGTGGCGACGAGGCCTGGGCCTACGTTCCGTCGCTGGTTTTCCCGACGCTCTACAAGCTGGCGGACAAGGATTATCCCGGCAAACATCGGTTTTTTGTCGATGGCACACCGGTGATCGGCGACATCTGCGCAAGCAACTGCCAGAACAGCAGCGCGGTCTGGAAGACCATTCTGGTCGGTGGCCTGGGCCGCGGCGGACAGGGTTACTACGCACTCGACGTCACTGACCCCGCGACGCCCAAGGCGCTGTGGGAATTCGGCAACGACTACCTGGGCTACACCTACGGCAATCCGGTGATTACCAAGCTCAAGAATGGCACCTGGGTGGTAATCATCACCTCGGGCTACAACAACACCGACGGTGTCGGGCGCCTGTTCATCCTGAACGCCAATACCGGCGAGCTGCTGAGAACCATCGCCACCACTGCCGGGGACAAGGATACGCCCAGCGGTCTGGCGAAGATCACCGCCTGGGCGAACTTCCCGGACGTCAACAACACCGCCGAGCGCGTCTATGGTGGCGATCTGCTGGGCAATCTGTGGCGCTTCGACATCAACGGCGACATCCTTCCCGATGGCTACGACGCGCATCTGCTGGCGACGCTCATGGATGCGAAAGGCAAGGCGCAGGCGATCACGGCGAGGCCGGAGCTTGGCAAGGTCAAGAACCACCCGGTGGTTTTCGTCGGCACCGGCAAACTGCTCGGTGCGAGTGACTTCGAACCCATCAGCCAGACCGAACCCAAGTTCCAGCGGCAGTCTTTTTACGCGATCAAGGACCGGCTGGACGCCACCGAGTACGGCAATCCGCGCTCGGCCGAGGTCACCAAGGATGGAACGGCAATCAAGGCCTTCACCGCCTGGACGATCGGAACGGGCGAGTGCCCGCAAGGCGCCAGCTTCTGCAAGGCAGCACAGGGAAACACAGACCCGACTGCGACCGAGGAGAACCCGCCCCGCAAGGAAGGGGAGACCGACGAGCAGTATGCGGCACGACTCGCGCAAACGCGGCAGCAGGCGATCAGCAATGCCATGGGCCCCTACAACGACGGCTGGTACGTCGACCTTCCCGGCGACGGCGAGCAGAGCAATACCGACCCCAGTCTGCAACGGGGGAGCATTGTCTTCACCACCAACCGCCCACTCGAAGGGGGAGGTTGCGAACCGAAAGCGAGCAGCTTCCGTTACTTCATCGACTACCGGACTGGCAGTGCGATTGAAGGAACCAACGGCATCATCGGCGTCCAGATCACCGATTCGCTGGCCACCCGGGCAGCAGTGGTCGTGCTGACCACTGACAAGCTGTTTGGCCTGACGCGTATCGACAAGCCGGCGATCGAGCCTGCGGAAATCCCGACACCACCAGCTGGTGAAGCGGCTCGGCGGGTATCCTGGCGCGAACTGGTCGTCGAGTGAGTTGCGCTGCTCAGGGTGCTGAGCCGATGACCCGCAAGCAGCGCTGTTGATCGGGCAGTCGCTGCTTCGGGCAGGTCGCCGGAAGCCGCGCCAGCGGCTTCTTCCTTTTCACGAGTCGGCGCATCAGGCAGCAGCGAGTCCGTTCCGCCCGGCAACGCCGGCGAACTGCGCTGCCGGCGCCGCCAGCCGGGACAGGATGTCAGGCCGCGGATGCTGTAGAATCGATGCGGGATTCGACCGTCACCGCATACTCGGAAGGAGGCCGCTGATGAACCAGTGGAAGGCTTTTCCAACTGTCGCCTTGCTGCTCCTGTCGAGCTCGGCAATGGCCAAGCGCTTGCCGGACGATCCACTCGAACGCCGTTGCTGGCTGCAACATACGGCGGAGAGGACGTCGCTTAGCCTGTTCGCCGACTCGACGCCGGTGACCTTCTCCAACCTTGGCGATGGATTCCAGGTGCGCACGCCATTCTGGGTGGAGTTTGGCATCCGCGGCATGGGCGTGATTCCGGCCGGAAACAAGCGCGACGACGCCGGACATCACCACTTGTTGATCGACACGCCTTTGCCATCCTCGGTTTCCGAACCGATCCCCTTCTCCGACAAGTACCGGCATTTTGGCAAGGGGCAGACGGCCACGGTTCTCGATCTGCCGCCCGGAGAGCACAGCTTGCGGCTGCTGTTTGCCGATTATCAGCATCGACCCTACTACGTCTTCAGTCGCAAGATCAACGTCCAGGTGCGCGGCAACCGCAAGGACATCGCCCGGCCCAGGATTGATCCCGAGCGCTTCAATGAAAGCTGCCAGGCATGGTATCAGGATGAAGTGACGACTCCACCGAGCGAAGCCAAGCTGGTCTATGTCAAGAATATCCGCGACGGCGAGACGGTAGACAGTCCGTTTCTGGTCAAGCTTGGCGTCCTTGGTTTCGGCGTCGCGCCGCAACGAACCGCGATCCCGGAAACCGGACATTTCGCATTGAATATCCGGAAGAATCGATCTTCTGCGACGCAGCTTCGTTTGGGCGAAGGCCAGACCGAGACCGTCCTCGACCTCAGCCCGGGTGATTATGAAATCGACCTTTCCTTCCTTGCTGGCGATGGACAATTGTTGTTGCAGGACCAGCTGAAGCTAACCGTGGCGACGCAAGGTCAGGCGCCGCGCAAGAAATGACCCGATCGAGGAGGCTGTTGCTGGCCGCAGTCGTCGTCGCCATCGTCGCTGCTGGATTCTGGGTGCTCAACGCTCGCCGTTCAGAGACTGCCAGCACAGCCAAAGCGGCACTGCCGGTGCCGGTCAACGTGGCCAGGGCAGCGACTCACGACATTCCCGTTTTGCTCGAGGTGGTCGGTCGTGCCGAAGCCTTTGAGAGCGTGACCCTGAAGTCGCGGCTCGACGGACAGGTTGCCGCAGTGGCTTACACCGCAGGTCAACACGTCAGACCGGGTGATCTCCTGGTCAAGCTCGACCCCGGCGATTTCGCTGCCCGTCTGCGGCAGGCGGAGGCCAACCTGGCCAGGGACGAGACGCAGTTGGCCAAGGCCACGACCGATGTCGAGCGCTACCTCGCCCTGAAAGAACGCGGCTTCGTTTCCGAAGAAAAGGTAAACGAACTGCGTACCGCCGCCAGCGCAGCGGCGGCCACGCTGCGCGCCAACCAGGCGGCAGTCGAGCTGGCCAGGCTCCAGGTCTCGTACACCCGCATCGTCGCGCCCTTTGCCGGGGTGGTCGGCGCTCGCCTGGTTTTTCCGGGGTCGGCGGTCAAGGTGAATGATACGGCGCTGGCAGTGGTCAATCGCGTGCAGCCGCTCTACGTCACTTTCTCGGTTCCGGAAAAGCATCTCTCGCGTCTGCGACAGGCGATGGCCGCCGGCGAGCTGCACGCCAGCGTGACGATTCCCGGCGACAAGGAGCAGCGCTTTGCCGCCAGCGTCCGCTTTCTCGACAACAGCGTCGATGCCAGCACCGGCACCATCCAGATGAAGGCCGTGGTGGAAAATCGTCAGGAAAATCTCACTCCCGGACAGTTTCTCAACCTCAGCATCGCCCTCGATACCCTCGCCGATGCGGTGGTCGTCCCAGCCGAAGCGGTCCAGCAAGGGCCCGAAGGCAGCTTCCTGTTCGTGGTCAGGCAGGACAACAGCGTCGAGCCGAGAAAAGTGGCAGTCCTGGCCAGCTACCAGGGCCTTGCGGCGATCGGCAAAGGCGTCGTCGCCGGGGAAACGGTCGTCACCGACGGTCAGCTCAGACTGACCCCCGGCAGCCTGATCGAGGTCAAGCCCGCCGAGCGGGAGGCCGCCAAGGCTGCCGCCGCAGCGCCCGCGCCGGCCGCGCAACCCGGCAGTTGAAGCGCGCCGGATGAATCTGCCCGAACTGTGTATTCGCCGGCCGGTGATGACCACGCTGCTGATGGCGGCGTTCCTCATTTTCGGCTTTATCGGCTATCGCGCCCTGCCGGTTTCGGAACTGCCGACCGTCGACTTCCCGACTATTTCGGTGAGCGCGAATCTCCCCGGCGCCTCACCGGAAACCATGGCGGCAGCGGTTGCCACTCCCCTCGAGGGACAGTTCTCGACGATCGCCGGCCTCGATTCGATGACCTCAACCAGCGCCCAGGGATCAACCTCGATCACCCTGCAATTCTCGCTGGAGCGCAACATCGACGCCGCCGCCCAGGACGTCCAGTCGGCGATTTCCGCCGCCCTGCGCAAGCTGCCGCCGAATATGCCGGCGCCGCCCTCGTTCCGCAAGGTGAACCCGGCCGACTCGCCGATCTTCTATATCGCCATGTTGTCGCCGACGCTGCCGCTGTCGCTGGTCAACGAATACGCGGAAACCCAGCTCGCTCAACGCCTGTCGACCATCCCCGGCGTCGCACAGGTGCAGGTTTTCGGTTCGCAGAAATTCGCCGTTCGGGTGCAGGCCAACCCCGACCAGCTGGCCAGTCGGGGAATCGGCATCGATGAACTGCAGCAGGCGCTGGTCCAGAACAACGTCAACCAACCGGTAGGCCAGCTCGACGGCAGCCGCCAGACCTTTGCCATCAAGGATGGCGGGCAGCTGACCAGCGCCGCGGCTTACCGGCCGCTGATCGTCGCCTGGCGCAACGGCGCGCCGGTGCGACTCGAGGAAGTTGCCACCCCGATCGACAGCGTCGAAAACAACCGCATCGCCAGCTGGAACGTGGACCAGCGCGCGATCGTCCTGGCGATCCAGCGGCAGCCCGGCGCCAATACCATCGAAACGGTCGATGCCATCAAACGCATGCTGCCAGCGTTCCAGTCCAAGCTGCCGGCAGCGATCGAGATGAAGGTGCTCTTTGACCGCAGCACATCGATCCGTGAAGCCATCGACGATGTCCAGTTCACGCTGATTCTCGCCGGCTTGCTGGTGATTCTGGTGATCCTGCTGTTCCTGAGAAACCTCTCGGCGACCGTCATCCCCGCACTGGCGTTGCCGATCTCGGTGGTCGGGACCTTCGGCGCGATGTCGCTACTGGGTTACAGCCTGGATAATCTTTCCTTGCTGGCCCTCACCTTGTGTGTCGGCTTCGTCGTCGACGATGCGATTGTCATGCTGGAAAACATCGTCCGGCACGTCGAGAACGGTGCAACGCCATTCGACGCAGCGCTCAAGGGGGCCAGCGAGATCGGCTTCACGATCGTCTCGATGACCATCTCGCTGATTGCCGTTTTCATTCCCGTGCTCTTCATGAGCGGCATCGTCGGTCGCCTGCTGCACGAATTCGCGGTCACCATCTGCATCGCCATCCTGGTCTCTGGCCTGGTGTCGCTGACCCTCACCCCGATGCTCTGCAGCCGCTACATCAAAGCCGCCGAGCCGGCTGCGCATGGCCGTGTCTTCCAGGCCTTCGAGCGCTTCTTTGTCGCCTTGCTCGGCGGCTACGAGCGCAGCCTCAAGGTGGCCATGGCGCACCCGCGTACGGTGCTGGCGGGTTTCTTCGCCACCCTGCTGCTGACCGGATATCTGTTCACCATGGTTCCCAAGGACTTCCTGCCGAGCGGCGACTCGGGCCAGATCATCGCCTTCACCGAGGGCGCGCAGGACGTCTCCTTCGCCTCGATGGTCAAGCATCAGCGCGCGCTGGCCGAAATCGTCGCCCAGGAACCCGATATCCGTTCGTTCATGTCCGCCGTGGGAGCGGGCGGCATCCGCCCGACGGCCAATACCGGCACCATCTTCATGATCCTCAAGCCGAGAGCGGAGCGTCGTTCGACTCCCGATGAAATCATTCAGCGCCTGCGTCCGAAACTGGCCGCCGTTCCGGGCATCAAGGCGTACATGCAGAACCCGCCGGTGATCCGCATCGGCGGCCAGCTGACCGCCGCGCAGTATCAGTACACCCTGCAGGACACCGACCTGGCCGAGCTGTATCACTGGACCGCCACGCTGACCGAGCGAATCCGCAAGTTGCCCGGCTTGATCGATGTCACCAACAACCTCAACAACCTCAGCCCGGTGCTCGCGCTGGACATCGACCGCGACAAGCTGGCCAGCCTGGGCCTCAGCTATGGGCAGGTGGAAGATGCACTGCAGAGCGCCTTCAGTGCTCGCCAGGTGTCGACGATCTACGGTTCGACCAACCAGTATCAGGTGATCCTCGAAGTCGCTCCAGACTACCAGTCCGACCCGGAATCGCTGGCCCGCCTCTACGTGCGCGGCAGCAGCGGCAAGCTGATTCCGCTCGACACGGTGGCGCGTTTCAGCCGCAAGACGCAGGCACTGACGGTGAACCACCAGGGCCAGCTACCCTCGGTGACCATCTCGTTCAACCTGCTGCCGGGGGTGTCGCTTGGCGAGGCAGTGGACCAGATCAAGGCACTGGAAGGTGAGCTGCGCATCCCGGTGTCGCTCAACACCAGCCTGCAGGGAACCGCGCAGGCCTTCCAGTCCTCGCTGCAGGGCCTGGGCGTGCTCTTGCTGGTGGCGATTCTGGTGGTCTACCTGGTGCTCGGCATTCTCTACGAGAGTTTCATTCACCCCCTGACGATCCTGTCGGGACTGCCATCGGCAGGCCTGGGAGCGCTGTTGACGCTGCTGATTTTTGGCGTCGATCTCAGCCTCTACGCCTTCGTCGGCGTCATCATGCTGATCGGCATCGTCAAGAAGAACGCGATCATGATGATCGACTTTGCCCTGGCGCAGCAAAGGCGCGCCGCGATGGCCGCCAGAGACGCAATTTTCCAGGCCTGCCTGATCCGCTTCCGGCCAATCATGATGACTACCATGGCGGCGCTGGTGGGAACCCTGCCGATCGCCCTGGGTCTGGGGGCCGGCGCTGAAGTGCGCCGGCCACTCGGTCTGGCGGTGGTCGGCGGCCTGCTGCTTTCGCAGTTCCTCACTCTGTACCTGACGCCGGTGGTGTACCTCTACCTCGATCGGTGGTCGGCCAGGGTCTCGCCTACGCCGCCCCAGGCGGGAGAAGCGAGCCATTATTCGCCGAATTGATGGCGGACCGGAAGCCGTTTCCCTGTCCGCTGACAGATCACCTCAGGGCAACCCAGAGGCTTGCGTGCCTGACCGAAAAAGCGGCGGTTCCTTCCTCGCTCAAGGCCCAGGTCGCGGTGAAGCATGTCGCGTTGAGGGTTTTGTCACGCAAATTTCCTCGAGCAGGTTGGCAAAGCGCCGCGCTATTTCCCGGCGATCAAACTGCGCCAAATAGTCTTCGTTTCGGGCAAGTTCGCGCGGCACCGGTTGCCGCAGCAGTTCTTCCAGCGCCTTTTCGCAGGCATCGACATTTTCCGCGTCGAGGACTACCCCGATATTCGCTTTCTCGATGATCTGGCGGGTAATCCCCGGATCGCAGAGCGCGAAAACCGGACGGGCCGCGGCGACGTATTCGAACAATTTTCCCGGGATGACGCCATCCGAGGTCTCGCCAGTGTCCACGATCAACAGCAGGTAGTCGCAGTTGATTTGCGCGTTCATTGCCTCGCGGTAGCTGACGTCGCCAGCAAAATCGAAATGTTCAGCTATTCCGTAAGCGCGGAGAATGTCGTCGTAATGCGCGCGAATCTCGGGGGCAACACCACCGAGCATGCGCACCCTTACCGGCTTGACCAGGGCGGGCGAGCGCCGGGCGATGCGGCCCATGGCCTCGGCGAACGGATAGCCCCGGCGATTCTTGAACAAGCGACCCGTGAATACGAACTCGATACGGCCGTCCGCGAAGGAGCGGGTGCGCTGCTGTCCCGCGTAAATGTCCACATCGTAGCCATTGGTGAGCGTCTCCCAGCGCGCCGACAGCTTGGGGTGCATGGCGCGCATGTAGTCCGTCTTCGGTTCGGAGACCGTGATGATGGCGTCGGCCCGCTTGAGCAATCGACGTTCCATGGCCAACTCGAGCCGTTGCCGCCAGTTTGGCAGCCATTCCCGCAACACATCGCCGTACCAGAGATCGCGGTAATCCACCAACCAGGGGATGCCGGTCTCCCGACGGAGATGGTAGCCCACCCAAGCCGAGCTGAACGGGGGCAGCGTCGTGTAGATCGCGTCGATTGCTTCGGAGTCGACGATCTGCCGGGCTCGCTTCAGGGCGCTGTTGGCCCACGCGCGGTAGGAATCGGGAATGTAGACGTAATTCGTGAACAGCTGGCGGGTCAGATCGTGTGCCGAATCCAGCCACTTCGAACTGCCGCCGTGCGCACCACCGTCGGCCTGCGTGTCTGGCGACTTCGTCGCCCCTGCCCCTGATCTCGCGCCTGCCTCGGGAATGGCGGTAGCGCTTTGGTGACCGCTCTCTCTATCCAGCGGCCGTCCAAGCAGACGCTTTGCAGTACGCGCGATGACGACCTCGAGGTCGCGAAAGGGGACCCGGATCACTTCCGTACCTTCCGGAATCTCGGCCAGCAAGGACGCGTCGTAATTAGGCTCGGAACCCGTCGGATCCAGCGTCAAGACGATGCAGCGCCAACCCAGTTGGCGCAGATGTTGCACAAACTTCACCGTACGGATACGGCCAATCGTCTTCAGCGGCGGAAATTCTCCGGCCACCATCAGGATGGTTCTCGCCGGCGGGCTCATGAATTCACACGGCGGTCGACGATTTCCTGGCACAAAGCCATGAAACGTTCGGTTTGCACCTGCCAGCTAGACGCCCGGGCATAGTGTAGACCCCACTCGGCGAGAGACTCCCGCAGACCGTCGTCCTTGAGTAGTCTGATGACCGCGCAGGCGATCTCACGCCGGTCGTTGCCATCCACCAGCAAGCCGTTCTGGCCATCGCGCACCGCCTCGACCGCCCCGCCGGCTCTACCCCCTATCACAGCCTTTCGGCAAGCGTTCGCCTCCAGGAAGACCAGGCCGAAGCCTTCGGTATCGCCGTCAGGCATCTCTCGGTTGGGCATGACAAAGAGATCGCAGGACTGGTAATAACGCGGCAGGTCTGCCAGCGAGACCGAACCAGCAAAGCTAACCTGGCCCTCTAGCCCGTTTGCCTTGACCCGACGCTCCAGTTCAGATCGATAGTCGCCATCGCCGACCACGAGGTAGTGCGCCTCGGGGCACTCGGCCAGAATCGCGGGCATCGCGTCGATCATGTGGTCAAAACCCTTTCGGGGAACCTGCCGGCCGACAGACAGGATCACCTTCCGTCCCGACAGGCCATGACGCGCCAGAATATCCGGGTGCGGATCGCTGGGTGTGAAACGTTCGACATTCACCCCATTGTTTATCACACGGATCTTGTCGCGCGGCACTCCCATCAAGTCCTGCAACGCGTGGGTAGTGAAGTCGCTTACCGCGACGATCCCATCCGCCTTGTGCAGATGTTCCCGGCGCTTCTGTCCGAATCGACGGTAGGGCATTTCAGTGGTGATTTCCTCACCGTGAATGTAGTTGATGTAGGGAATGCCAAACAGGCGCTTACAGGCGACCCCTATCCAGCTACCGGACGCCAGTTCGCCAATGCAGAGAAGGTTCACTTTCTCTCGCCGCACGATCGAGCAGACTTCTTTTAGCACTTGGGCATAGACGGGTACGTCGATGGTGAGAGCGCGATAAGCTGCTGCAATCGCACTTTTCGAGGAGCCCTCGCTCATCGGCGGACGCAGGAGTTCTATGCGGGAAATCGGGTAAGCTGCCGTGGCATCATGATCGCGCCAGCCCGCAATTTCCCGACCACTCATGTAATTCCTCCAGGGGGCCAGGACATGCACAGCATCGGGCGGGGCGAAACAGGCGAGGTTCTCATAGACAATCGCTGAGCCCCCATGGAGTGGCGGGAAAATATTCGCCACCAAGAGGAACTTGACTCTACTCTCTTGCTTCACTGTAGGGTGTGCTTTCCGCGCGTAGGCCTTCGAGCCGAGAACACCACACACGGACCGCTCGAAAGAGGCAAAAAAGATAGCTTGCGGGTTTTTCCTGCGCTTGTGAGATGCTGCTCATCCGCGCCGTTTTTCCGCCACCACAAGCTGCCCAAATCCTCGCCTGGAGTCAGCCCCAGGCAAGCACAACCCCTGCCCGCGTAGTGACTTGACATCTCTGCTGACGACGCGGCGCAAGGCAATCGGATCATCCGTCATTGGTGAACCGCCAACCAGATGGCTGGGCAACGTCCTCTGCGATGCTGGTCTCCAGCATCAATGCATCGGCAAAGAACTTCGCCGCCCAATTTGGGTACTGCCAGGGATGGTAACCGCCGTTGACCGGGTGCGAGCCCTTGATGCCACCGCGTTCTTCGATCTTGCCGTCCAGTTTGTGTGTTCGCTTGACGAAACCGAGGATCCGCGACACCGCTTCGCGGTACCGGTGGTCATCAGTCAACTGGAACAGGCGCGCCCAATTGATGGCGAACTGGCAGTCTCCAGTCAGGCACGACCAGCGTACCGTGGGTCGCCATTCGCTGTCGAAACGACCGGCCAGCCAGCCGTCAGGCGGCAGCCGGTCAAGTACAGCATCGCCGATCTTGCGCGCAGCCTTTAGCAGGTCTTCCCGTTCCGCGTACGCCCCGATTTCCATCAGGCCGCGCATGGCGTAGGCAATGGTGTGGGTGAAAGGCTGCTTGCTGTCTTGCAGACAGTTCTGTTCCAGCCAGGCGTTGTCTCGCAGCATGGTCAACGCCCACTCCGCATTGCGTACAGCCGCGTCCAGGAACATCGCCTCGCCAGTGAGCGCATGCACGCGCACCAGGCCGAAGGCGGATCGGGTATTGTAGGTATTGACGCTCTTGCCGGTCATCGGCGAGCCGAAACGCCGCCAGCAACCGTCTTCGTCCTGGGCTTGAACCAGCCAACGAGCCGCCTTGACAGCGGCATCCCGGTAGCGGCCATCAGCCTCCTCCTCGTAGCCGCGCACCCAGCCAAAGAGGACTTGCCCGGTGTTGAAAATGGTCGGCTGATCGGAATCACCCCAGGCACCCGCCACAACACCGCCATCAGGTAGCTGGATTTCACACTCCCAGTCAAGCATCCGGCGGGCACGCGCCCGGATGTCGTCGCGCCCGCGCAGGCTGGCATAACTGTAAAAAGTGGGAATGATATAGCCGGTGGTCTCCGGATACGAGTTGGCCCAGTGGCCGCTGCGAACCAGATAGGTCTGGGATACGCCTCCGTCAGCGGTGGCATCCTGAGCCAGGCACAGCCAGTTGATGCACGCGTCGAGGTGCAATCCGCTAGTGCGGGGAGACTGGTTCAGCAGGCCAAGCCGCTCCGCCTGCACTCGCGCGTGCTGTCTTACGGATTGGATGGTCGAGTACATTGGCGATCGCTCTCGATAAGTTTGCGGGATGATGGTCGAACCCTCACACCGAGCGTCAGCGGGAGCACCATTCACGGAAGCATTTCGTACCTGACTCGGTGGTAGTCTGCAGCTGTTGTCCAGCGGATGGAACCACCCCCCACCTGCAGCCACCCACCGCTCCGCATGATCAGCCGTCGCCCTAGCGTCCATGCGCATCAGCCTAGTGTCACCTACGCGGAGCCGGAAGATTAGCATAGCTATATCAAGCTCCGCAATTGGCCGCTCCGCCGGTCAACGGGTGTGTTGAGCCAAAGGGCACCAGGCAGTGCGGCTTTTTCTGCACGAACTCATCGGCCCGCCATCCCCGCGCCAGTCCGTCCAATCGGCATCTGCCCACAGAGCCAGCGCGTATCATGCGGCTTATGAGCACTGTTGAAAGCCCTCCGGGCGCTTTTCACTTCAAGCCGAACTGCCTGTCGATCGACCTTGAGGTTGGCGTACGCAGCGGGCGCATCCGCCAACTCGCGGCGGTGCGCGGCGACAGCGGCGAATCTCTGCGTTTTGAACCCGGCGACCTGGCCGGCGCCCTTGACCACCTCGATAGCCTGGCCGACGGCTGCCGCTTCCTGATCGGTCACAATTTTCTCCACTTCGACCGCCCACACCTCGCTGCGGCGGCCCCGCAGCTGCGGCTGTTGGCGCTGCCGGTAATCGACACGCTGTGGCTCAATCCGCTGGCCTTTCCACGCCACCCCTACCACCATCTGGTCAAACACTACCAGGACGGCGGTCTGAAACGCGGCCAACTCAACGACCCCCTGCTCGACGCGCAGCTCACGCTCGATCTGTTCCACGACCAGTACCAGGCACTGCAGCAGATCCAGGAGCAAGCGCCCGAGTTGCTGCTCGCCTGGCACTGGCTGACCACGCTCGATCAGCGGGTTTCCGGACTTGACAGCCTGTTCACGACGCTGCGACGCCGGTTGCGTCCGCGTGACGACGAAGCTCGCCAGGCAATCGCCCACTGTCTGGACGGCAAGGGCTGCTGCTCACAGGCCCTACAGGTGGTTGCCGACGCGGCGCAGAGCAACTGGTCGCTGGCCTACGCGCTGGCCTGGCTGTCGGTCGCTGGCGGCAACTCGGTACTGCCTCCCTGGGTGCGCCATCAGTTCCCCGCCGCCGGCGTGCTGATCCGGGGGCTACGCGACCGCGCCTGCGGGCAACCCGCTTGTCCCTGGTGCAGCGAGCACCACGACGCGAGCAAGGAATTGCAGCGCTGGTTCGGTTTTCCCGGCTTCCGCCGCGAACCGCTGGGTGCCGATGCTCGACCATTGCAGCAGAGCATCGTCGAAGCGGCGCTGCGCGGCGAACACCTGCTCGCCATCCTGCCTACCGGTACCGGCAAGTCGCTTTGCTACCAGATCCCGGCACTGTCACGCTTCGAGAAAACCGGCGCACTGACCATCGTCATCTCGCCACTGGTCGCCCTGATGGCTGACCAGGTGGCTGGGTTGCGGGCGCGCGGCATCGATACCTGTGTAGCGATCAACGGCCTGCTCTCGATGCCCGAGCGCGCCGACGCGCTCGACCGTGTTCGCCTTGGCGACGTCGGCATCGTCATCATCTCGCCCGAGCAACTGCGTAATCCGACGCTGCGCAAGGTGCTTGCGCAGCGCGAGATCGGCGCGTGGGTTCTCGACGAGGCGCATTGCCTGTCGAAGTGGGGACATGATTTTCGCCCTGACTACCGCTATGTCGCGCGCTTCATCCGCGAAAAGGCCGGCGACGGGCCGGTGCCGCCGCTGCTCTGCCTGACCGCCACCGCCAAACCCGACGTGATCGCCGACATCGTTGCCCACTTCAGCGAAAAGGTCGGCATCGAGCTGGCTTGCTTCGACGGCGGCGCCAGCCGCAGCAATCTCGACTTCGCCGTGCTGCCAACGACGCCGGCCGAAAAGCTCGCCCACATTCACGAGTTGCTCACCGCGACACTGCCGAATGACGGGCCGGGCGGCGCCATTGTGTACTGCGCGACGCGCCGCGGCAGCGAGGAAGTGTCTGCTTTCCTGACCCAGAAGGGGCTGCTCGCTGCCCACTTCCATGCCCGGCTGCCTCCGGAAACCAAGAAGAATGTGCAGGCAGCGTTCATTCGCGGCGACCTGCAGATCATCGCTGCGACCAACGCTTTCGGCATGGGAATCGACAAGCCCGATGTTCGCCTGGTGATCCACGCGGACATTCCCGGCTCGCTCGAAAACTATCTGCAGGAAGCCGGCCGTGCCGGCCGTGATCAGCAGGCGGCGCGCTGTGTGTTGCTGTACACGCAGGAGGATGTCGAGCGCCAGTTTGGCATGTCGGCGCGCTCGCGACTCAGTCGCAAGGAAATCCAGGCGATCCTGCGCTCGCTGCGCCAGCTCGACCGCAAGAAGCGCAAGGACGGCGAAGTAATCGCCACCCCTGGTGAAATTCTCGCCGAAGATGAACAAGGCGGCTTCGAACGCGACAGTGCCACCGATGATACACGCGTGCGAACCGCCGTCTGCTGGCTCGAGGAAGCCCGCCTGCTGAGCCGCGAAGAGAATCAGGTGCAGGTCTTCCCCTCGTCGCTGCGCGTCGCTTCGGTCGAGCAGGCGCGCCAACGGCTGGCGCGCGCGTCGCTGCAAGCTGAATACCAGCGGCAGTTGCTGGCCCTGGTCGGGGCGCTGATCGGCGCGCCAGCGGATGAAGGGCTGTCGACCGACGAGTTGATGGGCGTCACCGGGCTCGCTGCGGAGAAGCTGCGAACTGCCCTGCACGATCTCGAGCGCCTGGGAATCGCCAGCAACGACACGGCCTTGACCGCCTACCTGCAGGTCGGTGTCGAGAATTCGTCGCCGCAGCGTCTGGAAAGAACCTCGCAGCTGGAGGTCGCACTGATCGAACTGCTGCGCGAATGCGCTCCTGACCTGGCGCAGGGCGAGACCTCGTTGCTGCATCTGCGGCTGCTCAGCCAACGCCTGAAGGATGCGGGTCACGCCAGCGCCCTACCGGAAAGGCTGCGCCAACTGCTCGCCAGTCTCGCCGGCGACGGCCGCAGTGACGATGGCGGACTCGGCAGCATCGCGCTGCGACGGATCGACGCCGAAACGATGTCGATCCGCCTGCAGCGCGAGTGGTCAGCGCTGGCAAAAACCGCCCAATTGCGGCGGACCGCAGCCGCCCACCTGCTCGCCCATCTGCTCGCCTGCCTGCCGGCCGCAGCGCGCGGCGCCGATCTGCTCAGCGAAACGACCCTTGGCCGCCTGCTGGGGGCCATCGAAGCCGACCTGCTGCTCAAATCGGAGGTCAAGGAGACCTCGCGCCTGCTCGACCGTGCGCTGCTCTGGCTGCACGAACAGGAGGTGATTCGCCTCAACAAGGGGCTGGCGGTTTTCCGCCCGGCGATGACCATCCGCCTCGACGCCGACTGGAAGCGGCAGTTTCGCCAGCCCGACTTCGCACCGCTGCAGCTGCATTACGACGAACAGGTGCTACAGATTCACGTCATGGCCGAGTACGTGCAGCGCGGCCTGCAAGCGATGGCCAACGCCCTGCGACTGACGGTCGATTACTTCCGCTTGTCGCGCGACGAATTCATGCAGCGCTGGCTACCCGACCGTGAGCAGGAACTGGCGCGGCAGACCACACCGCAGTCCTGGCGGCAGATCGTCGAGGCGCTCGCCAACCCGGTGCAGCAGAGTATCGTCGCCGATGATCGCGAGAACACGAATGTTCTGGTGCTCGCCGGTCCGGGATCGGGCAAGACGCGCGTCCTCGTGCACCGCATCGCCTACCTGCTTCGGGTGCGCCGCGAGAACCCGCGTGGCATCCTGGCGCTGGCCTACAATCGCCACGCCGCAGCGCAGATCCGCCAGCGCCTTGCCGAACTGATCGGCGACGAGGCGCGCTTGATCAGCGTCCTGACCTGCGATGCACTGGCCATGCGGCTGGTTGGCGCGAGCTTTGCTGGACGCGACAAGCGGCTCGCCAACGAGAGTTTCGAGGCGGCCCTGGACGCAATCCGCGAGCAGGCAATCGCCCTGCTGCGCGGCGATGAACTGCCGCCGGAACAGGCCGACGAACAGCGTGATCGACTGCTTGGCGGTTTTCGCTGGATTCTCGTCGATGAGTACCAGGACATCGGACCACAGCAATACGAACTGATCGGCGCCCTCGCCGGACGCAGCCGGACGGACGAGGACACGCGCCTGAATCTCTTCGCTGTTGGCGATGATGACCAGAACATCTACGCTTTCAGCGGCGCGTCGGTCGAGTTCATTCGCCGTTTCGAGACCGACTATGCGGCGCGTGCCGTGCATCTGATCGACAACTACCGCGCCACGGCGCACCTGATCGACGTCGCCAACCGGCTGATTGCGCCCGCGGCGAAGCGCATGAAGGCGGCGCAACCGATTCGCATCGACCGCGCTCGTCGCTCGCAGCTGGCGGGCGGCGCGTGGGCGAAGATCGACCCCGTCGGCAAGGGGCGCGTGCAGATCCTGCCGGCCGGCGGCAATTCCCAAACACAGGCGGTAGCCGTGCTCGGTGAATTGCAGCGTCTGGCCAGCCTGACGACGGACTGGGACTGGGCGCGCTGTGCGGTGATCGCACGCGAGCGGAAATGGTTACAACCGCTGCGCAGTTTCTGCGAACTGCACAGCATTCCAGTGCAGATGGCGAGGGAAGAGAATGCGCAGTTCTGGCGCCAACGCGACACGCAGTGCCTGCTTGACTGGCTGCACGATGACCTGCACTCCCTGATCAGCGCCCCCGCAATCGCCGCCTGGTTGGCCGCGCGGCCAGCGAGTCCGGTGCACGCGATGCTTGATGCAGCCGTCGAGGAATACAGCGGTGAGACTGGCGGCGCCGACCTGCCCCGCCAGCACTTCATCGAGTGGCTGGCCGAGTGGGGGCGCGAAGCGCGGCGCCGGCAGAGCGGCTTGCTGTTGCTGACCGCGCACCGCGCCAAGGGCCTCGAATTCGATCACGTCGCGGTGCTCGACGGAGGCTGGGAAGCAGGCAGCGATCGTCACCAGAGCAGCGAGCACCCTGACGCCGAGCGCCGCCTGTATTACGTGGCGATGACGCGCGCCCGCTTGACCCTGCTGTTGGCGCGCTTCGCGCGTGGACACCCGTCCCTTGACCAACTTCCGGAAGCACCTTCCTTGTTGCGCCGTACGGTCAGCGAACTGCCGGCACCGGCACGCGAACTGTCATGGCACTACCAGCAACTGAACCCCGCTGAGGTGGACCTCGGCTTTGCCGGTCGGCAGCCGCCTGCACGCCCGCTCCACCGGGCAATCGCTGCGCTGACTCCCGAAGCAGATCTGTATTTGGAGCACGCAGACGGGCGCTGGCGACTGCGCGATGAGCAGGGAAATCTGATCGGTCGCCTCGCCGCCAGCTACACGCCACCGGTCGGCATGGCCTGCGTAAGGGCACGCGTGGCGGCAATCATCGTCCGCTACCGCTCCGACAGCGAGCCCCAGTATCTGCCCCGGATTCGCTGCGAGCGCTGGGAAGTCGTCCTTCCCGAGCTGGTCTTCGCGCCGGCAACGGGACAGGAATAGTGCGGGCAGCGGCAGCCCGTATTTCACAAGCAAGAAGCTCGTTCCGCAATGCGAAAGGACGTCAACAAGCCACTGTTTCACGAGACTAAAAAATATCTCTTATGTCTTATATAAGACTGTT
>RRZU012344499.1_pt1 | contig 20168 bp, 19 predicted proteins | sample 2165561 | NCBI WGS metagenome assembly RRZU01 (sample SAMN10456909, study PRJNA506462) | wastewater metagenome | isolation source: wastewater sludge | place: USA: Moscow, Idaho | reverse complement strand
TTTTCGTATTTCTCGTCTTATTGTAGATTCATCTTTTTGGATATAGACAGCGATTTCTTTACATGTTTTATTTGAGTTGATGCTATTTTCAATTATTAATCGATCTTCTAAAGTTAAATGATTATACTTCTTCATATTTTTCTCCTCCTAAGAAGTGCACATTTAAATTATACAATAAAAATAACAAGTGCGCTTACTCTAGGAATGACTTTGAATGGAATACATAAAACGTGCACTTAATAAAATAATTGAGTGATGAAATTTTTGTGCAATTATGTTGGACTTTTCAATTTGAATACTATATAATAGTAAAGCGAAACAGACTATTTGTGTTGCATACCTTTATATGCGACATACAACCGCTCATTTTAGGGTTTCAAGTAAACGAAAGTTTCACCTTATGTGGCGAGTCTTATGCAAAATATAAGGAGGTGTATGCATGTACGCAATTATTGAAACTGGCGGAAAGCAAGTTATGGTAGAAGTAGGTCAAGAGATCTATGTAGAAAAACTAGATGTTGAAGAGGGAGATACAGTTGTATTTGATACAGTTGTTGGTATTAAAAACCGTGTTCTTCGCGTTGGTGAACCTTATGTAAAAGGTGCTACAGTAACTGCAAAAGTTGAAAAACAAGGCAAAGGAAAGAAAATTCATATTTTCAAATACGTTGCTAAATCAAGTTCAACACGTAGAAAACAAGGTCATCGTCAACCTTACACAAAATTAATCATCGAATCAATCGAAGGATAATTATGATTCAAATTGACGTATTGACGCAAGATTCAAAGATATTAAAAATTGAAGTATCAGGCCATGCTTATAGTGGTGAACCAGGATTTGACTTAGTCTGTGCTGGTGTTAGCTCTATTGCGGTGGGTGCTTTAAATGCTTTTGATGAGTTGGGTCAAGATTGTAATTTAATCTTAGATGAATCGCCTTACATAAAAATAGAGTGTAAAGGGGATCACAAAGAAAATCAACTTATGATGAACTTTCTTCTTACACAGTTTAAAACTGTTGAAGCAGTCCATCACGAACATATAAAAATAAATATGAAGGAGGAATCCCAATGAAATTCGTTTTAAATATTCAATTATTTGCATCTAAAAAGGGTGTTGGATCTTCAAAAAACGGTCGTGATTCACATGCGAAGCGTTTAGGCGCAAAGCGTGCTGATGGAGAATTCGCAACAGCGGGTTCAATTCTATACCGTCAACGTGGAACCAAATTACATCCAGGTGTAAACGTAGGACGCGGAGGGGATGATACTTTGTTTGCGAAAGTAGACGGAGTCGTTAAATATGAACGTATCAGCCGCTCAAGACGCTGTGTATCAGTTTATCCAAATGCATAATTAAGAAATCCCCTTAAACTGGGGATTTTTTCTTTGAAAGGGTGAGAACAATGTTTGTAGATAGAATAAAATTAGAACTTGTCGCAGGTGATGGCGGTAATGGCATGTCTGCGTTTCGTCGTGAACCGTATGTCCCTTTAGGTGGGCCCTATGGTGGCGATGGCGGAAAAGGTGGCGACATCATCTTTACCGCAACTTCCAGTAAGTCGACTTTACTTGATTTACGTTATAACCGTATTTTAAAATCAGAACGTCGCGATAACGGACAAACTAAAAAAATGCATGGCCGTGATGGAAAAGACATCGAAGTCTTTGTACCCTTAGGAACCATGGTTAAAGATGCGAATACAAACCTTGTAATCGCAGACTTAACAGAAGAAGGACAACAAATTGTTGTCGCAAAAGGTGGTAAAGGCGGCCGTGGTAACACACGTTTTAAAACACCGAAAAATCCAGCCCCAAACTTTGCTGAACAAGGGTTTCCTGGAGAAAAATTAGAAGTTATTTTAGAACTGAAAGTCTTGGCTGATGTAGGCCTTGTAGGTTTTCCATCAGTGGGTAAATCTACCTTACTTTCAGTCATTACACGCGCAAAACCAGAAATTGCAGATTATCACTTTACTACAATCTCTCCTAATTTAGGGATTGCATCCAGTAAAGATGGTCGCTCTTTTACTGTGGCTGATTTACCAGGACTGATTGAAGAAGCCCATACTGGAAAAGGCTTGGGTCATGTCTTTTTAAGACATATTGAAAGATGTCGCGTATTAGTACATGTGGTAGATATGGGAAGTGAAGAGGGAAGAGATCCTGTTGAAGATTTTGATGTCATCAATAAGGAACTTGAACTTTATAACGCAAACTTATTAGAAAGACCCATGATTGTGGGTGCCAATAAAATGGATTTAGATGATGCACAAGAGAATCTCAAACGTTTTAAAGAAACATATCCTGATGTGGAAGTTTTTGAATTGATGACTGTTGTGGGTGAAGGTACTGATAAGTTACTGTATCGTTTGGCTGATCTTTTAGATGAAATTCCAAAAGAATCCATGAAACGTGAAGAAGACATTGTCGTCTTTAAATTTGAAGAACCAGAAGAAAAATTCACAGTTCAAAAACTGGGAGAAGGCTTATGGCAACTTGAAGGTGAAGCGGTTGTGCGTTTATTACACCGTACTAACTTCGAATTTGAAGATGAAGTCATGCGTTTTGGTATTGCACTTAAACGTATGGGTATCGATGAAAAACTGCGCGAACAAGGTGCAGAACATGGCGATACCATTATTTTAGAAGATATTCAATTTATTTTTGATGAAGGCATGGTAGAATAAGGTTAGGTGATCTTATGTATGCATACATTTCAGGAACAATCGTTTCTGTAACGAATAATAGAATTATCATTGACAATCAAGGCATCGGGTATGAAATTTTCACACCTGATCCTTATATTTATAAAAAAGGTACAACGGAAACGGTGTACACTTTTCACTATGTAAAAGAAGATGCACAAGAACTCTTTGGATTTAAAGATGAAGAGAGTCTTGAATTCTTTAAAAAAATTATTACGGTTAAAGGTGTGGGGCCAAAAACAGGTCTTAACATCTTAGGAAAAGCCAACATTACCCAAATTATAGAAGCGATAGAAAATGCGGATATTAATTTCTTAAAGAGTTTACCAGGCATTGGACCTAAAATGGCCTCACAAATGGTATTGGATTTACAAGGTAAACTTGTGATGAAAGAAACGCTCGTTAAAGAACCTGATATCTTAGAAGATGTTTATGAAGCACTTGTAAACTTAGGCTTTAAACGTGCTGAGCTGGGTAAATTAAAAGAACCACTCTTAAAACTCAATACGGATGATATCAATGTACTTTTAGCACAAGCACTCAAACTACTCGCAAAATAGGGGGACTTTATGGAAAGAATTCTATCACCAGAGAACTTAGAGAAAAACACTGAATAAATTTCTTTAAGACCTGCTAATTTAGATGAATATATAGGACAAGAGAATTTAAAACAAAATCTTAAAGTCTTTATTGAAGCAGCTAAAGTTCGAAATGAATCACTGGACCATTTGCTTTTTTATGGGCCACCAGGCCTTGGTAAAACGACTTTAGCGTTTATTATCGCAGAAGAAATGGGTACAGAAATTAAAATTACATCAGGTCCAAGCATTGAGAGAAGTGGCGATTTAGCGGCCCTTTTAACTTCACTAAACCCAGGAGATGTCTTATTCATCGATGAAATTCATCGCATCCCAAAAGCAGTCGAAGAGATTCTTTATTCTGCAATGGAAGACTTTGAACTGGATCTTATTGTTGGAAAGGATGAAACATCCCGTAGCATCCGTTTGGAACTGCCACCCTTTACACTAGTGGGCGCAACAACACGTGCTGGTGATTTATCATCACCCCTTCGCGATCGCTTTGGAATTGTATCAAAACTTGAATTTTATAATGATGAAGAAATTGAACGCATTGTGTCGCGTACTTCAAAAGTACTCAATACAGAAATTGATCAAGATGCAGTTAATGAAATTGCGAAAAGATCACGTGGTACTCCAAGAATTGCCAACAGACTTTTTAGAAGGGTGCGTGACTTTGCGCTTGTGATGAACGATAACATCGTAGATCAAAAGATTGCATCACACGCTTTAGACCAACTTAAGGTCGATCATCTTGGTTTAGATGATGTTGATGTTAGATATCTAATAGGTATCATTGAGCGCTTTAAAGGGGGTCCTGTAGGGATCGAGGCCATTGCTTCAAGTATCTCTGAGGAAGTCATGACCCTAGAAGATGTGTATGAACCCTATTTATTACAAATTGGATTTATTAACCGCACTCCAAGAGGGCGCGTTGTGACGAAGAAAGCTTATCAACACTTAAAAATTTCATACAATGAAAACTTATTTGACTAGGAGGAAGCGATGAAGATTTGTATCGTAACAGGTGGCAGTGGTGGTCATATTTATCCAGCACTCACATTCAGTGATTATCTACTTAAAAATGATTTAGCAGAAGTCTTTTATATCGGTAATGATAATCGTATGGAAGCAAAAATTATTCCAGAACATGGCTATCCTTTCTATGCAATTAGAAATGCTGGGCTTCAGGGCAGTATTTTTTATAAAATATATGCCATGTCAACACAGTTTAAAGCCATTTATCAAGCAAGAAAACACTTAAAGAAACTTAAACCTGACCTTGTCTTTGCGTTTGGGGGTTATGTTTCTTTACCTGTTGTCTTGGCCGCAAAAAGTTTAAAGATTAAAATCGCCCTTCACGAACAAAATGCATTTGTTGGAAAAGCCAATAAATGGGTGTCTTCAGATGCACATGCCATCTTCACCTGTTATGAAGAGGCATTTAAAGGCCATGAAAACGTATATTTTTATGGAAACCCACGAGCATCACTGGCGAAAGATGTTGTGAAGGATGATGCTGAAGTCAAAAGAATTGGTTTAAATTTAGAGAAACCGATTGTCTTAAGTGTCATGGGTTCACAAGGTGCCACAAGCATCAACAACATGTTTTCTGAAGCAATCAAGATGATTGACACATTAGATTATCAACTTGTATTTGTGACAGGGCAAAATGAATATGAACCTTTTATGAAAAAAATAGATCACATTCCTGAGAACGTTTTTATTCTAGATTATGTTGATCAAGGGAAACTGCTGCCTTATTTAGATTTAATCGTTTCAAGAGCAGGCGCTTCTTCAATTACTGAAATTGCAGCCTTTGGGATTCCATCAATTTTAATTCCCAGTCCTTATGTCGCAAACAATCATCAATACTTTAACGCTAAAGCCTTGAGTGATAAAGATGCGACCATATTATATGAAGAAAAAGACTTAACACCAGGCGGTTTTCTAAAAACAATCGAAGACACACTAAACAATCAAAACACTATGAACACGTTAAGAGAAAACGTGAAAACACTGGATACACCGAATGTGAATGAGAATATATATCGTGTACTCAAACAGGTGATTGAAGATGAGTAGTCGAAGACGTCGTACAAAAGATGATGATGTCACACAAATTCAATATATTCAAAAACGTTTGGATGCGGAAAAAAGAATTAAAAGACGCATCAAAAGAAAACGGTTGTTGAAGCGTCTTTCAAGACTTGTGATAATCATCTTAGTGATTGTGGGTCTTTATCTGTTTGATCAATCCAAATACTCCAGAGTTAGAAGCATTGAAGTAGAAGGCAACAATGTCCTAAGTGAAACGGTCCTGCTTGAATCCTTAGACTTAAAAGAGAATGATCGACTATTAAAAGCGTTCTTTAAAAAGCTGACCCTGAAGTCTAAAATACCTGGAGTTGCAAAGCAAAGCTTAAAGTTGTATTATACAAAAGGACTGATTAATTTGACTGTCGAAGAATATCCTGTTGTGGCCATGTTGAGTGATGCGCCCAAAAGATATTTATTATCGGACAATCACGTATTAGAATCTAATGAAAACTTAGATAATCCAGTTCCCATTTTAAAGAAATTTAATACAGAAATATTTGAGAAATATCCAGAGTTCTCAGAAAAGCTATCCAAAATTGATCAATCATCATTTAATAGTATTTCAGAGATAGAATTGGTGGATGAACCACTGGAAAAGATTTATTTTAAATTCACAATGAATCATGGCTATTTTGTATTCACAAATTTAGACAATCTATTATTAATGGATTACTATCCTGATATTGTATCAGGTATCCAAAAAGGTGATAAGAAAGACAATCGTTGTATTTATTTCTTAGATTACGGCCATACAGATGAAAATCAGAGTGCTGTAGCGAAACCTTGTGAAAAAGATGAGTAGAATTTTTTTATTAAATATGAGAAGATAAAAGTAGGAGGAATTCTTATGACAATTGAGAAAGAAAACAAGTATGGGACCATTGAGATTTCAAATGAAGCCATTGCGATGTTAGCAGGCGGCATTGTAACTGAATGTTATGGTGTGGTTGGTATGGCCTCACAACAAATCTTTAAAGATGGCTGGGCTGAATTGCTCAAAGGTGAAAACTTCACTAAAGGTGTCTTTGTGAATGAAACAGAAGAAGGCCTTGTTTTAGATGTGTATATTATTGTAAGTTATAATGTTAAAATTTCAGAGGTTGTAAATGAAGTTCAAAAGAATGTGAAATACATGATGGAGAAAACATTAGGGCAACCTGTAAGTAAAGTAAATGTTTACGTTCAAGGTATTAAGGTGGTTAAATAATGGATAAAATTACGGGAGATGTGTTTTTAAAAATGCTTGAAAATGGTGCAAACAATCTTTCAAACCAGCACCACGAAATTAATGCTTTAAATGTTTTCCCAGTACCCGATGGTGATACTGGAACCAATATGAACTTAACCTTCACCAATGGCTTAAAAGAAGCAAAAGCGCTGAATTCAAGTCATGTAGGAGAAACATCAAAAAAATTATCACGCGGTCTTTTAATGGGTGCACGTGGTAACTCAGGTGTAATACTTTCTCAAATTTTTAGAGGATTCTCACAATCTGTAGAAACCAAAGAATCACTGGGTGCTGCAGATCTTGCGGATGCTTTTCAAAATGCCACAACTGTTGCATATAAAGCCGTAATGCGTCCAGTAGAAGGAACAATTTTAACTGTATTAAGAGAAAGTGCACAATATGCTTATGATTGGTACCAACTGAATAAAGGTGCTGATTGTACAGAATATATGGCATATCTTGTAGAAAAAGCAAGCGAATCACTTGAATACACACCAGAACTGCTTCCAGTCTTAAAAGAAGTGGGTGTTGTTGATAGTGGTGGTGCGGGGTATTTAGCTGTTTTAGAAGGTTTCTTAAAAACACTTCAAGGCGAAAATATTGAAGCATTAGAAGTTAGCGAACAAAATCACGTTGCCGCATCAGATATGGAACATGATGAATTTGGTTACTGTACAGAATTTATCATTCAACTTGATGATGATGCAAAACCATATAATGAAGTGATGTTTAGAAAAGAACTTGAAAAACTTGGAAACTCAATTGTGGTTGTGACGGATGAGGACCTTGTTAAAGTTCACGTTCATACTTTAAAACCAGGTAATGCATTAAACTTGGGTCAAAAATATGGAGAATTCTTAAAACTCAAGATCGACAACATGTCAGAACAACACCATACCATTATGGAAGGTGATGCGAAGCATGCATTAAAATCACAATCTAAAAAAGAACATGAAAAATATGCGATTGTTTCTGTCGTAGCAGGTGAAGGGATTGAAGCACTATTCAATGATTTACGTGCAGAGTATATCATCAGTGGCGGTCAAACTATGAATCCATCAACTGAAGACTTTGTAGATCTAATTGAAGATATTGATGCAGATCATATCATCATCCTTCCAAACAACTCAAATATTATATTAGCCGCAAACCAAGCGAAAGACATTCTTACTGATAAAGACATTACTGTTATTGAAACAAAATCAATTCCACAAGGAATTGCTGCATGTATTATGTTTAATCCAGAAGCAGAACTTGAAGAAAATAAAGAAGAAATGTTAGATGCAGTGGCATCAACCACAACTGCTGAAATCACATATGCAATTAAAGACACAGTCTTTGAATCTGTAGAAATTAAAAAAGATGACTTTATGGGAATCGTAGAAAAAGACATCGTTGTTTCAAATCCAAACAGACGCGTTGTTTTAGAAACAGTTCTAGAAAAACTCATCACCGATGATAAAGAAATCGTAACTGTAATTGTTGGTGAAGATGTTGAAGATGACGAAATGAATGAAGTAGAAAAATTCATTGAAGACAATTATGATGTAGAAGTAGAAGTATATCGTGGTAATCAACCCGTTTATTCCTATATCTTAGGTGCAGAGTAGACAATAAAAGGGCGTTCGCCCTTTTTTTGATAGGAGATAAAAGTGAAACTCACCCCCAAACAAACGCAAATCTTAAAAAGCTTTGGCTATGAAATCCCCCTTGATTTTCTAAGGCACTATCCATATCGCTATGAGACGCTTTTTCAAAAGCCCTTTTCAACATGGGAAAGAGGGGAACTTGTAATCTTTGAAGCTGATTTAGTGTCAGGGTTTAAAACATTTAGATTTGGAAAAAACCAAAGTAAAACAAGTTTTCAAGTTGTTTATGATGGCACACCCCTTACAGTCACTCTTTTCAATCGCCCTTACTTAAAAATGAGTCATTATGAAAACAACATGGTGATTACAGGTACCTATAACGATAACTATCAAATTAACGCAAGAAGCATCACCAATAAGCCACTTGAAACACAAACTGGGATCATTCCCATTTACCCCATGAAACAAGGGATTAAACAATATGAAATAAAGCGTCTTATGACCAAAATCTTAAAAGATGCAAAAATTAAAGACATTGTGCCAGAAGTATATATTAAAAATTATCGTTTAATGCATCGACGTGATGCACTAAAATCACTTCATAAGCCCAGTTCACAAGAACAAATACATCAAGCCTTAAGAACGTTAAAATATGAAGAGTTTCTTATTTTCCATCTGGCAAATGCACTCAACAGTTCTGATTTTGAGTATGGACATATTAAAAAAATAGATAAAGACATGTTAAAATCAAGAATTCAAGCGTTACCATTTTCACTGACTGTAGATCAAATCTTGGTATTAGAAGAAATCAATCAAGATCTCTCATCCACAAAACAAATGCACCGCCTTTTACAGGGTGATGTTGGCAGTGGTAAAACCATTGTAGCACTGCTCAGTGCGATGAGTGTGATTGATAATGGCTATCAAGTGGCCTTTATGGTGCCTACAGAAATTCTTTTAGAACAACATGAAAAAAGCTTGAACTGTTTTTTTAAAGATGTTCGTTATGAAGTCATTTCATCATCCACCCCCAATAAAGAAACGATCATTAATCGATTAAAAGAAGGGGATCTTGACCTTATTTTAGGAACCCATACTTTATTTCAAGATTCCGTCACATTTAAAAACTTAGGCCTTGTGATTATCGATGAACAACATCGTTCTGGCGTCAGTCAAAGAAAAGCCTTAATTTCAAAGGGTGATGTTGTGGATGTTTTAATGCTTTCAGCAACACCCATCCCAAGATCTTTAGCATCGTCCATCTATTTTGATTTAGATGTCTCGACCATTCAAACCTATCCTGAATTTAAAAAAGAGAATACAACGTATGTTGTAAAAGAAAACTCCATGCGCACAATTATGGATGATCTATTGAAAAGACTTCAGTCTAAAGATCAAATGTATGTTGTTTGTCCCTCCATTGATGATGCCAAAGCCTATGGTTATCGTAATGTTCTTGATATTTACGAATCTTTAAAAGAACCATTTAAAGATTATCGCTTAGGGATGATTCATGGAAAAATGAGTAGTGAAGATAAAGAAAAAATCATGACGTCATTTTCAAACCATGAAATTGATATTCTTATCAGTACAACGGTCATAGAGGTGGGTATTGATATTCCAAATGCCAATACGATGGTTATTTATAATGCTGAAATGTTTGGTCTCTCAACTCTGCACCAATTAAGGGGTCGTATTGGCCGTGGTGAAAAGGCAGGAGTTTGTTATGTCTTAACAGATAAAGATCAAGAAGAGACTTTAGAAAGACTCACTTACTTTTCAGAAACCAATGATGGATTTAAACTTTCAATGAAAGATTTAAGAATGCGCGGGATGGGAGATATTTTAGGTGAAAGACAAAGTGGTTTGCCTAATTTTGTCTTGGGTGATATTGAACAAGACCAAAATATTTTAAATCAAGCAAAACAAGATGCAAAAACAATGTTGAAGGACATTGATAACGCCGATTTTAGGACAATTGTCAAGATTTCAAGTGAACTAAAAATGGTGTATAATTAAAAAGGTGATACAAGATGACATTATGGCAATTATTAGAAAAATATCATATTCCTGTACATAACAGGCGTTTAATTTTAAATGCTTTTGTGCATGCTTCATATGTGAATGAACATGACACTTTTAAAAGCGATAATGAACGATTAGAATTTATGGGAGATGCAGTTTTACAAATCCTTGTTTCTGAAATGCTTTTTAAGCATGAAGATACACTCAATGAAGGTGAAATGACCCTTTATCGTGCACGCTTAGTACGTGAAGAGGCGTTGGTAGAATATGCGCATGCTTTAAAACTCAATCAATATTTGATGCTGGGTACAGGTGAAGAAATGACCGGCGGTAGAAATCGTGATTCCATCAATGCGGACCTTTTTGAGGCCTTTGTGGGTGCTATTTATCTTGATTCAGGTCTTGATAGTGCACGAAAGTTACTCGATCATGTCATCCCAACGGACTTATCAAAAATTGATATTTCAACCATTACTGACTATAAGACGAAGTTACAGGAATATGTTCAATCAGATAAACGTGAATCTGTAAGTTACGAAGTCATCAGCCCAAAAGGCCCTTCTAATGCACCTGAATTTGAAGTGGTTGTGAAGTTGAATAATCTTATATTTGGTAAAGGCATCGGAACATCTAAAAAACGCGCGGAACAAGAAGCGGCAAAAGATGCATTTGAAAAATTAGTAAAATAGGAGGTTATTTTGAACAATATCATTGAAAAATTAAATCTTAAAAATGAAGATTACGCATATTTTAAAAATAGTGTCATTCAAAAAGCAACCTATTATAAACAAAAACAAAGTCTTTATCTCTACATTAAGGTAACCAATACGTTACCTTTTGATGTTTATCGTATCTTACTTCATAAACTGAAGCTTCATTTAAAAGTCTCTGTAAATCTATTTATTGAATCAGATCATAATGGTCTTGATTACTTTAATATTGGGAAATACTTTGACTACTTTGTGGAACGTGGTAATTTACCTTCTTTAAGAAGATCACAACTGGGTGATGGTAAGAGCAGTCTTATTATTTATTGTCATGATGCCCATGCGCAAAGTCTCATGCAAAATGACATTAAAAAACTGAAAGAGAAATTTGATCAAGTCGGCATCAAACGCGATGTGATCAGTGAAATTATAGAAGTAGAAGAAAAAGCAAAAGAAAAAGAAGTTGAAGTTCAAAAAGAATCTCCAGTACAAGAGATCATTCAACCCAAAACGCCTAAAAAAACATATGTTGGGTTTAATAACTATCAAGAAGTCCCTTTAAATCAACTTCAAGATGAAGCCTTCAACATTATTGTTGAGGGGGAAGTATTTGATGTAGACATTCATGAATTTTCTACCGGTACTGGGTATTCTGTGACTTATTACTTACATGATGGCACATCTGCCATTGTCTTAAGAAAAATTTATAACGCGAAAGACTTTACAAAAAAAGATGCCCTTAAAAAAGGTACCTTTGTCAGATTCTATGGAGACTTTGTGTATGAGAGTCGATCATACATTGAGGGCTATTATTTCAGGTTCAAGCGTTATGAACTCATTGAACCCATGTTTGAAAGATTTGATAGCGCCAAAGAGAAGCGTGTTGAATTTCACCTTCACACAAAAATCTCAGAGATGGATGGGGTCAGTGATATTCAAGACTACCTTAAACAAGCTTTTAAATGGAAACATCCCGGCCTTGTGATTACAGATCACGAAGGGGTTCAAAGTTATCCTAAAGCTTATAATCATTTAAGAAACTTAAGAAAACAAAATCCTGATCATGACTTTAAACTGGCTTATGGGGTTGAGATGAATCTTGTAGAAAAAGAACTTCAAGTCATTAAAAATCCTAAAGGACAAGACATTCACAGCGCAAGTTATGTTGTTTTTGATATTGAGACCACGGGTCTTTCTGCCTTTTATGATCATATCATTGAGTTTGGTGGGGTTAAGATTGAAAATGGTCAATCTATAGAATCATTTCAAACCTTTATCAAACCGCCAGTTTCAATTCCAAAACACATTGAACGCTTAACAGGCATTTCAGATGCCCATGTCTTACACGCAAAAACAATTGAAGAAGAGATGGATCGTATTTTAGATTTCATTGGAGACAGTATCTTAGTGGCCCATAATGCCAGCTTTGATGTTGATTTTATGAATGAGATCTTAAGACGTTTGGGTAAAAAACAATTAGACAACACGGTGATAGATACTTTGAGTCTTTCAAGAGTCCTTTTTGAAAATAGAAGGTCTTATAGACTGGGTAGTATCGCGAGAATCTTAAAGATTAATTATGATGAAGGCGTTGCCCATAGGGCTGATTATGATGCGGAGATTTTATCTAGTGTCTTTTTCCATATGAAACGCCATGAAAGAATTGTTGATTTACCCAGTGTGGATGCACTGGCGACACTCTCTGATGAAGGCTTTAAACAAAATAGAAAATCACACCTTTCTGTGATTGCGAAAAATCAAGATGGTTTAAAGGCTTTATATGAGCTGATATCACTTTCTTATACAAAATACTTAGCAGCTTCAGGAAATGCTTCTAAAAGCAATGAATTTGTAGCTGAGCCGCGTATTATCAAAGAAGAGATTGAAAAAAGAAGAGAGAACTTGGTCATTGGTGCTGGATGCTTACAATCTGATATCTTTGAAACAGCAATGAATAAAAGTGAAGCGGCACTTGATAAAGTGATTTCATTTTATGACTATGTTGAGATCATGCCACTGAGCATATATAAACCACTTCTTGATCGTGAAACCCTGACTTCAAAAGATCAAATCATTCGCGTGATTCAAAGAATTATAGAGAGTGCTAAAAAACAAAACAAGATGATCATTGCGACAGGAAATGTTCACTATAATCATCCCAATGAGAAAATTATTCGTGATGTTTACATTCACTCACAAGGTATTGGTGGATCAAGACACCCCCTTTACTTGTATGATGAAACAAAGCGCCTCAATACTGAAGCGCCTGATCAGCACTTTAGAACTACAGATGAAATGCTGAAAGAATTTCCTTATTTATCTAAAGAAGATGCTTATCAGTATGTGGTTGAAAATACAAGAAGCTTACTTGATTCAATTGATGAAGTTGAACCTGTAAAAACAAAACTCTTTACACCCAAACTTGAAAACTCAGATGGTTTATTAAAAGAAATTGTTTACAACAATGCCCATAAACTCTATGGAACACCCTTACCCAAGATCGTGAGTGATCGGATTGAGTTTGAAATGAAATCAATTTTAGGACATGGATTTGGGGTTATTTATTATATTTCACACTTATTGGTGAAAAGATCACTGGATGATGGTTACTTGGTTGGATCACGGGGTTCTGTTGGATCAAGCTTAGTCGCAACGATGGCTGAAATTACAGAAGTAAACCCACTGGCCCCCCATTATGTGTGTGAAACATGTCATCATCATGAATTCTTTATAGAAGGGGAGTACAGTTCAGGCTTTGACTTACCCGTTAAGAATTGTCCAAACTGTCATAAACCCATGATTCGTGAAGGACAAGACATTCCATTTGAAACCTTCTTAGGTTTTGAAGGAGACAAGGTTCCTGATATTGATTTAAACTTCAGTGGTGTTTATCAAGAAATTGCGCATGCTTATACCAAAGAAATCTTTGGGGAAGAAAGTGTTTATCGCGCTGGAACCATTTCAACCGTTGCAGATAAAACAGCATTTGGGTATGTGCTTGGATATCATGAAGAAATTAATGAAACCATTAACAATCGTGCATGGCATGCTTATTTGGCCAATAAGGCTGCAGGTGTCAAGCGTACTACAGGACAACACCCCGGTGGTATTATCGTAATTCCTGATTATATGGATGTACATGATTTTACACCGTATCAATATCCCGCCAACAACATCAATTCAAAATGGCTCACAACCCATTTTGAATATCACGATATTGAAAGTAATGTTTTAAAACTTGATATTTTAGGACATGTGGACCCAACAGCAATGAAAATGCTTGAGAAGGTATCGGGGATTGACATTCAAGATGTTGATATTACAGATCCTGAGACGATTTCAATTTTCTCAAGTCCTGATGCTTTGGCTGTTGATACGCGTTATTATAAAGAAAAAACTGGGGCGCTGGGGATACCAGAGTTTGGAACACCTTTTGTTAGAAGGATGTTAGAGGCAACACTTCCCACAACATTTTCTGATTTGGTTCGAATATCTGGACTCTCACATGGGACTGGTGTTTGGAATACCAACGCTGAAGAACTGATTAAAAATGGCTTAACCTTGGCTGATGTAATTGGGTGTCGCGATGATATCATGGTTTATTTGATGTTACATGGCTTAGAACCTAAAATGTCATTTGATATTATGGAATCTGTCCGTAAGGGAAGGGGTCTTACAACTGAGTGGATCCAAAGTATGCAAGACAATGAAATTCCTTCTTGGTATATCGATTCTTGTCAGAAAATTGAGTACATGTTCCCAAAGGCACATGCGGTTGCGTATGTAATGATGGCAGTCCGTGTTGCTTGGTTTAAAGTTCATGATCCCATCGCTTATTATGCGGTTTACTTTACATTAAGGGTAAATGCTTATGAGATTGAAACGATGACTTCAAATGTTGATACAATTATTGGAAGACTTCAAAATATCAGATCAAGACTTTCAAATCGTGATCTCGCAAAAGATGTCACCAACAAAGAAAGAAACCTTGTGGATACACTAGAAGTAACTTTAGAGATGAATTTACGTGGGTATAAAATGAAACCTATTGATTTATATCTCTCTGATGCAACTGAGTTTATCATTGACCCAAATGATGATAAAGCCATCATTCCACCTTTTAACGTGATTGATGGTTTGGGAGACAACGTAGCACGTTCTATTGTGAGTGCTAGAAAAGAGCGAGAGTTTATGTCTAAACAAGATTTAATCTCAAGAACCGCTTTAAGTACCACTTTAGTCAAGAAGATGGATGAATTAGACATCACATCTGATATGAGTGATACCAATCAGCTCTCCTTGTTTTAATCTTGCTTTAAAATAAATAACAAGGTATAATATTTATAGATGGAAACAAAGGAGTGGTTATCGCCACTCCTTCCTTTACGTTTAGGAGGCATTATGAATTCTTATTTAGATATTTTTGAGTCAATTTTGTCCAATATGGGCTTGGAAATTGTTTCATTAAATCAAATCGGAAATGATTTAGTTGAAGTAATCATTGCTTATAAAGACAGTTATGACCATGTTGATTTGGATACCTGCGCAAAAGCAGCACAAGCCATGGCAGAAGCAGTGGATTATGATATTGGATTGGACGTAAGTTCTGAAGGTGCAGAGCGCATCATAAAAGAAGAAGATTATGAATCTGTAGTAGGGTCATATGTCTTTGTGAAATTAAAAAATCCTACAGCCGGTATGGATCATGTTGAAGGGACTTTAGAAAGTATTTCTGAAGATACTTTAGAAATGAAATACCGATTTAAACACACACATAAAACAGTCAATGTAGAAAGGGAAAATATTGAACTGCTCAGACTTGCAGTTAAGATTTAAGGAGTAATATATGAAAATAGATGATGTAGTCAATGCATTTAACCAATTTGAAAGTGAACGCAATCTTACCAAAGAATTTATTGCGGAAGCTTTAGAAGAGTCCTTAATTAAGGCATACAGACGTGAAATCTCTGTGCCAGATGCACTGGTAGATGTCGAAATTGACCAAGACAGCGGTGAAATCAGACTCTTTCACAAATTCGAAGTTGTTGAAACAGTCAATGACGATGAACTTGAAGTTGCATTAGATGAAATTGATGCAAAAGATTTAGAAGTAGGCGATTTTTATCGCATTGAAAAACAAGTCAACGAATTAGGACGTGCAGCGGTCACTTTAGCGAAAAACGTGATCAAACAAAAAATTCGTGAAGCTGAAAAATTACAAGTGTATAACGAGTACTATCGTTTACTCAATGAAATGATTACAGCACAAGTCGAAACCGTTGAAGAGAAATACCTCGTATTAGACTTAGGTAAAGCACTTGCGATTATGCCACGCGCTGCGCAGATGCCCAATGAATATTATACAGAAGGTCAAAACATTAAAGTTGTGGTGACTGAAGTGAATAAGGAATCACGTGGTGCTCAAATTTTAGTATCCCGTGCAACAGATATGTTAGTACGTCGTTTGTTTGAGATTGAAGTACCTGAGTTTAAAGACAACCTTGTTGAAATTAAAGCCATGGCACGTGAAGCAGGAGACCGCACAAAGGTTGCTGTATTCTCAAATGACCCAGATATTGACCCAATTGGTGCTTTTATTGGACACCAAGGATCAAGAATTCTTGCGGTTAAAAACGAATTAAATGGTGAAAATATTGATATCTTTGAATGGAGTGACAATATGGTTGAGCTTGTGAAAAACGCACTGAGCCCAGCTGAAGTCATCGCTGTATTTGAAAATCCAGACAACAAAGGACTTGTTGTTGTGGTAGAAGATGATCAATTATCACTCGCAATTGGTAAACGTGGTAAAAACGCACGTTTAGCAGTACGCCTTACAAAAGAGCGTATCGACATTAAATCTGTATCAGAAGCTATTGAAGAAGGTTTAGATTATACTTCACTGATGGCTGATTATGAAGCAAAACTTCAAGAAGAAAAACTTTCAAAACTTGCAGAAAAACCTTCCGTTGCGTCTGTTGAAGAAATTGTTGAAGTTGAAGTTTCTGATGATGTTGAAGAGGTTGTTGAACCAGATACAGTGGAAGAAACAGAAGCAGCAGAAACAGAACCTGTGGAAGAAACACCTGTTGTAACAAAACCAGTTGAAACAAAACCAGTTGAAACAAAACCAGTTGAAACTGAAAAAACTGAAGAACCAGCTGCACCCGTACGTAAACGTCCACTTCTTAAACCAAGAAGTGATGAGTTTGTATCTAAGTTTGAAGAAATTGCAGATGCAAGCCGAAAAGAAGAAGATCAAAGTTACCGTCGTAGAAGACGTCGTCAACAACATGAAGAAGAAGTTGTATCTACAGCAGAACTTCTAGAAGAAATGGAATATGAGATTGTACCTGAATATACTGAAGAGCAACTTGAAGAAATTGAAGCAATGACTGAAGAGCTTGAAAGTGAATGGTATGATGAAGACATTGACTTTGACGAATACGACAAATATTACGACGAAGATTAATGAGGTGAATTTATGACGCGTAAAGTACCAATGAGAAAATGTGTCGTAACACAAGAAAAACATCCTAAAAAAGACTTAATCCGTGTTGTCTTAACACCAGAAGAAACCGTTGAAGTCGATTTAACAGGAAGAAAAAATGGACGTGGCGCTTATGTGCTTTTGGATGAATCAGTCATTTTAAAAGCACAAAAGACCGGTGCCTTAAACCGTTCATTAAAAACACAAGTTCCTGATGATGTCTATGAAACATTATTAGCACTCGTTCATGAAAAATAAAATACAAAATGCATTGGGCTTAGCCCAAAGAGCCGGAAAGTGTCTAACTGGTGATGAATTATTAGATGCGATTGGTAAAAATAAGGTATCACTTGTCGTTTTAGCAAATGATGCCTCCGAAAGGACAAAATCACAAATCCAAAAGAAATGTGATTTCAAGAATATTAAAGTGATTGATATGCTGAGTAAAGAGGAGCTTTCTCAAAGTATTGGTAAAGTAAACCGCGCTGCGGTTGGTATTGCTGATGCTGGATTCAGTAAATTAATCAAAACTTACTTAAAAGGATAAGAGGTGAGGTTATAAGTGAGTAGAAGAAATAATAGAAACAGAAATAGAAACCGTAACAAGACCAGCACACCAAGGCCCGCAAAACCTGCGGTAAAGGTGACTGAGATCGAGTATACAGAAGGGATTTCTGTCAAGGAACTAGCAGAAAAACTTCATAAAAATTCAAGTGACTTAATTAAATTATTATTCATGATGGGAACCGTTGTGAATATCAACACATCTTTAGACAATGATACGGTTGAACTCATTTGTATGGAGTATGAGGTAGAAGCAACACGTGTTGAACCTGTTGATGAGTTGGCACTTGTGGATGATGTAGAAGAAGATGAAGATGATCTTGTTTCACGTCCCCCAATTATTACCATTATGGGACACGTTGACCACGGTAAAACCACAACTTTAGATACCATTCGTAAAACTGAAGTTGCTGAAGGTGAAGCAGGTGGTATTACACAGCATATTGGTGCGTATCAAATCACAAGAAATGGTAAGAAATTAACATTCCTTGATACACCAGGGCATGAGGCTTTTACAGCCATGCGTGCACGTGGTGCAAGTGTTACTGATATTGTTGTTGTCGTTGTTGCAGCAGATGATGGTGTCATGCCACAAACACGTGAAGCCATTGACCATGCTAAAGCAGCTGGTGTTCCAATGATCATTGCGATTAATAAGATTGACCGTGAAGGTGCAAACTTTGATCGTATTTATTCAGAGCTCTCAGATTTAGGTGTTATGCCTGAAGAGTGGGGTGGCGATACAGTCTTTGCGAAAATTTCAGCGAAAACAGGTGAAGGTATTGATGATTTGATTGATACAATCGTACTTGCAGCTGAACTTGAAGAATTAACCGCAAATCCAAAACGCGTTGCCTTAGGATCAGTTATTGAAGCGAAATTAGACAAAGGTCGTGGACCTGTCGCAACCTTGCTTGTTCAAACAGGAACATTGAAAACTGGAGACCCAGTTGTTGTAGGTACAACATTTGGTCGTATCCGTAAGATGACAGACAGTAATGGTGTCGAGCTTGAAGAAGCGGGCCCATCCATGCCTGTTGAGGTAATTGGTTTACAGGATGTCCCTGTTGCTGGTGATCCATTTAGAGCTTACGAAGATGAAAAAGAAGCCCGTAACATGGCTGATAAACGAAACATTGCCCGTGTTGAAGCAGAACGTTCAACATCAAGTGCATTAAACTTAGATGACCTTTCAAAACAAATTGCTGAAGGAAATATGCAAGACATTAACTTAGTCATTAAGACTGATGTTCAAGGATCTGCAGAAGCCCTAAAAGCAAGTCTTGAAAAATTAAGTGGCGAAGAACTTCGTTTTAGTGTGATTTGCTCAACTGCAGGGACCATCACAGAAAGTGATGTCTTACTCGCAAGTGCATCCAATGCAATCATTGTCGGATTTAACATCCGTCCAACAGCTGCAGTAAGAAACTTCGCGGAAGAAAAGAAAATTGATATTCGATTATATAACGTGATTTACCACGCTATTGAAGCCTTAGAATCTGCAATGAAGGGTATGATGGCGCCAGTATTTGAAGAAGTCATTTATGGTCAAGCTGAAGTACGCCAACTTTATAAAGTTTCAAAAATTGGAACAATTGCTGGATGTATGGTTACAGATGGTAAAATGGTCGCAAATACAGATGTCCGTCTGATTCGTGATGGTATCGTAATTTATGAAGGTAAGATGTCTTCACTCAAGCGTTTCCAAGATGATGCAAGAACTGTAAATCAAGGATTCGAATGTGGTATTACGATCGCAAACTTCAACGATATTAAAGAAGGCGACATTATTGAATCATATGGAGAAGAAGAAGTAGAACAGGAGTAATCTTATGAGTGTCAGAAAAGATAGATTAGAATCAATTATTAAACGTCAAGTTGCTAAAACAATTACAACACAATTAAATGATCCCGCTTTAAAATTTGTAAACGTTACAGATGTTGAAGTCAGTGATGATTTATCTTATGCTACAGTTTTTGTCAGTTTCTTAAATGAAGAAGACAAAGAAAAAGGATTGGCAGTTTTAGAAAAATCAAAAGGATTATTACGTACTGTGGTTTCAAAATCAATCACAACACGACGCATTCCTGAAATTACAATCAAACTCGATGAGTCTTCAGAAAAAGGCTCACGTATTGATGAAATCTTAAACAAGATTAAAGAAAATAATTAAGAGAAT
>RRZU010054930.1_pt1 | contig 20172 bp, 17 predicted proteins | sample 2165561 | NCBI WGS metagenome assembly RRZU01 (sample SAMN10456909, study PRJNA506462) | wastewater metagenome | isolation source: wastewater sludge | place: USA: Moscow, Idaho | reverse complement strand
TGGTGGCACAGGGTCACGCCCGAGCAAGTCAATAATATCGACTTCCTGAATATCCGATACGCGAATTTCACCATCGACCAGTTTGGTCAGTCCTGGAATTTCGGTAATTTTAATATGTGCAGGTTCTAAAAATTTGACGATCTCGCTTTTACGCATGCGTCCGACAGAAGGCAACGCAATCAAAATTTCATCAATATGCTTTTTCGGCATGACTTTTAATGCTGTTTCTGCATCATAGACTTTTAAACGTCCCAACTGCTGCCCAGTGAGTGAGGGATCATCATCTATAAATAATACGGGTAAGTGTTCATCGGAATTGTATAGTGCTGCTGCAATTTGCTGTCCTGCATTGCCTGCGCCATAAATCGCGACACGTTTTTTTTGTACATCGGCCTGTAAATAAGAACGCACGATAAAGCGGATGAAGCCACGGCTAAACCAAACCCATGCGAACATAAGAAATCCGAACATGAGCGGAATAGAGGTAGGGATAAAGGCATCGGTAAAATAAGCCAACGCGTACAACCCTGCCACAGTCAAAGAAGTACCCAACCCCAGTTTGACCATAAACAGTTCGCTGTATGTGCGCACAATAAAACGATACACCCCGAAAATAAACAGCGATACAACTGCAATCACACTCGCCCATACCGAACCAAAAGCCAAATTGGGCACAACTTCTGCCCCCAAATCAAACTGGCGAATGGCATAACATAGCCACAGCAATACAGGAAATACACAGAAATCCAGCACAACTAAAAAGGCGAGTTTGGCAGCGCGTGGAGATTCTACAGCAGGTTCGATAATGGATTTCATAGATATACAATTATTAATATTTGAATTTTAAAACACCGTATTATTTAATGCAGAATACAGGTTCCAACCTCTAAAAATGAATGTGCAGCGATACTTTGACCACCCGCTACTTTTACTCCCACGCTTAAATGAGCAAATTCCTCAATGACAACGTCATGATCCAATAATGTACCAATATTTAAAATTACACCATCGTTGATCACAGTTTTACGACTAATTACACAACCTGCCATCACACTAACCCCTAAACCAATTTGAGCGGTTGGACTAATCATGCTGTGTGGATGAATAACCGATGTCAATTCTATACCCAAGGCTCGCAAGGTCTGTTGCCATTGTTGACGTAATGTATTATTGCCTACAGCCACAATCGCTTGAAAATGAGTAGTCTCCAACTGATTTAAACTGGCAATATTTGTCACAATATTATAGTCATCTACATGCTGTGTTTCAGGCCAACGGTCATCGGCAAACATAATCTCTTGCCATTTTCCGCTAAGTTCAGCAGCTTCTGCAACGGCCAAACCATATCCACCTGCACCTAAAATTAACAAGCTAGCTTTATTGAGCATCGGGATGACCTGCCTTGAATTTGATAGCCACAAATAGCAATGGCAAATAGGCAATCAGTACTGCCAGTTCAGGGTATGCCCATGGTTGTGTAACCGTTATATAAGCGATAGGAAATAACCACAATAGGTTAATTGCCGCTACAGCCAACGTCACGGGGGTATGACTTCCCCATTTACGCGATAAAATTTGATAGCTATGGCTTCGATGCGCATCATACATTTTATAGCCACTCAACACGCGCTTTATAAGGGTATATGTTGCATCGACCACAAACACACCTAAGCAAATGATCCATGCACAAAACAGTGCCAAGTTTTCTTTTAGGGCGATGAGCGCCAAAATACCCAAAGTAAGGCCTAGAAATCCGCTACAGGCATCGCCCATAAAAATTTTAGCCTTGGGAAAGTTCCACAGTAAAAAGCCAAATACGCAGGCTGCTAATAACCATAATATGTCTGAGTTTAATGTGGTATTCAATACATAATACAAAATGGCCATACTAACGACAGTAGTAATGGCTTCGACACTGGCAATGCCGTTAATTCCATCCATAAAGTTGTACAGATTCAGCAACCACACCAAAAATAGTACCGCAATGATATTGGCTATAAAGCCGAGTTGCAGACCATTAAAAGCCGTAACTTCGCTAAAGCCTCCCAACCTGATGACCACACCAATTGCCACCAAAAAATGAACGGCTAAACGTAGCATGGAGTTAATATGTCCATGGTCATCTAAAAAACCAAGTAAAGCGATGACAAAACCCGCTGCCATAAGAGTTAAACCAATATGTAACGTCAATTGTTGGCTATAGATCAACACCGCCAGCGCCAACAAGTAACTACACACAACCGCAACGCCACCACCGCGGGGCGTGGGTACGCTGTGGGAACTACGTTCATTGGGGTTATCTATTATATTTTTCTTGAGGGCGTAAGCTCGCATGAAATAGGTCATTGCAAACGCAAGTAAAAAGAAAATAAAAAGGGATAGCATGGACATATTTATGACTAGGCTCAGTTTCTATGCGGTGTGTTAAACATTTTTTCTAGGCTTGTATCAACATTATATGGTGCTGTCCAGCCTAAAAGTTGAGTATTTTTAGTGGTATCTACCACCAGTTCTGAACATAGACGTGAGGCAACCGCTTTTTTCCCCACCAAACTTGCAAGAAAACTGATCAAGCTTTTCGGTACAGGTAGCATTAGTAATTGGTTATTTTGATATTTTGCTAATTTTTCAAATAGTTGTTTGACTGAAATGTCATCCTGATCACTGGCTAAAAATACTTCACGGTTCGCATTTGGATGAGTCATACAAGTATGAATCAGGTCGGCTAAGTTATAGATGCTCACCATACTGCGTTTATTGTCTAAGCAACCAATAGGTAAAGGGATTTTTTTACTTGCCAAGTTCACCATACTTTTAAAGTTGGCTTTTACATTAGGGCCATAAATGAGGACTGGACGAATAATGACAACTTCTAAACCTGTACGTTGAGATAGCTCAAGTAAGGCTTGTTCTGCTTCATATTTAGATAAACCATACGGGTCATCTGTGTAGACATCATCATTGGGGTGAAAGGCTTGCGTAGTGGTTTGTTCACCATTCACTTTGATACTGCTTAAGTAGATAAAGCGTTTAACACCATTTTTTACCGCTTTTTGTGCAAGACTTAAAGTACCTTGTACATTGGTTTGGCGGTATGCTTCAAGTGGCGATGCAGCAGTTTCATTCATGACATGCGCACGACCTGCACAGTGAATCATAACCTCAACCCCGCTCAAATCAATATTGTCTAAATTGTCATTTAGGTCAAAATTGATATTACTAATATTCGGATGATCAAATGTTTGGGCTTTACGTGTATGTGCTAAAACTGAATGGTCTTTTTCAGCCAAAAATTGCGATAAATATTGACCTAAGAAACCGTTACTACCTGTGAGCAAGACCTTCATATTTTAAATCCCCAATATTTCTAATAAGTGCTGGTTCACTTTTTTTGCATCAAATTTTTCAATTGCAATTTTATGACTTTGATCACCCATCATACGAACTTGCTCTGGATGCTCAATGAAATAAATCATTTTTTCTACCAATGCTTGTGGGTTCCATTTGGGTACTAAAAAACCATTTACACCATCTATGACTGTATCTCGGCAACCAGGGACATCTGTTGTTATGACTGGACGCCCTATTGCCATCGCTTCTTGTGTACTTCTAGGGACGCCTTCGCGATATGATGGCAATACAAATACATGACTGTCAGCAATCCAGTCTTTGATATTACTCACATGACCAGGGTATTGAATAATATTAGAGGAAATTAAAGTATCCAAGTCTGTTTGTTGTAAAGCACCTAAATTATGCCGGTCTATTGCACCAAGCACTGTAAATTCAGTATCGGGATATATTTTCTTTACCAGATTTGCTGCCTGAACAAATTCATGTATCCCTTTTTCTTTCAATAAACGACCAATAAATAAAAATTTAAGGGGCAAATGAATATTACTCAATGGATGATATGGATAGTCTTGTAAATTTAAGCCAATCCCACCTAAAACCTCTACATTTTTGACATTTATAGCATATTTTTCAAGTAAATCTTTAGGATCATCAGGATTTAAAAAAATAAGCTGATCAAGTTGTGGCAATGCTATTTTATATAAAAAAATCTGTATCTTTTTAATGAGTTTAGTTTTTTTACTTAAACCTTCTGGTTGCTCCGTAAATGTATAGCCTAACCCTTCTAACATACCAACAACACGCGGGGCTTTAGCTAATTTGGCTGCCAAAGTGCCAAAAATGACAGGTTTAGAAAAATAAGAGAATACTAAGTCAGGATTAATTGCTTTAATTTTTTTTGAAAGTTGATAAGTTGCAATTATATCTGCGAGTGGGTTCAGACCACCACGGTTTAATGTATATGTAATTGGTGTGGCACCCAAATTTTCTATTTTTTTTAGGTCTTCTGCCGTATATTCAGAAGTAAACGCATAAACTTTATGACCTTTTTTTAAGAGTGTGCGAATTAAATCTGCACGAAAGCCATAGAAACTAGACGCAACTGTGCCAATAATAACAACCTTCACACTTAGCCCCTTAAAGAATGCAAATATTTTTTATGCATAATATAAAATGCACATATATAAATAGCAAAATAGTTAAACATTCTTAATCTAACAGCTGTACCAACATTATCATTACCAATAACCCAAACACTCGCATAGATTATAAAAAATAACAAGAGATAGCGAACGAAGGCATCTTGATATTTAATATTTCTGATAATGTATAAAAATGCTGCAAAAAAAGGTATAGTCTCTATAAAAAATATTATAATAGCAATAGGGTTAGTTATATATAGACCAAACATTTGAGCCAAAAAACTCAAAATAAAATTAGGAACAAAAAGTACAGGATTACTAAAATTCAAACCAATAGTTGAACCACCACCAGCTTGCTCAAAAAGTTCCCTATACTCAGTAATTGATGAGAAAAAACCTAAATAATTTAAAGAAAATAAAATAAAAATATATAATAGTGAGTATAAAATTATCTTTTTTTTATTTAGTTTAACACCAACAAATAACAGAGCCAGCAAAATCGAAATACCGAGATAATTCCTTAGCTCAAACAAAAAATAAATCACTGGAAACAAAAGTAAAATCAAACCAAACTTGATTAAATTACTTTTAGTAAGCAGCAGTAACTTTGATAACAATAAAGCCAATAAAAAAATAAAAACCATAAAAACATCGCGAAATATATCTGTCGAATAAAATAGCAATGTTGGATAAACAGTAACAATTAAAAACAAACTAAAAAAATTATTTTGTTCATCTACAACACTTAACCCTGACAGTTTTGTAGTTAAATATGGCAAAAAAAACACAGATATAATAAACAATATTAGACTAACAAAATCTCTAGAGTAAATACCAAAATCATTTAATTGTCTTAAAATTACAGGCCAAATTGTTGTCGCATGATCTACATTACCAATAGCATAATCATGATAATAAACCGCATCTGACCCCTCCCCAAAAGAAAAACTAAGCCAACCAAAACCAACCAATAAAAAATATAATACCTTTATTAATACTATTGTAATAATAAAAGTTATTAAAGCATGATTAGAAAGTCTAGACAGAAAAAAAACTTTATCTTTCATTGTAAATATCAATCCAGTATGCTGTGACTTTTTCTAAATCAAACTTATCTTGAGCAACCAATCTGCCTTTTTTATTTCGTTCAGAACTATTAGTGGCAAGTATTTTATATAATGCTTTGGAGATGGCTAAGGGGTCTTGAATAGGTACAATATAACCATTATCAGCTACAATTTCGCTAGCACCACTTACATTAGTCGTCACTATATTAGCTTCGCATCCTAAAGCCTCAATAAGCACTGTCGGCAATCCTTCATAATCTGAACTTAAAACAAAGACATCACAGGCACTCATTAATCGCGAAATGTCAGAACGTGAGCCTAGCAAGATTACACGATCAGATAAATTTTCATGCACAATTATCTGCTCAAGTTCGACGCGTAGTTCTCCCTCACCTGCAATCAAAAGTACAAAATTATCAAGATCTGTTTTAAGCAGTGATACAGCTTTTATTAAATTAGGGTAATTTTTCGCACCATGGAATCTACCAACAGCTAATATTATTTTAACTTTATGACCCAAACTTAACTCCGCTCTTAAAGACTGTATTGCATTAGGATCAAATTTAAATTTTTCAAAGTCCACACCATTGTAAACCGTTTTAATACGAGTAGCAGGTGTTGCTTTTAATTCGACAAACTGATTGGTGGCATATTCACTCACATTGGTTGTTAAATCACTAAAAGCATCAGTAATTTTGTATAACAACATTCTAATTGAACCACCTTCGTTACTGCTGTGAGCAGTATTAATAAGGCGTGGTATTTTAATAAATATTCTACTTAAACGTGAAATTATATTGGCATGAAACATATGAGAATGTATCACATCTGGTTGAGTCTTTTTTATATACTCAATTAAATTAAATGGGAAAACTGGTATATCCTTAAGCCTTTCCAAATTAATTTTAGTGATCTGTATAGTAGAAGATTTAGGCTTGGTTATAACTTCGCCATAAAAATAGACAATATCAACCTGATGCCCTAACTCAGACATCTTATCGGCAAGGTCACATACCACTCGCTCTGCACCACCCTGCCCTAGTCCAGTAATAATATAAAGTATTTTCATCATTAAATTACTTCAAGATATTAATCCAACTAATTATTATATTTTCAATAGAAAATTTTTCAGCCATACTTTTACTAGCTAATGAAGTGTAAGCATAATCGTCTGCGGATATATTAATGAACTTAATAAGAGCTTCGGAAAGTTTTTTAGTATCTTCTGGTGGGACTAATAAACCATTTCTCCCAGGTTCCACCATATCACTTGGACCAACCTTACAATTAAAGCTCACGATAGGTAATCCAAAAGCCATTGCCTCTAAGATTACCATACCAAACCCTTCATAACGTGAACTTAAACAAAATATGCTTGCATTCTGATAGTAAATAGCAATGTCCTTAGTAGCTGGTATAAATTCCACTCTATTTTCAATTTTTAATGACCTAACTTGTTCCTTTAATGACAATTCATCCTCGCCATTACCTACAATTTGCAATTTCCAATTAGCTACACTTTTACATACTTGTTCCCAACTCTGAATCAACAAATCAAAGCCTTTCTGTTCAGTTAATCTGCCAACTGCTAGTACAATATTATGTTCTTGAAGTGGGGTAGATGTACTAATTTCATATGGGTTAGGATTCGGAATTGTAACAATATTAGCTTTAATATTTTTAAAACTCTCTTTCCAAACAGTATTATCCTCAGTAGTAAGTGTAACTACGTAATCACAATGCCTAACTGCAAATCTACGAGCCCAATCTCTTAATATAGTGCCATTATTATTTTTAAAATTGAAATGCTCCCAACAAATGTGCTTCACATTAAGCCCCATTAAAGCTGGAATAGTAAATATACACCCTATACTATCAACAACAACCAAGTGGGTAATATTATTACTTTTAATAAAACATCTAATCTTGTATATACATTCAAGAAAATTTATCTTATATGAGATTTCTTTATTAAATAATGAGTAGTTTTTAACATTACTATTTAATTTAAAAAAAGGATTTTCACCATTTGTTAAATTTAATATTGATATATCATAATTTAATGATTCTAGTTTATTAGCAACTAAGGTACTCACACGTTCTGTACCACCTGAGTTATTTAAGTTGCCAACTAAAAAACAAACTTTCATATACACATTAAACCTCATGCATTTTATTTATAATATTATCAGTCAGGTTGTCAAAATAGCTATGAGACCATTTTTTCGGCTCGTTGATAAGTAATTTACCTTCAAAGCAAAATCTAAAATAAGCTATTACCCACATCTTAATATCATAAAGTGGTCTATGATTATCAATAGAAGCCATGATATTGGTAAGATTACGTAAATCATGAAATGAAGCTAATTTATAAACATTTGCAAAATTTTCGTAAAAGACCCTACCAAACAAGAATACAGGTTTGTTCATAATAGCGGCTTCATAACCAACAGTACTGGTAACTGTAATTACGCCTTGGGATCTCAGTATCAGTTTTTTAACATTATAATTAAAATTTATTAAACGCACGCCAGGCAATGACACAACTTTTCTATAAAATTCCTTATTTTGTACACCGCGGGCACTGATATGGTCTTTTACATATAGATAAGTTCCAACTGGTAGGTTATTGTGAATATTTATAATATTATTAAATTCATTGGTGTAATCAGCTGCATATATTGATGTAGAGGCTTCTGGATGATAATGTGTTGGATACACATAAAATTTTTCATTTTGTTTTAATAATTCATCTACTTCATTGGTTGATAAATAATAATTTCTAGTGACTCTTTCATTTTTTCTTTTAACTAGGCTATACTTATACATTGTTAACATTTGAAGTAAAGTGGGGCCAGACTGAAAATCAAAATAACTATTTAAACGTAAATAGGCTTGAATATATTTTTTAACTGTTAAAATTTTTCTTGGATGGATTAAATTTAATAATGTAATTTTCCGATTCAATACATTATTTTTCATATAGTCAGGTTGAATATGCATTAATGATTTTTGATAATTATCAAACCAGTCACTTTCTATTTGTGTAATATTCCCCATCTGAGCAAATTTTTCTATTTCTAGTGATGCACCATATATAGATGTATGAATTTCATACCTATCTGGAATTCTAGAAACCATTAAACCTAGATATTTGATATTAAGTTTAGTCGCGACCTGATATGCCATATAAGCAAATGAGTTAGAAACATTTTCATATAAGATACAATCAATTGCATTTTCTTTAAGTACTTTTTCAAAAAAATACTCTAATGAATTATATATATTTTTCCAATATTCATTACCACGTAATAGATTATAGTTGTGACAAAAAAATCTATCGAAATCCGCATAGAATACATCACCCCAAGTTTCTGTACTTTCTAATGGCAATTTTTCAATAGATACTTTATTATAATTTGCAAAATCATCAAAAAAGAATACTCGTTCAGAGTTATCTATATAGTCTAAAGGTTCCATGATAGTAGATTTACGTGAGTTAACTGCGAAAAATACAGTGTGCCCCTTAGCTTCTAATGACTTAGCAATCTCAGCAAAATAATACTTATATTTTGGAGCACCATTAATTAAAACCAGATAATTCATGAATTTAACAACCTGAGGTTATACTAGACTAAACACTATAAATAAAATTTTATCGCTTTAAATATAAATTATTAGTCCAAAAAATATATAAACGAGTATTTTTAATAAAATTACAACCATAAATATTAATATAAAGGTTCAATAAATGGCTTTCCCCACGCCTTTATTCTAATATCATCAAAAAATTTGGTTTGCTCACCAACTATTGAGAAAGAACAAATCCATAACATTGTAAATAAAGCTTTATATTTCAAACTACTAAATCTTAGCCCTAATGGATTAATAGTAATATCTTTTTCTTTAGCTATATCCCGATAGTGCTTCATTAATCGCAATATTAATGAAATTCTTTCTAGTGATATTGGAAAGAAAATTTGTGCAACGGTATTAAATAGATAAATCCTAATGACCTTTTCTTGTAAAATTTTTAAATCTTCACTAGTAGTTACTAATGTACTACCACGGTTTAATGCATATATTGTGGTATACAATCTATCAAAATATCTAGGGGATAGTGAACCTCTTGTTACGGATTCAAACTCCACATGATGGTTATATCCAATTAGATCAGTTTTTAAGAATTTTCTAACAAAGAAGGGATAGATAAAAACTTGAGGGTTATCTTCAAATATACAGTATTCTGGATAATAAATTTTGTTATCTACCAATAATTCTCGGAGAATCATTTTTGTACAGATATTGCCAAAATTTTTTAAGAGAATTTCTTTTACACTTATGGATTGAGAAGTCTTATACTCCCCATAAGGAATTTCCATAGTATTAATAATTCCCCTTATAGAACTAAAATCAAAGTCAATAAAATCATAGTTTAAATGCTGTTTTTCTTTTAAAAACTGTATTGCTTCTAACTGAATATCATCATCTGAATCTACAAACCAGACATACTTACCATTGGCATGTTTTAAGCCTTCATTCCTTGCACCACCTGGGCCCTTGTTCTCTTGTTTATATAGTTTCACATTGGTATTTTCTCGAACATAATTCTGTAATAAATCATAAGTACCATCGGTTGAACCATCATCCACAAAGATGATCTCAACTTCTGGATCATCAATTTTAGAAAGTGTAACTAATAGTCTAGTGCATTTCTCTTTAGAGTTATAAAATGGTGAGATAATAGATAAATAACAGTTAGTATGCATTACACTTAGGCCCTTAAAATAAAAGATTAAATAATAATTTTTAAATTATGCAATTTAAAAAATATTTCCATATAATTTGAATCATGCATGTTCAGCCATTTGTCTAAATTTTTCATTAGTCGCTATTAAATGTTGGTAAGTACCTTGATCAACTACTTTACCCTGTTCCATCATAAAGATAATATCGCATTGACTAACTGTCTTAAGACGATGTGCTATCATAATAATCGTCTTTTTACCACTAAAATCATGAATTGCCTCCATAATAATCTTTTCGGTAATTCCATCTAAAGCACTTGTAGCTTCATCAAAAATGAGTATATCTGCATTATTATACAGGGCTCGTGCGATACCAATACGCTGACGCTGCCCTCCTGATAACTGCACACCACGCTCGCCTACCTTTGTATGAATACCATCAGGTAATTCATTAACTAAATCTGTGAGGTGTGCTAATTCTAATGCTTTCGAGACCTGAGCCGGATCAATCTCTTTGTTAGGTAAGCCAAAAGCTACATTTTCTGCAATAGTACCTTCACTCAAATAAATACTTTGTGGAACAAAGCCTATTGATTTTTGCCAAATTCGTTTATTATCCGCAGTAATCGGCATATCATCAATAAGTAATGTTCCTTGTTGTGAGTCTAACAAGCCTAGCAATAAGTCAATAGTCGTAGATTTACCTGAGCCTGATGAACCTACAATACCCACAGTACTGTTCACTGGTATAATCATATTTAATTTTTGTATTGCTGGCTTAGATTTGCCTGGATACATAAATGTGATATCAGACAAATTAATCTGATAATTAAATGGTAGACGAGGCGTATTATCAGGCTCTAATGAAACTTTTGAATTCGCCTTTTGCGAAAGCGCAAGATCATCTTTAATAGATTCAAATGCCGCTAAGTTACCCTTAATTTGGGTTACGCTAAAATAAATTTGTTGTAAAGCTGGTAATAGTTTAAAAGCTGCTAACGCATAAACAGCCAATAAAGGTAAAACTTCGGCTAAATTTCCTTGACGTGATTTAATGAGCACCAATACCAAACCAATCATGGCACCAAACGCAATAAGCTCCATAAAGTAACGTGGTAGCTGACTTATTGAAATATTACTACTTTGGGCAGAAGCCATTACTATTCCAGATTTTTGAAAACGATTAGTAAAATCATATTGACGGTTTAGTAACAAAATATCTTTAATCCCTCCAAAACCTTCGTTCATTAGTCGAAAACGCTCAGTAGATACTTTGGATAAATTACTACCATTTTTATGTAATTTCTTTTTGACGATTTTGTATAATAAAACGTAAGCAAGCAAAAATAGCATAAGTCCCAGAAGTGCAATCATAGGATCTAGTAAAAGTATAGTAGTTGTAATAAAAAAAACTAATACAATTCGTGCATTCATTTGCATTAAAGGTTGGATTATCAAGTTTGAAACTCGCATCGCTTCGGTGGAAATTTGCTTCGTTAATTGAGCACTACTACCACTTGCATGGAATAACCAGTTTTGCTGCATATAATGCTCATATAACCTATCAGCAAGCTCTATACCAAATTTAGTACCAAATAATGATAAGCGCCAAACAGTAAACATAGAGACCACTGTAGAAAAAGCCAAAGCGAATAACACTAAAACGCCAGCATAAAACAAAAATACCATAGGATCAGTAATACCAGTAAACTGGTATACAGTCGAATAAACACCTGGTTTTGTTAGCAGACTTAAGTCGCCAACTAAAGCCATAAAAGGAGCTATAGCAGCAATACCCAGGAGCTCTACAAATGCCATGAGAACTACCAATACTTGCAAAATGAAAAACTGTTTACGCTGCTTGGTACTAAGCAAAGAAAAAAGCTCTCGAATTGTTTTTAACATTTTACATCTCTAGCAATCATTGTTTATCTGCAATTCAATGATAAAAGTAAATAACTTTCTCTTTGCAAAAGAAACAGGGAGAAAATCTAATAAATATTCCGTCTGCACATATAAAATATTATTCAGCAATAACACCACAAGTAACTGGTGTGTGTTGGGCAATATCGACCAAGACCTGTTTGCCAATTAATTCATCATAAAACTTTGGCGCTAAACCAAAACCTGGGCGTACGCTGCGTATACAGGTTTCATCAATGACATCACCTGCTTTCATATCTTTTACAAAATAAAGTGAACGTCTAAATTGTGCATTACCTTGCTCACTCGATTTACGACCATAATCTACCTGACCCAAAGCCTGCCATGCGGTTTTAGCACCAACACATAATTGCTTCAAATCTTCAGGTTCCAATGAAAAACTATCATCAGGCCCACCACCATTACGATCTAATGTAAAATGCTTTTCTATAATAGAAGCACCTAATACAACCGAGGCAATTGCAGTTGTATTATCTAAAGTATGGTCAGATAAGCCAACAGGAATATTAAAACTTGAAGCCATATCCTGAATCGTTCTTAAATTATAATCTTCTGCTGGTGCAGGATAACCACTTACACAATGTAAAATTGCCAACTCTTTACACCCACCATCATAGGCTGCTTGTACTGCTTCAGCAATTTCTTCTTTATCTGCCATACCTGTAGAAATAATCATTGGCTTACCTGTAGCAGCCACATATTTAATTAAAGGCAAATCCACAGCTTCAAAAGAAGCAATTTTATATGCAGGTGCATTTAAGTCTTCCAGTAAATCCACCGCAGTTCGATCAAAAGGGGAACTAAAAATAGTAATATCTAACTCACGAGCATAATCAAATAAAGGCTTATGCCATTCCCAAGGAGTATATGCCTCAGCATATAATTGATACAGTGTTTTTCCTTCCCACAATGTACCCTTAATTACAAAATCATCATTATTAGAGTTTAATGTTAAAGTATCAGGGGTGTATGTTTGTAGTTTAATGGCATCCGCACCATTTAACTTCGCTTGATGTATAATCTTAAATGCTGTTTCTAAACTACCGTTATGGTTCGCAGATAGTTCAGCAATAATATAAGGGGCATATTTTTCACCTATTACACGGTCATTAATCTTTATCGTCTTCATCATCGATCTTCTCTAAAGTTATTTTGTATTTTTTTCCATTCAGCTCAAAAAAGGCAGGAAATCTATTTGGATCACAAACCCGAATTTTATTAAATTGACTTTCGATACTCATACAAGGATTTATTTGACTATCAATTGGCAAACGTCGTGGGTAATATGTTGGTAAAATATTAGGATTCTGTGGCTCTGGAGTAATCTCCCCAAAGTTATTTACTGCAAAATCAATTAGCTCAATTTCTGCATCAAAAAGTTGCTTGTTTATTTCATCCCATAGGGCGTATTTAGGTACAATAAAATTTATTTTTTTCCAAATATTACCACTATCAACTTTATCTTGAGCCTCTAAAAGACTTAAAGTAAGTTCTTCTTTTCCCTCAATAATCTGCCATACATGTGGACTCCACCCCCTACCCAAAGGTAAATCACTAGCATGTATTACCAAGCAAGTATTATAAGCGGAACGATCTTCTTCATTAATTATTTCAGAACACGAAATTAAAAAAAGAATATCACCACCAGATAACTCACTCTTTTTTTGAACAAGTTCAATAATATGCTTATCTTGTTGCTTATTAATCCAATTTTTTAAATATTCATTAACTGGATGATTTTTATCACTACATAAAAAACTAATATGCATAATTAAACCTTATTCCTAAGCCGTCTCAGAATGTGTAATACCCCACAACCATCTGTAATTTCTCTAGCTGCCATACTCATGCATTTAAGCGCGTGGGGTAAAATTTGTTGCGAGCTTACAAGACTTAAGCTACTTAGCCTTTTTACATCAAAAAGTGCAGCTGCTCCTACTTCTTTAAGTTTACTTGCAATAATTTTTTGGTTTTCTGCCAATACCACTGTAATAGAAGGAAGTCCCAAACAACACCGCTCCCAAGAAGTAGAACCAGCAGCCCCAATCGCTAAATCACTTTTTGCCATTAATTCAGCCATATTATTTACACCCACCACGACTTCGGTTGCCCAAGGCATATCTTGAGCTTGTTGGCGCACCTCTTTAATCCATGGAGCTGTCCCGCCCATCACCACTATAATTTTTAATTCGGAAGGTAAAGAGCATTGCTTAAGTGCTATAAGTATTTGGGTCGTAATATTGTCTTTATCCACTCCACCTAAATTAATCAGCAGATGTTTGAATTGACTATTTTCTCTACGTTCAAGACTATACTCACGCCACTGAGAAAACTCAGGACGTAATAAAGCATATTCAGCACCACACAAAATTTCACAAGAGACTGGAACTCGTGCTATGTAATCCTTTAAATCTCGCCCAAATGTCTGATCTAATAGCAAGTCACAGTCATGTTCACGGTCAGCTAAATCATCAATAACCATTACGTGTTTGCAATATAGACGCAATGCTTGTTCCCAGCGTATATCCAAAGCATAATGATCAACAATTAACCAATCTGGCTTTAATACTTCTAGAATAGGAATACATAAACTCACATCTTCTTTTTGTGTTACGCCTAGCCAAGAAGCATGTGCAAGATCAGCATTATGGTTTTGCAACTTATCTTCTTGAGATAAATCCATATAAGGCAATGCATCAACATGATAGCCTCGCTGCGTAATTAGACCAATTAAATTACCAGGATGCTCACGGCAAATAAAATAGCATTCTGCCCCCTGATTCTTCAAAGCATCAGCTAAAGTCAGACACCGCATGACATGCCCTGTACCCATTTGAATAGAGGCATCTACTCGAAAGACAATTCTCATTGCTGTATTGCTTTGAATAACCATTCAGCACGATCCCAGTCTTCTTGTGTATCTATATCTTGTACTCTAAAACGCGGTAACTCTACAACTCTAGATTGAGTAGAAAAAATCATCGCTTTATTTAACCAAGCTTCCGCAGTACCCCAGTAGAACTGCCCTGCATCATGCCAAGCTTCTTCTAAATCTTGAGAACGAACATTAAAATATTGTGGTGAAAACATTTCTACTGTGTCATATTCATTCAACTTTATTGCACGTTGAATCGGGAATGGGTAAGTTGTTGCACTAAACACATAATTCAAATTACTATTATTTTTAATCTTTTCTAGCCCCTGCACCAAATCTGCTTTGGTCACAAACGGAGCAGTCGCATATAAGCAGCAAATATAATCTGGCAAAGCATGATTTATCTTGCCAAACTCCTCTACTGCATGTGACATCACATCTGCAGTAGTTGCAAAGTCATCTGACAAATGTACAGGTCTTAAAAAAGGCACCTTCGCACCATAAACTTGTGCAACTTCTGCAATTTCTTCATCATCTGTAGATACCCAAACCTCATCAAAACAACCACTATCTATAGCTGCTTGAATTGACCATGCAATCATAGGTTGGCCATGAAACATCTTTATATTTTTACGCGGTATTCTTTTACTTCCACCACGTGCAGGAATCACAGCCAACTGCATTGTTATACCAAAACCTCTTTCAGTGACTCATACACATATTGAATCTGAGCATCTGTCAAGTCAGGGTACATTGGTAAGCTGATTGCTGAATCATAGTAGGCTTCAGCTAACGGAAAATCCCCCAATTTAAAACCTAAATTTTCATAGTAGGGCTGCGTATGCACAGGAATATAGTGAACATTTACACCAATACCTTTGGCTCGTAATGCATCAAAAACTTGATTACGCGAAGCTTTTAGTTCATCTAACTTCAAACGAATTACATATAAGTGCAAACCTGAATAACTTTCAGGAATCTGGTACGGTAAAATGATAGGTAAATCTTTCAAAATTTCATTATATTTATTTGAAATTGTATGACGTTTTTCTACAAATTGAGTTAATCGATGCATTTGAGAAACGCCCAAAGCCGCCTGTAACTCTGTCATACGATAATTAAAGCCTAATTCTACTTGTTGGTAATACCACGGCCCTTCAATCTCTTTATTCATTAATGCTGTATTACGGGTAACCCCATGACTTCTAAGCAAGTCCATCTTCTGTGCCAAGGTTGCATTATTGGTTAATGCCATCCCACCTTCGGCAGTAGTCACAATCTTGACTGGATGAAAACTAAAAACTGTAATATCAGAATATTTACATGCACCTACATAGGCTGACTGATATTTTCCTCCAATTGCGTGAGATGCATCTTCAATAATACGAAAGCCATATTCTTTAGACAGCGCATAAATTTTTTCCATATCACATGACTGCCCACACAAATGCACAGGTATCACAATTTTAGGTAATTTATTTTCCAACTTAGCCTGTACGAGTTTTTTTTGTAGTGCATCTACAGACAAATTATAAGTTTGCGGATCAATATCTACAAAATCGACGTCTGCACCGCAATAAAGAGCGCAATTCGCAGAAGCCACAAAAGTAATAGGAGATGTCCACAATACATCTCCTTTTTGCAATCCCAATGCCAAGCAAGCAATATGCAAAGCAGAAGTTGCACTATTCACCGCCAATGCATATTCTGCCCCAACGTGTTCCGCGACAGTTTTTTCAAATAAAGGAACTTGTGGACCTTGCGTAAGAAAATCTGACTGCAGCACTTGAATAACAGCATCAATATCTTGCTGATTAATGTTTTGCTTGCCATATGGGATAAACATATTAAATATTTCCTATTTTCTCACGGTTAGCTTCTATCCAAGTTTGCAATTCAACATCGCTCATCCATTCGGTATTGTTATCACTTGCATATACAAAACCTTCTGGTACTTTTTTGCCATCTTTAATACGCGCTGGATCTGTTGCCCATTTATTAATCGTTGGTAAAATTTTAAAATGCTCAGGATACTCATAAGTATAATAAGCATCTTCAGCACTAATCATTTGTTCATGTAGTTTTTCGCCTGGACGAATACCAATAACTTCTTGTTTAGCTTCAGGTGCAACCACACGAGCCAAATCTGTCATTTTCATAGATGGGATTTTTTTAACGTAAATTTCACCACCAATCATGTCTTCAAATGCATGCCAGACTAGCTCAACTCCGTCCTCTAAAGAAATCATAAAGCGCGTCATACGCTCATCGGTAATAGGTAATACACCGCTATCTTTAATAGACAAAAAGAATGGAATTACTGAGCCACGCGAACCCATCACGTTCCCATAACGCACAACAGAAAACTTAGTACCATGTTCGCCAGAATAGGAATTACCTGCTACAAATAATTTATCTGATGCTAGCTTTGTTGCACCATATAAGTTAATTGGGCTGCTTGCTTTATCTGTTGAAAGTGCAACGACACCTTTTACACCTTTATCAATACAGGCATCAATCAAGTTCATCGCACCATTAATATTTGTTTTCACACATTCAAATGGGTTGTATTCGGCCGTAGGTACAATTTTTGTGGCAGCCGCGTGAACCACATAATCCACCCCATCTAAAGCACGGTACAAACGCTCTTTATCACGGACATCACCAATAAAGAAACGAACTCTGTCATCTCCTTGATATTTCTTGGCCATGTCCCATTGCTTCATTTCATCGCGTGAGAAAATAATAATTTTTTTAGGATTATATTTTTCTAATGTCATTGGTACAAAGGTATTACCAAATGAACCTGTACCACCAGTTACTAAAATTGTTGAGCCTTCTAACATTTTTTCCTCAATAGTTTCTTTGAAAATATTTTTAAATAAAATACAAATTAAAGCCTAATATTTAAGCCATCATTTTCTAACAAATATTTTAAATCATAGAGTACATGCTTGCTCTTACCCAAAGCATGTATTTCTGTCGCAGTCATTTGCTTAAACTGATCATGCGCAACTGCTAAAATAATCGCGTCATATTCATTATTCTGCAATGCATTGATTGGAGCTAGGCCATATTCATGCTCCACTTCTTTTGGGTCCACCCACGGGTCATAAATATCTAAATCTAGCTCATACTCTTTTAAAGCCTGAACCATATCAATAATTTTTGTGTTACGAATATCTGGACAGTTTTCTTTAAAACTTAAGCCCATCACCAAAATTTTTGAACCCACCACTTGTATACGCTGCTTAACCATTTCTTTAATCAATTGTGTTGCAACGTATTCACCCATACGGTCATTTAAACGACGGGCCGCTAAAATAATTTCTGGATGCAACCCCAAAGATTGAGCTTTATGGGTTAAATAATATGGGTCTACCCCAATACAGTGCCCTCCCACTAGACCTGGGCGGAAAGATAAAAAGTTCCACTTGGTTCCCGCAGCCTGCAAAACGGCTTCAGTATCAATACCCAACTTATTAAAAATAACAGCCAATTCATTAATTAAAGCAATATTCACATCACGTTGAGTATTTTCAATGACCTTTGCAGCCTCTGCCACTTTTATACTCGCAGCCTTATGTGTACCAGCTTCAATCACAAGGTTATAAACTTGGTCTACAAAATCTGCCACCTCTGGGGTAGAGCCTGAAGTGATTTTTAAAATATTGGTAACACGGTGTAGCTTATCGCCTGGGTTAATCCGTTCTGGACTATAACCTGCAAAAAAATCCTGATTAAATTTTAAACCAGACACTTGTTCCAAAACTGGAATACAGGCTTCTTCTGTAGCACCTGGGTATACCGTAGACTCATACACCACTACATCGCCTTTTTTAAGTACTTTCCCAATACTGGTAGACGCTTTAATGAGCGGGGTCAAATCAGGTTGTTTAAATTCATCAATTGGAGTTGGAACAGTCACAATAAAAAAATTGCAGCTGTTTAAGTCTTCCAAATTAGCGGAATAATTTAGTTGCGTTGCTTGTTTAAGTTCTTCTGGCGACACTTCTAAAGTGTGATCTTGCCCACTTTGTAATTCTTGTATGCGTTTTTGGTGGATATCAAAACCAACCACTGGCAATTTTTTTCCGAATTCAACTGCCAAAGGTAAACCGACATAGCCTAAACCAATAACGGCAATTTTTAGCTCAGAGAGTTGTAGCATTTTAGCGCCTTTAATTTATATCTGTATTTTATGAAGAATGGATCTTTCGGCAGGGATACTAGCAGAAATTCATGAAATTTCTATTATGATTTGTGCTCAAATTACTTGGAATAGATCACAGTGTATAGTTTTTGTGAATATTCACTTTTTCTATTCAGAATAACTTCATAATTTTTTAAGAATTCTCTTTTCTACTTTAAGATTCTGCCAAATATGCAAAATGGTTACAAATTGCTATATACCTCTTTCACAAATTCGGTAAAATGACAGCAATTTATCCAAAACGATTTTAAAAAATTAATAATGGGATCTCGCGTGCGATACTTTCAACTGGCTGTTTTATTGGCATGTGGCATTGCCACTACGGGGTGCGCTGTCACCTCTGGTTTACAAACCTACGACTTACCTCGCGAAGGGGTTTACACCACCGACTTGGGTACAGCAGTCAATGTGATTAAACTCACCCAAGACTCAATGCTAGCGGTGCAGCCTGCAGTTCACAATATTCAACAAGACTATGCGCATTTATTTCATACACCACAGCGTCAATACACCTTAAGTTCAGGCGATATTTTATCTATTTATTTATGGGCATATCCTGAAATTACCCCGCCAACCAATACCATTAGTAACGAAAAAGCCGTTGAGTCCAACGGCTATCAAATTGACTCACAGGGTTATATTCAATTTCCAATTATTGGACGTTATAAAGCTTCAGGTAAATCTTTAGCTCAAGTGAATCGTGAGTTGCGCGGTCAATTGGCACGTTATTTAAAAACCCCAGATGTGATTGTACGAGTCTTGTCTTACCAAGGGCAGCGATACTCGGTACAAGGCAATGTCATGAAAGGCGGGCAATTCTATTTAAATG
>RRZU011786852.1_pt1 | contig 20181 bp, 15 predicted proteins | sample 2165561 | NCBI WGS metagenome assembly RRZU01 (sample SAMN10456909, study PRJNA506462) | wastewater metagenome | isolation source: wastewater sludge | place: USA: Moscow, Idaho | reverse complement strand
TTCACAGATTTATTATAACCTAAAAAAAATATGCGAATCTGCGGTAAATTTTTTTAGAACCTGAAATAGAAATGCACTAAAGTGCATAGTTTTAAACTATTTCTGTGACCAATAAAATTCCACAATTTCTTTCGGAATTGAGGAATGATCTAATGTATAGATAAGTCTAAACTTTGATTGAGTACTATTTTTTATTTTTTCTTCAGCACTTTATATTCCTCATAACAACCACTAATGGCATCCATGATTTGTAAATCATTTGCTGTTTTTATAAATGATTCTGAGTAGTTGCAACGTTGCAGAATTTCGGCAATTTCATTTTTGTCAACACCTAAAAGCACCGCTATCGTTTCTCTGTCAAATTTTGATTCCAGAAGATTACGCACGGTATCATCCTTCTTCATTTCTTTAAGTTTTTTGAGCTCTTTGGGGTTATTTCCAAAAAAATTATACAACATATCTGCTGGGTTGAATATCGAACCGAGAACTCTCCCAAAGGCATTTGGAGAATATTCACCAGCTTCATATCCTTGTGTTAGTCCAGAAATACTATAACGATAGTTTTCTTTTACAGGAATAATTTTAGTATCCACTTCAAGATAGCCAGTTAGATTGAAAGGTCGGATTACCACTTCTTCAAGAGCAATGGCTTTTTCAGTAAGTTGTATTTTGGTGCTTTTATTTTTAATCCAGTCATTGGTAACGCGTACACGTAGCGATTGAAATCCTAGGCTGGTAATGTGCAGTGTGTCGTTCAGTTGTACATCTATTTCAAAATATCCTCCTGCATCAGTGGTTGCACCCCTAACTTTATTGATATTGATAATATTTACACTGGATAAAGGTTGTTTGGTAGTATTACTCAGAATGATACCATTAACTTTTTGGGAGGGGTCGTGAACTTGCGCAAAAGCAGTTGCCGATAGTACTAAAAAAAAGTAAACTACAAAATATTTCATAAACTGATTTAAAACTTTAAAAGTAATAAAACAGGATTGAATATTTTGTAGTTCCAGTATAATTATAAGAAAATTAACAATATATGTTAGTCTCTTCTTGGTCTTCTTGGTCTTGGTGAGTCACCAAAGCTTTCAGAACGTCTAGGTGCTCTGTCAGATGAACCTTCAGTTCTAGATCTGTCAGATGAAAAACCACCTTCTCTTCTTCCGCCAAATCCACCTTCTCTAGGCGCAGAATTTCTGTCGCTTCTAAATCCGCCTGAACCTTCTCTTCTTGGAGCAAAGCTTCCTTCTCTTCTTGGAGCTGAACTTCTTCCACCACCAAAACTTCCACCAAAACTTCCACCTGAATTTCTTCCGTTATGATCACGTCTTCCGCCGCCATCATTTTTAGAAATTTCAACATTGATTCTACGTCCTTCTAATTGTACGTTGTTCAATACTTCCATTACTTTGTCAGTATGTTCTGGATCCGTGTTAAAGAAAGAGAAACCTTCTTTTACGTCTACTTTGAAAACGTCATCACGACCTAAGTCTAATGTTTCTTTCAAATAATCTTTCAATGACATCCAATCAAAGTTATCTCTAGAACCAATGTTCACGAAATATCTTGTTGCACCACCATTGTTGTTTTCTCTTGGAGCACCATCTCTATCGTTACGATCACGTCTTTCAGAGTTCGATTGATTTGAAATGTCTCTGTTTTTCTTATAGTAATTGATAAAACGATTAAATTCAACCGATACCATTTTCTTGATTAATTCCTCTTTTGATAAGTCTTCAAGAACGCTATTAATTGCAGGAAGGTAGGTGTCAATTTCATGATCAACTTCCGTGTCTTTGATTTTATTAGCTAAGTGTAATAATTGGATTTCGCAGATTTCAATTCCAGAAGGGATTGTTTTTTCTTCGAATTTTTGCTTGATGATTCTTTCAATTGAAGAAATCTTACGCAATTCACTTTTAGTAACAATCACAATTGAAGTTCCTAGTTTTCCAGCACGACCTGTACGACCTGAACGGTGGTTGTACGTTTCGATTTCATCAGGTAATTGATAATTTACTACGTGAGTAATATTGTCAACGTCAATTCCACGTGCAGCTACGTCAGTTGCTACCAGCATTTGAATTTGTCTTCCTCTAAAAGATTTCATTACACCATCACGTTGCGCTTGAGATAAATCTCCGTGCAAAGCAGCAGCGCTGTATCCGTCTTCAATCAATTTTTCAGCAACAGCTTGCGTATCTCTTTTGGTACGACAAAAAACTACAGAGAAAATGTCTGGATTAGAATCAGCTAAACGTTTCAAAGCTTCGTAACGGTCACGTGCATTTACAAGGTAAAATTCGTGAGAAACGGTTGCTGAACCTGAATTTTTAGCTCCAACTGTAATTTCAATTGGGTCTTTCATGAATTGTTTTCCAATACGTGCTACTTCAGCAGGCATTGTTGCAGAGAATAACCATGTGTTTTTTTCGTCTGGCGTAGTAGAAAGGATGTTTACGATATCTTCGTAGAAACCCATGTTCAACATTTCGTCAGCTTCGTCAAGAATACAAAAGTTGATTTGAGAGATGTTTACTAAACCTCTATTAATCATGTCTTGCATTCTTCCTGGAGTCGCCACAATAATTTGTGCGCCTCTCTTTATGTCTCTCGCTTGTTCTGTTATGCTAGCTCCACCGTAAACTGCTACCACATTAATACCTTTTTCGTATTTAGAGTAGTTTTTAATTTCGTTGGTAATCTGCAAACAAAGTTCGCGTGTTGGAGATAAAATTAATGCTTGTGTGTTTCTGTTGTTGGCATCAATTTTCTGAATAACTGGAAAACCAAAAGCTGCCGTTTTCCCTGTCCCTGTCTGAGCCAACGCAACCATATCTGTATCTTTTTCCAATAATAGGGGAATCGCTTTCTCCTGTACTTCGGTCGGACTTTCAAATCCTAGATCTAAAATCGCCTTCAGTAACGACTCACTCAATCCTAATTGTTCAAATTTATTCATATGTATTTTTAAAATAGGGTGCAAAATTACAGTTTTTAATTCATATAAACTAATGCTATTTTAAGATTTAATAATTTATTACGATTTGATTATCAGAATGTTATATTTTTATTTTCTGGTTTATTGTTTAGATTTGGGTAATTTAGTTTGAAATTATGACTTAGAATTAAATAATTTGTTATAAATAATCTTGTATTCATTCGTTATTTAGGGGCTGTCAAAAATTTGATCAATTGTTGTGTTGCCTTTCCTCTGTGACTGATTTTATTTTTTAGGTCTACTGATAATTGGGCGAATGTTTCCGTAAATCCTTCTGGTTGAAAAATTGGATCGTAACCAAAACCTTGATTACCAATTTTTTCGGGTGTGATTTGGCCTTTTGCAATTCCTGTGAAAAGATGTTGCGTCCCGTTTAAATTTAATGCAATAACGGTTTTGAATTGTGCATTTCTATTCTTTTTTTCCAATAAGGATTCCAATAGTTTATTCATATTATCAGCAGCACTGCGTTGTTCTCCAGCATAGCGTGCGGAAAAAACACCTGGTTCACCATTCAAAGCGTCCACTTCCAGTCCGGTATCATCTGCAAAGCAATCATATCCGTATTTTTTAGTAATGTAATTTGCTTTTTGGATTGCATTTCCTTCAATAGTAGCAGCAGTTTCAGGAATTTCTTCTGTACAACCAATGCTTTCTAAACTCAAAATAGTTATAGTTTCAGGAAGCATATTTTGTAATTCTAGGATTTTATTTTTGTTATTTGAAGCAAAAACGAGTTTCATTTTTTTTAGTTTTAATTTTCAAATATACATTTTCTATGTTTTTTGCACTGTAATACCAACGTTTTATATTTAATCAATTTTAAATTTGAAAGGTTTGTTTAAGAAACATATTGAATACAAATAGATTAATTGTAACACACTGTAAGTCAGTATGTTAAATCAAAGTTAAAATATGATTTTATTTGTATTTTAATAGTATCTTTGAATGTAGTTTTGATTGGTCACTTGAATAATTTGCCAGTTTATGGTGATAATATTCAGATAGTCAACTGTACTGAACGGTAAAGTTGATAATGGTAAATCGAAATTGACAATTGGAGGTCTTTAACTAGGCCTCCTTTTTTGTTGTTAGTGCTTTCTAACGCTTTTTAAATTATCAGGAAAGTATAAATCGGATAAATGGGCAAATTCATCGCCACGCATAAATATATTTATATCAACTTCAGCAAAGCTTTTTTTGCCTGCTGCAGCAAGAAGTTCGTTAGCGGAGAGTAAGGTGTTTTTATGAAAATAGAAAACGCGTTCTGCTTTATCCGTTACTACTAATCCCTTCATCAGCATTTTGTTTGGTGTCGCTACTCCTGTAGGACAGGTGTTATTGTGACATCGTAACGCTTGAATGCAACCCAATGAAAACATAAATCCACGTGCACTATTACAGATGTCAGCTCCAAGTGCAACGGCTCTTAGAATCGAATAGCCAGATATAATTTTGCCACTACAAATAATACGGATTTTGTCTCTGAGTTCAAAACGAACCAATGTTTTATTGACAAAAATAAGTGCTGGTTCAAATGGCATTCCTACACCATCTGCAAATTCTAGTGGAGCAGCGCCAGTTCCTCCTTCGGCACCATCAACGGTGATGAAATCAGGAAAGCAATTTTGAGCAATCATTTCTTGGCAAATCATTTCAAATTCACGGGTTTCTCCAATGCATAGTTTAAAACCAATTGGTTTTCCGTTAGACAGCTGTCGTAATTTTGCTATAAAGGCAATCAAACCTTTAATATCGTGAAAAGCGGAATGGTTGGGTGGCGAAAGGATTGTTGTATGAGGTAAAACACCTCTTATTTCAGCAATTTGCACCGTATTTTTTGCCGCAGGAAGAACGCCTCCGTGACCTGGTTTTGCGCCTTGTGATAATTTGAGTTCAATCATTTTTACTTCTGGTAAATTTGCTTTTTCAGTAAACTTTCCTTCATCAAAACCGCCTCTATCATCGCGGCAGCCAAAATATCCAGTTCCTATTTGCCAGCATATATCCCCTCCTTGTTGGTGAAATTGGGTTAAACCTCCTTCGCCAGTATTGTGATAGAACTTCCCTTTTTGCGCTCCTTTGTTGAGCGATATGATTGCATTTTCGCTCAAGGAACCAAAACTCATTGCAGAAATATTTAGTAATGACGCAGCGTATGGTTGTGTGCAATCCGTTCCGCCAATTAAAACACGAGGAAGCTCTTCATTGACTATTGCGGGGAAAATAGAATGTTTGATTCCTTCGTAATTGGGTTGATTTAAATTTAGTTGTGTTCCAAAGGGAGTACTAGAGTCAATGTTTTTGGCTCTTTGGTACACGAGTGAACGCTCGTTTCTTGAAAAAGGTTTTCCATCAGTGGAACGTTCTATAAAGTATTGTTGAATCTCGGGTGCTATCATTTCAAATAAATATCGGAAATAACCCAAAACAGGAAAATTTCTTAGAATCGCATGTTTGTGTTGTGTACTATTAAAGAAGCCAATCAATAACAAGATAACTAAAACAAACATAAACAACAGTCCTACATTAAAATAGAAATAAATTACCGCTGTAATAATTAGTAACGATAGTACCGAAATGAAAAAATTTTGTCTCATCGAAAAAAGGATTTAAACCTCTAAAATACTAAGAATATTAAATGTTTTAGGCTTTTAATGCTAATTATTTAAAAGGAATTTTTTCTTTTTCTAAATTTGGATTGCGCTAAAAACTAATTAGTTACTAAATTTAAAGAACAAAGTTGGTCTACATAATAGTAATGCTTCCATTTTAGCGATAACTACAAATGATTGTGTTAGAAAATTAATTAACTAAATCGCAATCGTACATAAACGTGTTTGATTCCTTTTTTATCTGAATCTCTTTCATCAATTTCTAAAATATCAGTTAATGATTTTAGCATTGGAGTTAATTTAGCAAAACCATAATTTCTTGGGTCGAATTCTGGTTTTCTCTTTACAATAAGGTTTCCCACATCGCCAAGAAATGCCCAGCCGTCATCATCACAAATATCTTCTATCGTGGTTTCAATAAGTTCGATGGTATGTGTGTCTATTTTGTTTAGGGATTTTTCAACGGTTTTTCCAACTGGTTTCTCCACTAGTTTTTTCGTATCTGTTGCAGGTTTTTTGGCTTTTTTCTTGATTGCTCCATCCAAAACTTCGATATAAATGAATCTATCGCAAGCAACAATAAAGGAATTGGGTGTTTTTTGTTCTCCAATTCCAATAACCTTCATACCAGATTCTCTAAGTCTAATTGCCAAACGTGTAAAATCAGAATCACTGGAAACGATACAAAAACCATCTACTTTACCCGAATATAATAAGTCCATAGCATCAATAATCATCGCTGAATCCGAAGAGTTTTTTCCAACGGTATAACTGTATTGTTGAATTGGTGTGATTGCGTGTTCCAATAAAACACTTTTCCAACCTCCGGCATTTGGTTTAGTCCAATCTGCGTAAATACGCTTGGTGGTTGGTGTTCCAAATTTAGCTATTTCTTCCATCATTCCTTTTACATTACTATATGGAACGTTATCAGCATCAATGAGAACGGCTAATTTTAATTCTTTTGTATCTTGTGACATTTTTTTGATATTGTTGCGTTTTTCTACTTTAAAGGTAGAAAAAATCTTTTAAATTGATATTTCTTTATTTTTTGTTTGCTAAATCTGTAATCGAAACTTCATTGATGTGTAGCTCTTTGATGACCGTTTCTCCATTTTTTATAGCAAGTAGCGCATAAATTTAGTTCTTCTCTTTGATGAAAATAATCTTGAATTCTCTCTGCTGTTTCTGTAGTAACTACATTATCTTTGCGTAATTCTTGCAACTATTTTTTTATTTTATTAGAACTAAACTATGTTTTCTACGATTCAAATATACAAAGTTTATCATTGGAATCGTTTTTTAGCCCTGATCGAAACGGTATCCTTTTGTGCCGATTTGTTTTTTCGGCATAAAAGATATAGAGTAGAGCAGGAAATAGCTCCTGATACTCATTATGATAAAGCTTGAAAAATAAATTTACTTTCAAGTCTTTTATAAAGTTTAAATAATTATTTTTGCAACTTCTTAAAATTAAAATTATTACTTGATATATTATGGTAAAAGATTTATTCGAAAGGATTCAAAACAACAAAGGGCCGTTAGGCAAATGGGCTTCACAGGCAGAAGGTTATTTTGTTTTCCCTAAATTAGAAGGTGAACTAGGTCCAAGAATGCAGTTTGGTGGAAAAGATATTTTGAACTGGAGTTTGAATGACTATTTAGGTCTTGCTAATCATCCCGAAGTTCGTAAAGCAGATACGGAAGCAGCTGCACAATACGGAGCAGCTTACCCTATGGGAGCTCGTATGATGAGTGGTCACACTAAATATCACGAGCAGTTAGAGAATGAATTGGCTGCTTTTGTAATGAAAGAATCAGCTTATTTATTGAATTTTGGTTACCAAGGGATGGTTTCGACAATTGATGCTTTGGTTACTAAAAATGATGTAATTGTATATGATGTAGATGCGCATGCTTGTATCATTGATGGGGTTCGTTTGCACATGGGAAAACGTTTCACATACCGTCATAATGATCTTGCAAGTATGGAAAAAAACTTGGAGCGTGCTACAAAATTAGCCGAAGTAACGGGAGGAGGAATCCTTTTTATTACTGAAGGTGTTTTTGGAATGCGTGGACAACAAGGAAAATTGAAGGAAATTGTTGCCTTGAAAGAAAAATATAATTTCCGTTTGTTAGTAGATGATGCACATGGTTTTGGAACACTTGGAAAAACAGGTGCTGGAGCAGGTGAGGAGCAAGGTTGTCAAGATGGAATTGATGTTTATTTTTCGACTTTTGCAAAATCGATGGCTAATATTGGTGCTTTTATAGCGGCTGATAAAGACATTATTGATTATATGAAATACAATTTACGTTCTCAAATGTTTGCCAAAGCATTGCCAATGATTCAAACAATTGGTTCTTTGAAACGATTGGAATTGTTGCGTAATCATCCAGAATTGAAAGATAAACTTTGGGTAAATGTAAATGCTTTGCAAAGTGGATTGAGAGCGCGTAATTTTAATATTGGAGACACGAATACGTGTGTAACTCCTGTATATCTTGAGGGAAGTGTGCCAGAAGCAATGATTATGGTAAATGATTTAAGAGAAAACTACGGGATTTTCTTGTCGATTGTGATTTATCCTGTAATTCCAAAAGGGATTATCTTGTTGAGAATGATTCCTACAACGTCTCATACTTTATCAGATATTGACGAAACATTAACGGCTTTTGAAGCGATTCGTGAAAAATTAGAAAATGGTACTTACAAAGAAATTGCAAGCAGAACTACGGTTGATTTAGATGCTTAATTAAGGTATTCCGTTAGAAATATAAAAAAATCCATCTCGATGTATAGTATTGGGATGGATTTTTTGTTTGATTTATAACGACAACTTTCTAAATTCGATTGCGTTTGTATATTATTTAGCAACTGATTACTAGAAAACGGATAATTACTACTCTTTTTTAAGATCTTTTCTGAAAGTACACCTGCGTTTATGAACTACTGGATTAAAATGTTTCCATAAATTATGAATGGCTAAGTTATCAGCTAATTCAGGGGTTCTGAAACAATTAATAATTCCTTTTTCTTTAAATGTCTCGTAATATTCTTTAAAAATAATTGCTGTAACTGCTTTGTTTTGGTATTCAGGAAGAACTCCAATAAGATAGAAAAGTACATCTTTACTTTGCTTTTTTGCTTTCAGCAAATGCAAAAAACCAAACGGAAATAATTTCCCTTTTGATTTTTGTAACGCTTCCGAAAAGGAAGGCATCACGATGCTAAAAGCAACAATATTATGGTCTTTATCTTCTACAAATTTGATAAATTCAGGATTGATGAAGCTGATATATTTTTTCTTGAAATATTCTTTTTGCGTATCTGAAATGGCTACAAAGGAGGATAAAGAAGCATACGATTTATTGAATAAATCAAACATTTTGTCCACATGCGGCATAACCTCTTTGGTCGTTTTGAAATTAAGCGGACTCAATTGATACCTTCTTTTGACTAGATCATTTGCCTTTTCAAAAAATTCAGGCTTTACATTCCCAAAAGGAAATTTACTTTCTATGTATTCTTTCTCTTTAACGTATCCTAATTGTTCAAAATGTGTGGCATAATAGGGATTGTTATACCAGGTAATCATGGTACCCATTTCGTCAAAACCCTCTGTCAAAACACCTACTTTGTCTAGATTTGAAAAACCCATTGGACCTTCGATATACTCTAAATTATTTTTTCGACCTAATTCATATACTTTTTCTAAAAGTGCTTTGGTAACTTCAATGTCGTCAATAACATCAAACCAGCCAAAACGCACTTTCATCTTTTGCTGATCATTCACTTCACTCCAATTGATGATTGCCGCGATTCTACCAACTGTGTCGTTATTTTTTTTGGCAACGTAAAAATAGGCTTCTGCAGTCTCGAAAGCAGGATTTTTAGTTTTGTCAAATCCTTCGACTTCTTCAGCAATTATTGGGGGAACCCAGTTTTTATTGTTTTTGTATAAAGAAAAAGGAAATTTGACGAAATCAGTTAATTCACTTTTTGTTATGGCTTCTTTTATTGTAATCATTATATTTTTTTAATTCTATGTTTATCCCTTCTTTACCTTTTATTTGCGTTGGTTTTTTGAGGCTCCTTTGACTTTGTTTATTCGTATTTCTTTATAATTACCGTCATAGCGCCAGGAAACACCTACGCCACCATAAAGAACTGAAGGAGTATCTTTGAAATTAGTACTTATAGATGCATCAAGTTGCATGTTTTTGTTTAATAAATATGCTGCTCCACCTCTAAGAATTGAATCGCTATATATATCACTTTTATATCCTTGGTTTTCTACAAACCCAGACCATTTATCATTAAAACCTCTTGTTAAAGTTAATACATAGCCATAACTTGGGAAATCAGTTCCAATATAATCGGCAATTATATTAGTCACAAATACCCATTTTCCGTCACCCAAATGGTTTTGGGTAATCAACATAACCTTTGGTGATAGGCCGGATTCGGGTAAAAAAGAATTTGGATAATTTGATGAATACAGATAAGGATTGTCCTTGGAAATAAAATTAGCTCCCGCAAATACTGAAACAGCTGGGATTAATTGATGCCAATTAAAAGCGCGATTGGCTTTCCAACTGTATAAATTAATTTTCTTTTCGTAATTTTTAAACGGATCGTAAATCAAGTATTTTGCTCCTAAAACGGTTTGTTTTAGAGCCCCTTTTTTAGTTGTGATAAACGGAGCGGTTACTTCTTCATTTTGATATTGTAAGTCAGCAATTAATTCTAGTTGCTCCTTAAATAAACCCCATCGCAGCATAAAATCAGCTCCAAATCCATTAGAGTCATAATTCAATAGATTATGGTTTTGTTTTATCCCATAAATTCCAGTTTCAACTTGGATGACAGATTTTCCTACTGAAAAAGCAGACATTGTTTCACCGGGTCTATTTGAATTGATGACATCTGTATACTGACCATAATGTAGAGTTGGTATTGCGAAAACGAGAACAATAAGTAAAGTCTTGAATTTGAACATATTATTTGTTTTAGTTAAAAAAGTAATAATGCTTTTCAAATGTACTATATTTTATTATTTATTTAAGAATGATATTTTAATTTTGAACGTTGGATTTATTAATTTTGTGAAAAATTACACATTTATGCAAACAGCTTCTTTTACTGGTTTTATAAAAGCACTTTTTTATATCATTGCTTTCTATTACATTTTTAGATTTTTGGCAAAATTATTCTTGCCTTTACTTGTTAAAAAAGTAGTTCAAAAAGCAGGGCAAAACATGCAACAACAGCAACAACAATATCAGCAACAAACTTCTTGGAAGAAAACGCAAAGTAAGGACGAAATAATATACAATACGGAGAACGTTAAAAAACCACGTGAGACTAAAAAAGTGGGTGATTATGTTGATTACGAAGAAATAGATTAAGTTTGCCGTTATTAACAAGCTTTTTACTCTAATCCAAACTTTTTTAAATTGAAAATAATAAATAGGTTTTATCCGCACGCCATTGCCATACTTGGTTTTGTTATCATTTCTGTCCTTTATTTTTATCCTGTATTGCAAGGAAAACAAATTTTTCAGTCTGATATTGTGCAATACACCGGAATGGCCAAGGAACAAAATGACTTTAGAGCCACGGATAATGTTGAACCATTTTGGACTAATTCCGCGTTTGGCGGGATGCCAACCTATCAATTAGGAGCAAAATATCCGCACGATTATATTGGTGCAATAGATGATGTCTTGCGATTTTTACCGCGTCCTGCGGATTATTTATTTTTATATTTCCTTGGGTTTTATGGCTTGATGTTGGTATTGAAGGTTGATCCTTTAAAAGCCTTTTTTGGCGCATTAGCCTTTGGATTATCTACCTATTTAATCATTATTCTTGGAGTGGGTCACAATGCCAAAGCACATGCAATTGCTTATATGCCTATGGTCATTGCCGGATTTATTCTGGTATTTCAAAAAAAATATATACTTGGAGGTTTGGTTACACTTTTAGCGTCAGCATTAGAAATTAATGCGAATCACTTCCAAATGACTTATTATTTATTGATTTTTCTATTGATTCTTTCCGCTTATTATAGCTATCAGTTTCTTAAAGATAAAAATTATAAAGGACTCCTGTATTCAATTGGGATACTTGGAGTTGCAGGTGTGTTTGCTATAGGTACAAATGCTACTAATCTATTGGCAACAGCTGAATATGCTGATTTTAGCACACGTGGAAAAAGCGAATTGACCTATAATCCTGATGGTTCTACAAATTCAAGCAGTAGCGCTTTGACCTACGATTATATTACCGAGTACAGTTACGGGATTGCAGAAAGTTTTAATCTTATTGCGCCACGACTTTTTGGCGGTTCTAATAATGAAGCGGTTGGAAAAGATAGTAATATGTATGAATTCATGATAAGTCAGGGAGTTCCAGAGGATCAGGCAACTGATTTTGTTTCAGGAATGCCTACATATTGGGGGGATCAACCTATTGTTGCAGCTCCAGCTTATATAGGAGTTGTAGTTTTCTTTTTAGCAATTATGGCACTTTTCATTGATAAGCGCAAAATAAAATATGTTTTTTTATCTGGAGCAGCTGTTGCATTAGTACTATCATGGGGAAAAAACTTCCCTTTAGTGACTGACTTTTTTATTGATTTTGTTCCAATGTATAATAAGTTTAGAGCCGTTTCTTCTATACAAGTTATTCTTGAATTGTGTTTTCCAGTATTAGCAATTATGGGACTCCAATCGTTCTTTACGTTAGATAAAAAACTACAATGGAAGGCCCTATATGAAACAACAATTTTAGGTTTGGGTATCTTCTTGATTTTGTTTTTTAGCAAAAGTATGTTCAGTTTTTCTGGAGGTAGCGATGCCTATTTTCAAGAAAACTATGGTCCTGAATTTGTCAATGCATTAAAACAAGACAGAATGAGCTTGTACAGTGCTGATTTGTTGCGTTCCAGTTTCTTTATTATTGTAGTTTCAGGAGTATTATGGCTTTCGATGAAAGAAAAAGTAGCTCAGAATACAGCAATTATTATCGTAGGTTTACTAATGGTTTCCGACTTGTTTTTTGTGGATAAAAATTACGTTTCTGCAAAAGATTTCGTTAGAGGAAGTCAAGTTGAGGCTCCTTTTCAAGAGACGCCTTCGGATGCTGAAATACTAAAAGACACCTCGCATTATAGAGTTTTTGAGGTTTCAGGAAATTTATCTAGCGCCAGAGCCTCTTATTTTCATAAATCAATTGGAGGATACAGTGCAGTAAAACCGAGAAGAATGCAGCAATTATTCGATTATCAAATCGCCAATAATAACATGGAGGTTTTGAATATGCTCGATGTGAAATATGTGATTCAAACCGATAAAACAGGCAAAGAATTCCCAACTTCAAATCCAAAAGCAAATGGAAATGCTTGGTTTGTAAGTCAAGTAAAATTGGTAAACTCTGCTGATGAGGAAATGAAAGCATTAAAAGGTTTGGATTCTAAAAATGTGGCGCTTGTAAATAGCAACGATTTTAAAATTAAAAATACGGCTTTCGCCAAAGACAATTCGGCAAGGATAATTCTAGAAACTTACAAACCTAATTATTTGAAATATGTTTCTAATAATGCAAATGAAGGATTGGCTGTTTTCTCCGAAATGTATTATGGAAAAGGATGGAATGCCTACATAGATGGAAAAAGTGTGGACCATATTAGAGTTGATTATGTTTTAAGAGGTTTAAATATTCCTGCGGGAAAACACACCATCGAATTCAAATTTGAGCCTCAAGTTATAAAAACAGGAAGCATGATTACATTGATTAGTTCTATAGGAATGTTATTGCTTTTAGCTGGTAGAATTTATTTTGAAAAAAAGAAAAAGATTTAAGATTGTTGGTTAACGAATTCTGATTTTTGACTTTAAATTATCTTATTAAAACAAATCCTTGAACTTGGAACCAAAAAAAATTTTAATAATTACCTATTATTGGCCTCCAGCTGGCGGACCAGGTGTTCAGCGTTGGTTAAAGTTTGTTAAGTATTTGCCTGATTTTGGGATTCAACCTATTGTTTACGTTCCTGAGAATCCCACCTACCCAATTGTTGATGAAAAGTTGGTTAAAGAAGTTTCAGATAAAGCTATTATTCTAAAACACACCATTTTTGAACCGTATCAATTGGCGTCTCTTTTTTCGAAAAATAAAACAAAAAAAATAAGTTCTGGAATTATTCCTAATCAGAAAAAGCAATCCTTTCTGGACAAAACCTTTCTTTGGATTCGCGGAAATCTTTTTATTCCGGATGCACGCGTTTTTTGGGTAAAACCTTCAGTGGCATTTTTGGAGAAATATATTGTTGAGAATACTATTGATACGATTGTAACTTCGGGACCTCCGCACAGTTTGCACCTTATTGGATTAGAATTAAAACAAAAATTAAATCTGAAATGGTTTGCTGATTTTAGAGATCCGTGGACCACTATTGGTTATCATAAATCCTTGCGATTGTCACGTTTTGCAGCCAAAAAACACAAAGCTTTAGAACGTCAGGTTTTGAATACAGCCGATACCATTATAGTAACGAGTAAAACTACTAAAACCGAATTTGAAGCAATTACGAGCAAGCCAATTTCTGTAATAACTAATGGGTATGATACAGAAGAAGTGGGAAAACAAACCTTAGATTTAAAGTTTAGTTTAGCACATATTGGTTCTTTTCTGTCTGAGCGAAATCCGCTGATTTTATGGGAGAGTTTGGTCGAATTGATTACTGAAATTCCAGATTTTAAATCGCATTTAGAAATAAAACTAATCGGTGCGGTCAGCCAAGAAGTTTTAGAAACGATACAACAATTTGGGTTAAATGTTTATCTAAATAATTTAGGTTATGTTTCGCATGTAGAAGCGATTGCGCATCAAAGAAAATCTCAAGTTTTAATACTTATCGAAATTAATTCAGCAGATACTAAAAGCATTATTCCCGGAAAATTATTCGAATATATGGTATCAAACCGACCAATTATTGCAATTGGCCCCAGGGATTCTGATTTTTCTGAAATTATTACCAATACAAACACAGGTGTATTTTTTGATTATTCAGAGAAATTGAAGTTAAAAAGAGTAATTTTGGACTTTTATAATCAGTTTTTGGAAGGGAAATTACAGTCAAATGGAGTCGGCTTGCAGAACTATTCTAGAAGAAACCTAACAAGGAATTTGGTAGAATTGCTTAATAAAATGTAAATTAAAAGTGAGATTTCTTCGTCTCTCGCAATGAAATAATAATGGGAATAGTATTAAATCAATCTTTAAAGAATACAATAATTACCTATTTGGGTTTTGGAATTGGCGCGATAAACACCCTTTATTTGTATCCGTTTTTTTTAGGAACGGTATTTTATGCCTTAACAAACTACATACTTTCTTGGGCTAATATTATCATGCCTTTATTGGCTTTTGGTATGCAAAACACGTTGGTGAAGTTTTATACCCAATATAAAACTGAGGAAGAACGCTCCAAGTTTTTATCATTTACAGTACTAATTCCTTTATTGTTGTGTATTCCTTTAGCATTGATTGGATTGTTCTTTTTTGAGCCTATTGCATTATACTTGAGTAAAGAAAACCCTGTAGTTAAGGATTATTTGTGGCTTATTCCATTTATTGGGCTAAGTATGGCTTATTTCGAAATTTTTTATGCTTGGGCTAGAGTTCACATGCATTCGGTTTTTGGGAATTTTATTAAAGAAGTAGGGCTCCGATTGTTTTCTTTATTTGCCTTGATAGGTGTTTATTACAAATGGATTACCGTTGCAGAATTTATTTATGTTACTGCTCTTATTTATTTTCTGGCTTTTATTGTAACCATGTTTTATGCTTTCGGCATAAAAAAACCAGTTTTTCAGTTCTCTATTCCTCAAAATGTGAACGATGTTTTAGTATATACTTTTTTCATTATTTTGTCAGGTAGTGTTGCAGTTATGTTGTTGGACATTGATAAGATCATGCTGAATCAGTATATTAAAATTGAGAACATTGCGTATTATTCAGTTGCGACTTATATAGCATCTGTTATCGCAGTTCCTAGTCGTGCCATGCATCAGATTACGTATCCCATAACGGCAAAATTGATGCATGAGGATAAACATGATGCGTTAAATGATTTGTACAAAAAAACCTCAATAAATCTGCAAGTAGTGGGAGGTTTTGTAATGCTATGTATTTTTGTCAATATCAATCAGTTGTATGTAATGGTTCCTGAAGAATATAGCGGCGGAATTCTTGTCGTGTTTTTGATAGGGATTTCTAAGTATTTTGATTTGATTTTAGGAAACAATAACGCTATCATTTTCAATTCAAAATATTACCGTATGGTTCTATTTTTAGGTTTATTACTTGTTTTTTTAACCGTAGGATTAAATATGTTTTTTATACCGAGATATGCAATAACAGGGACTGCGATTGCTACATTGTTGTCAATTACACTATATAGTTTGGCTAAACTACTTTTTGTAGTCAAACGAATGCATTTGTACCCATTTACAAAACAGACTTTGTATTCGCTAGCAATTACTTTCGGAATATTTTTGTTGTTTTATTTTTGGGAATTTCCTTTTAACCCCATAATAAGCATTGGATTAAAATCAATTTTGGTTACCCTTTTATATGTATATATCAACTATAAATTTGTTATATCCATAGAAATTAATCAAGCTTTAGATGCGGTTATTATGAAATTGAAAAAAAATTAGATTGATTTTTTTTGTGCTTTGCAGTTCTCAATTTTAAATGCAAATATCACTAAAAGTGGGTATTGTGAGATTTTCAAAATGCCACTATTTTTGTAATTATTAATATTTGATTATCTAAACTATACCTTAGGATAATTTATCATAATGATTATGAAAAGCAAGACTTACACAGTTGATGAGAATATGATTAAATTTTCATCTATTCTAGATGATAAAACTAATAATGGCTTTGTGATAGTAGAACGAAACGATACGTTGCCTTACGCTGTTTTAATGAAACAAAAACAAAAAGTTAACCACGTATTCAATTTTTGTATCTTTTGTGCAACTCTTGGACTTTGGTCTATAGCTTGGATATACATTACACAAGTTTCCTCAAAAGCTAAAAAGATACTAGTAGCAATTGATGAAGATGGAAATGCTTTTGAAGAAAATTGTTATATGGGCTAATCCTTTTATAATTTGTCTTTCAAATATTTCCCAGTTACAGATTCTTTTATTTTTGCAACTTGTTCTGGAGTTCCTACCGCTAATAATTTTCCGCCATTTTCTCCGCCTTCAGGACCTAAATCAATAATCCAATCGGCACATTTTATTAAATCAAGGTTGTGTTCGATAACTATAATCGAATGTCCTTTTTCTAGCAATGCATCAAAGGAAGCCAATAATTTCTTGATATCATGAAAATGCAATCCGGTTGTAGGTTCATCAAAAACAAATAATGCTTTGTCTTTCGTTGCACCTTTTACTAAGAATGAAGCGAGTTTTATACGCTGTGCTTCTCCACCGGAAAGTGTTGATGACGATTGTCCTAATTGAACATAGCCCAATCCTACATCTTGCAACGGTTGTAGCTTCTGAGTGATTTTAGTTTGTTTGTGTGCTATGAAAAAGGCAATCGCATCATCAATAGTCATGGTGAGAATGTCGTGGATATTTTTTCCTTCAAATGCGACTTCTAGAACTTCTTTCTTGAAACGTTTTCCGCTACAGGTTTCACATGGCAATTGTACATCGGCCATGAAAACCATTTCTACGTTTATAGAACCTTCTCCCTTGCAGGTTTCGCATCTTCCTCCATCTACATTAAAAGAGAAATGTTTGGCTTGATATCCTCTTATTTTTGATAATTTTTCTCTGGCATACAATTCCCGAATATCATCATACGCTTTAATGTAAGTCACTGGGTTAGAACGCGAACTTCTTCCTATTGGATTTTGGTCAACGTATTCAATATGTTTAATTTGCGAAAAAGAACCAGTCATTTCAGTAAACTGTCCCGCTTTTTCACCCACGTTTTTCAGTTTTTTTTGCATCGCTGGAAAAAGGATTTTCTTGACAAGTGTACTTTTTCCGCTTCCTGAAACTCCTGTAATCACCGTTAAAACATCCAAAGGAAAGGTAACATCTATATTTTGTAGATTGTTTTCTCGGGCTCCTTTTATTTCTATGAAATTCTTAAATAATCGTCGTTTTTTAGGAACTGTAATTTCTAAATCTCCGTTCAGATATTTCGCAGTAAGTGAAGTCGATTTTAGGATTTCATAGTAGGTTCCTTGAGCAACTAAATGTCCGCCTAAAGTTCCTGCTTCCGGCCCAATATCAATAATCATATCGGCGGATTTCATGATATCTTCATCGTGTTCCACCACAATAACTGTATTTCCTAAATCCCTTAATGACAACAATACTTTTATCAAGCGCTCTGTGTCTTTTGGGTGTAAACCAATACTTGGCTCATCCAGAATATACATTGAGCCTACTAAACTACTTCCAAGAGATGTCGCTAGATTGATGCGCTGTGATTCTCCGCCCGAAAGCGTTGCTGAATTCCTGTTTAATGTCAGATAATCTAGTCCTACTTCGGTTAAAAAGGACAAGCGGTTGTTGATTTCCACCAGCAAGCGTTTCGCAATTTGTTTTTCATAAAGATCTAAATCAATATTTTTAAAAAAAGTAACCAAATGTTTAATAGGTAAATCAACTAAATCTGAGACTGTTTTTTCATTGATTTTAACGTACGAAGCTTCAATTCTCAAGCGTTTTCCTTTGCAAGAGTAACATTTCGTTTTTCCTCTGTAACGAGAAAGCATCACTCTGTTTTGGATTTTATAATTTTTTTCCTCTAGTTCTTTAAAGAAATCATTTAAACCTTGAAAATAGGTGTTTCCATTCCAAATTAATTCCTTTTGATCTTCGGATAATTGATAATAGGGTTTATGAATAGGAAAGTCAAATTTATAGGCGTTATTCACTAATTCGTCCCGAAACCAACTCATGCTTTCTCCTCTCCAGGGGAAAATTGCATTTTCATAAATGGATAAAGTGGTATTTGGGACCACTAATTCGGCATCAATTCCTATAATATTGCCATAACCTTCACAAACGGGACATGCGCCATAAGGATTGTTAAAACTAAATAAATGAACATTGGGTTCCAGAAATGTAATGCCGTCCAATTCGAAATTATTAGAATACGAAAGCTTTTTATCGGAGTTTAATTCTTGCAAATGGCAAATTCCTTTTCCTTCAAAGAAAGCAGTTTGCACGGCATCAGCCAATCGATTGTAAAACTCTTCTTCATCTTTAACCACAATTCGGTCAATGATTAGAAAAAGATGTTTTTTGTCTAATGAATCCGGAAGATCGTCTAAACGAACCATTTCATTATTCACTAATATTCGGGCAAAACCTTGTTGCAAAAGCACTTTTAGTTTGTCTTCCAGTTTTCGCCCTTCTTCCAGATGAATGGGAGCAAGGAGCAACCATTTGCTGTCTAATTCAAAAGATTTTACATCGGTAACCAAATCAGTAACTGTGTTTTTTTTGACTTCCCGACCAGAAATAGGTGAATAAGTACGTCCAATTCTGGCAAAAAGTAATTTGATGTAATCGTATATTTCAGTTGAAGTTCCTACTGTCGAACGGGCGTTTGTGGTATTTACTTTTTGTTCAATAGCAATCGCAGGAGCAATTCCTTTAATATATTCCACTTTTGGTTTATCTAATCTGCCAAGAAATTGTCTTGCATAGGAAGATAGGCTTTCTACATAACGACGTTGTCCTTCAGCATATAAAGTATCAAAGGCCAAACTTGATTTTCCAGAACCTGAAAGCCCTGTGATAACCACTAATTTATTTCGGGGAATCGCAACATCTACATTCTTTAGGTTATGTACTTGTGCGCCTTTTATGATGATATTTTTCTTTGGATCTAATTTAGAAAGGTTAACTTGCATAAAAATGATAATTTTTACAAAAGTAATCAATTTTGAACTTAGAAAAAGAATTCAACAAGTCACAAATAATCATTAAAAGTGTGTTTAAAAAATGATTTTTACTCTGGGTTTAATGGTTTATTTTTCTAAAAAATAAATAATTTTGGCATTGATTTCAAGTAAAAACAGGTGTTTTGTTTTTTAAACTTCTTTTTAAAATTTTACGCAAGAGTCACCTTCAATTATGAATACGCTATTTTTTATCAACACTCTTAGATAAAAAAAAATGAAGCTAGAAATAGGTTGGATGCTATTTCACGAATAATCAGAATTTATTTATACAAACTATTTTTGATTATCCTACGGCATGTTATTTGTAGTAAATGTGAAGAAAAGAAGTAAAATTTTAACAAATGTTAATCTTGATATGTTAATTTTGATTAATTTTACTTGCATATTAAAACAATAATTGGTTAAATTTGAAAACTTAACAAACCTAAATACACTTTAGCCTATAATAGAAAACTACTTTTTAGAGAAAACTCTCCAATTTTAATTAAAAACTAAAAAGTATAATTATGGTTAATACACCACTTCCAGACGCGTCATT
>RRZU013355322.1_pt1 | contig 20186 bp, 17 predicted proteins | sample 2165561 | NCBI WGS metagenome assembly RRZU01 (sample SAMN10456909, study PRJNA506462) | wastewater metagenome | isolation source: wastewater sludge | place: USA: Moscow, Idaho | reverse complement strand
TGTAAACAACCCGTGGATTTCCTACAGCATTCAGGAACGCAAGCCCACCTACATTATGGATTTACCGCAATTACCTGATGAGCCAGAAGCGCTGGATAATTGGACGGTCGTGATTCGCAAGCTACAGCGCTTTCTGGAAACGATCTTCGAGCGTAAAACCACCGATGCGCAAATCGAGCAAGCCATCAAGGAGACCAATCGTCGCAACGCCTTGTTTCGCGAAATATGCTCTTACGCTGCTCTACAGCCTCCGGTAGTTGGTTGGTTAGAGATTTATGATCTGGCCAATTTGGCACAAGGCGCCGTTAGCAAAGAGACTGAAGACACTCTGCGCCAAGCTGTTGCTAGACTCAAAAAAAGAAAACAAGATGGTTATACCTACGGCACCCCGGGCGCACCGCGTGTATTAGTCAGTGGTTGCCCCTTAGGAGGAGATTCTCTCAAGATCATGAAGATCATTGAAGAGGCCTGCGGTGTCGTTGTTGCGCAAGAAGCTTGCTCGGGCATGAAGCCATTTATGTACGACATCGAAGAAAATACAGCAGACCCGGTTCGCGCTCTTGCTAAGCATTACCTTGAGCTCCCATGTTCTTGCATGTCTCCCAACAATCGCCGTCTAACCGAAATAAGCAAAACCATTGAGCAATTCAAGCCCGATGCGGTGGTTGATGTAATTCTTCAAGCCTGTCACGGCTTTAATATTGAATCCTACAAGTTGGAAGAACACGTACAAAAGCAACATGGACTTCCCTTCCTAAAAATTGTGACGGACTACTCGCAAAGTGACGTCGGACAAATTAGCACAAGGGTTGAAGCATTACTTGAGTCTTGCCAATGAATCCCTGCATTTATCTGGACAACGCGGCCACTTCCTGGCCCAAGCCGGCCGCTATGGTCCAAACCATGAACGACTTTAACGCTGCAATTGGTGCCAACCCCGGTCGTTCCGGCCATCGATTGTCCACCGATGCTGCTCGCATTATTTACGATACTCGCGAATGCCTTGCCTCATTACTTGGTATCGATGACCCGCAACAATTGGTTTTTACCAAAAATGCAACCGAGGGGCTTAATACAATACTGCAAGGGCTGCTGAGGCCCGGGAATCATGTACTCACGACCAGCATGGAACACAATTCCGTCATGCGTCCTCTCAGAGCCCTCGTTGAGCAAGGTATTGAGCTAAGCGTGGTGCCATGTACAAACACTGGCGACATTTGCCTTGATTCACTTGCTGCGGCTATCCGAAAAAATACCCGCCTAATTGTTATGACCCATGCTTCTAACGTCACCGGCACAATTTTACCGGTGACACAGGCAGCCAAGCTGGCGCATGACCATGACCTTTTACTTTGTGTGGATGCAGCGCAAACGGCCGGCTGCGTACCTTTAAATGTCTTACGCGATCAAATTGATCTACTGGCATTTTCAGGGCATAAATCCTTACTCGGCCCGCAAGGGACAGGCGGTTTTTACGTGAAAAAGGGGTTAGAGGAGCAAATACGTCCTCTCCTCCATGGGGGAACCGGCAGCCGCTCAGAGTTTGAGGAACACCCAGCCTTCATGCCTGACCGCTTTGAGGCCGGTACGCCCAACACCATCGGCATCGCTGGCCTCGGTGCGGGTGCAGCTTATGTTGCGGCTATAGGCATTTCTACGATCCGTGCCAAGGAAATCACCTTGACCGGGATGCTATTGGACGGCTTACAGTCAATCCAAGGCGTGAAAATTTACGGTCCGCCCGATCCGGCACAAAGAACCGCCGTCGTTTCCTTTAATGTGGATGGCATTAGTCCATCAGACCTCGCATTCCAACTCGACGAACGTTTTAACATTATGGCGAGATCTGGGCTGCACTGCGCGCCATCAGCGCACCGAAGTATCGGCACCTTCCCCGAAGGCACGGTGCGCTTTAGTCTAAGTCCACACACAACACCGGAAGAAATCTCTCTAGCCATAGAAGCCGTAAAAGTACTGGCTCACCAACAAAAGCCGTAAAAATGGAAAGAAAGGCGCACCATGGCTGAATGTATCAACGCCGGTGGATCAGCACCCTGCGGCAGTACCTTAACGAACGATAATGAGTTTCTTGTGGCGCTGTTTGCCTCTGTCAGTCACGTTCTTGCAGCAGAACGGCAACTCAAAAAAATCCCGGTCCCGCATAAGCTCATTCCCGTACCCAAAAAAATCAGCAGTAACTGCGGCATCTGCATCCGTTTTCTCCCGGCGCATGAACGCCAGCTAAGGGACGCGCTGCATCCGGACACAACGAACTACACGATACAAAAACTGTAAATAACGCGATGGATTTTTACACCTAATTCTATAAAGGCTTCTAAATACAACACCATGCCCTGTCTGCTATTCATCATCCTCTTGCTCAGAAATCGGTTTTGTTTTTGAGACAGGTTTCGCTTTCGTTGAGGTTATAGCGACAATCGCTTTGCCAGCCAGATCTTTTACTTGCTCCGAGAAACCGGGTACGACTTTCATCGCTTGCTTTACTACGTCCGATGAAGCAAGCTCGTGCCATGGACTACCGTGGCTAGCTGTTTCCACCAGTCGGAGAGGAAGTTCATCAAGGCGGGTGAGCGCGGATGTGAGTAACTTAGCCTCCATGTCTTTATCAAACCGGGCTGCCTCGCGCCGAAACCCTTCATAAGCACGCGAAATTGACGCTTTGAATGCGTAATCTTCCGCAAGCCGGAAACGTTGGCCGATCTGTTTTGTCGATAACCATGCAAACCACACCGGGGCACCAACTGACAGTACTGAAAGCACGAAGTTAAGGACAATCACCGATGAGGGGGCATTCGGCACCTTGAACAGTTCGGAAAGTGCGTGCAACTGTGCCGAGCCAAAATAACTTCCCGCAACAAGGGCTATAACAAGGCCAACTACCCATAGCCACATGGACTTTGACAATGCGTCCGAGCGTTCGTTGAATGCGGCGGCCAACCCCACGCTGGTTGCGGCAGAGTATGCTGTCTCGCAACGCTCAAGCACCGCCTTTGCGTCGTCAGCACTCTTGCTCAGCTGCTTATCCAACTCGTTTGCAGCCTCTCGGATGCGGGATACGTCACTTTGATCTCGCGTCGCATCTTTCGCGAGATCAGCAATTTTCTGCCGTGCCTCAGATAGCATTTCCAAGTTTGCAGGAAGTTGGTCTGCCGCGTTGTAAGCGTCCTCAATCCGCTCAACCATTTTGTCAAGCGAAGCGGTGCGAGGTTCCAGTCCATTCAGGGTAGCTTCCATTCCCCGAAGCTGGCGCATGATTTTTTGTCGTGCAGCGGCAATTTTCGCGCGATCATCCCGAACTAAGGCAGCTGCGAGCACCTTGCGCAATCCATCGAGGGTGAAAATATACGCAGGAACTGCCTGCCCAGCATTACCCCACAAGTTGGGAATGGTGGCCTGTTGTAGATAAGTCAAGCGGCGTACGTAGTCTTTGATCCGAGCTTCCGAGTCCCCAAGCTCATCAGCTTCATGAGAGTCGATCATATCGATGATCGACTGGGCATCTTCAACTAACTCAGATCTCGTCAACCCAGGGAAAGACCAATTGCCGTGAGTATTCGCAAAAGGCTGGTCATTCGGAATAGAACTCTCAAGTCGCTGAATTATTGTTGTCAACTGTTCCTTAATTTCTTCTAGCACTTGATGCATTAGACTCCTCCTAGGTAGCGTATTGGCATATCGCCTCCTAATATGAGGGTGTTAAACAAAAAATCAATAATCCGTAAACAAATGGGAAAAGTCTATGTTCAGAAATCAACCCATTCCCCACATAAAAGTAGAGAAATAAGGTTTGCTCTATTGGTGGCGATTCATTTTATTTTGCTGACTTATTCTATTTAATTAATCGCGTCGTAAGATGGGTAGATTCATAGGCAGGGATAAACCATAAAAAAACCCTAAGTTAGCTAATAACTTAGGGTTGTATCTGGCGGAGGCGGTGAGATTCGAACTCACGGAGGACTCGCATCCTCGCCGGTTTTCAAGACCGGTGCATTCAACCGCTCTGCCACACCTCCTGCGTAAGCGGACGCGGAGTATAACGCGTTTTTTAAGCAATTTCAAATAACGCGATAGATTCCACGTGCGAAGTCTGTGGAAACATGTTGGCAATGCCAGCTCCGCACAGGCGATAGCCTTTTTCATGCACCAAAATAGCCGCATCGCGCGCTAAGGTGGAGGGATTGCATGATACATACACAATGCGCGCCGGGCGCTGCGCGTCACTAATGGCTTTCACTACTGCTACAGCGCCTTCACGGGGCGGATCAATCAGCATTTTATCCAAAGGCCCCAAAGCTGCTAAGCTGTCAGCCGTGGCCTCAAACAAGTTGGCGACGTGAAATTCGCTAATCCCAGCCAAGCCGTTTTTGGCTGCATTTTGACGTGCGCGTTCAACCAACTGTTTGCTACCTTCCACGCCCACGACATGGGCTCCGCTGCGTGCAATGGGCAAACTGAAATTCCCTAAGCCACAGAAAAGATCGGCTATACGCTCACCGGCTTTGGGTTGAAGAAGTTGCATGGCGCGACGGATTAAGATGCGATTGATGTGCACATTGACCTGCGTAAAATCCGTAGGGCGGAAATCTAAATTCAAGTCAAACTCGGGCAAGCTGTAATGCAAGCCCGGTGCGCTAGCCGGGTGTAGGCGCACAACGGAATCCGGCCCTTTGGCCTGCAACCAAACTTCCAAGTCATGCGTATCCGCAAAAGCCGACAAGGCCTGTTGGTCCGTAATACTTAAAGGCTCCAGATGTCTAAAAACCAGAACGGTGGCACTTTCCCCAACGGCGATTTCAATTTGCGGGATGCGTTCAGGAATCGATAAGCCCGCAATCAACACACGCAGCTTGGGTAAGAGTGCAGAAATGTAGGGCGGCAAGACTTCGCAGCTCAGCATATCGGCAACATAACTGCTTTTACGCTCATGAAACCCCACTAAAATGCCGCCCTTTTTAGGCACGTTTTTAACACTGATTCGAGCACGATAACGGTAACCCCAGGCCGGGCCATAAATCGCCGGATAAAGCACCTCTGGTGTCACCTTTGCGATATGGCTAAAAGCATCTTCCAACACCCGTTGTTTGGCTGCAGCTTGGGCCAATGGGTCAAGATGCTGCATGCTGCAACCACCGCACATGCCAAAGTAAGTACATTTTGGCGGTACACGCTGAGCGCTCGGACGCAGAACACGACTGACTTGCGCCTGCTCATAACTGGGCCGCTTACGGTAAACAGAATATTCCACCACTTCGCCGGGCAAAGCGCCTTCTATAAAAATAGCCTTGCCCTCAACGTGCGCAACGCCCCGGCCTTCATGGTCTAAAGATTCAATCACTGCAATCGGCATAACATGCTTTCAAAAGATGTTCAAAGGAAGAGATTTTACCGGGCGAACATTGCCTCGTCACGATGCCTTGGCCCCAAGACTTTAAACTTGCTCAAAATGATCTAAAAAACCCTGCAAATCTGCCGGCAAAGCGGCTTGGAACACCTGCGACTCGCCCGTTTGAGGATGCGGGGCAGAAAGCCAGGTAGCATGCAAAAACATACGCTTTAAACCCATTCCTTGCCAAAGCTTGTTTTTTGCAAAATCCCCATATTTATCATCGCCGCATAAAGCAAAGCCATGGTGCGCTAAATGAACGCGAATTTGGTGCGTGCGCCCGGTTTTAAGCTCAACTTCCAATAGGCTAAATACCTGCCCCTGCCCTTGGTAACGTCCCAAAAGCCGGACAATGCTATGGCTGGGTTTACCTTCCGGACTGACGCGTACACGCCGCTCGCCCTGCGCATCTTCGTATTTGTAAAGCGGCAATTTAATATGTTGAAGCGGATTCTGCCAACGCCCGGGCACCAAGGTTAAATAACGCTTCTGCACTTGATTCTGGCGCATCGCGTCTTGTAAAAAACAAAGCGCGGCCCGCTTTTTGGCTACCATCAAAAGGCCCGAGGTTTCACGATCCAGCCGATGAACCAACTCCAAAAAACGTGCGTCAGGCCGTTGGGCCCGCAACTGCTCAATCACCCCAAAAGAAACGCCGCTGCCCCCATGCACGGCTTTGCCGGGCGGTTTGTTTAATACCAGAAATGCCTCATCCTCAAAAACCACCTCCAAAGCCTTGCCCAGTGGCACACTTTTTTCATCCCGCTGCGCTAAGCGGATAGGGGGGATACGAACAGCATCTCCTAATGCAAGGCGATACGTTTGATTTGCACGTTTGCCATTCACCCGCACTTGCCCACTTCTTAAGATTTGGTAAAGGTGACTTTTAGGCACACCCTTACAAATACGCATCAAAAAATTATCAATACGCTGCCCGGCGCTGCCCTCGTCAATGGACTCATGGCGCACATGCGGCGTTGTTGTGAAATCTGCTTGGTCTTCTGGGTTCATACTGTATAATCGAACGTCGATTGAGTCTGGTTCTGTCAAATGCAACAAGGTCCAAAGGCCTGCCTTGCCAATGCCGCTTGAGCACTGCTCCCAGTCAATCGCCTGTTACCAAGTGCCCTCTCTATAGTGATGCGCGTTGTTTGCGCAAAAAATTGTCTGTAGCCAAGCATCTATGGTAGCGCAACCTAACCGCACTTTTCGACATTAACGTTGAATTTTACGCGCGGGCAAAAAATAACATGCAGGATTTACTAAGGCGTCGAACTTCACCTTATAAGCGAGTTTGTACGCTGGTTTTGAAAAAACAACACCTTTTCGCAAAGATTTTTAAGGATATTTTCAGCCCGGATAGCACCTTTTAAACCATACTGTCCAAACTGATTTACACAGTAACACGCTGCGCAACAGGTGCGTGTTCTTTCATATGGTCCTGCCCGTAGGCTTTGTCGCGCGGGAGAGTAATCATAATGAAGCGCATGCTTTTTAATGCAACGCAGGCTGAGGAATTACGCGTTGCCATTGTTGATGGTCAAAAACTTATTGACCTAGACATTGAATCAGCCGCAAAAGAACAGCGTAAAAGTAATATTTACAAAGCTGTTATCACACGTATTGAGCCTAGCTTGGAAGCGGCTTTTGTAGACTATGGCGCAGAACGCCATGGCTTTTTGCCCTTTAAAGAGGTTTCTCGAGCCTATTTCAAAGAAGGGGTAGAAGTCCGTAGCGCTCGCATTCAAGATGCCTTACAAGTTGGGCAAGAGCTCATCGTGCAAGTGGAAAAAGACGAGCGCGGTAACAAGGGCGCGGCACTCACCACTTACATTTCTTTGGCCGGTCGTTATTTGGTATTGATGCCCAACAACCCGCGCGGAGGGGGTGTTTCTCGCCGTGTTGAAGGCGATGAGCGCATTGAATTGCGCGAAGCTATGGACCAGCTCGAAGTGCCCGGCGGCATGAGCATGATTGCCCGCACAGCGGCCATCAATCGTAAAGCTGAAGAACTTCAATGGGACTTAAATTACTTACTTCAACTCTGGCGCGCCATTGAAGGTGCCGCTCAAGCCCAAAAAGTGGCTTTCCTGATTTATCAAGAAAGTAGCCTCGTTATCCGGGCTATTCGCGACTATTTTCAGCCGGATATTGGCGAAATTCTTATCGACACAGACGACGTGTTTGAACAGGCCATACAGTTTATGAGCCACGTCATGCCCAACGCCGTCAACCGCGTTAAACGCTACAACGACGATGTTCCCTTGTTCTCACGCTTTCAGATTGAGCACCAGATTGAATCGGCTTACTCGCGCCAAGTCAATTTACCCTCGGGCGGTGCGATTGTCATTGACCACACCGAAGCACTTGTTTCCGTTGACGTTAACTCCGGGCGTGCAACAAAAGGCGCCGATATTGAAGACACCGCCTTCAAAACCAATCTAGAAGCCGCAGAGGAGGTTGCTCGTCAGCTACGCCTGCGAGACCTAGGAGGCCTGATTGTCATTGATTTTATTGATATGGAGTCTCAAAAGAACCAGCGTGAAGTCGAAATTCAGCTGCGCGATGCTTTGCATTTTGATCGCGCCCGGGTGCAAATGGGCAAAATCAGCCGCTTTGGTCTGCTGGAACTTTCCCGTCAGCGCCTGCGCCCGGCTTTAGCGGAAGGTAGCTATATTCCTTGCCCGCGCTGCAATGGCACCGGCCACATACGTTCTATAGAATCTTCTGCCTTGCACATTTTGCGCATCATTGAAGAAGAGGCCATGAAGGACAACACTGCGGCCGTACATATTCAAGTACCCGTTGATGTTGCCACTTTCTTATTGAACGAAAAACGCCAAGACGTTGCGCGCATTGAACATCGTCATCGAACTAATCTGGTCTTCATTCCTAACCGCCATATGGAAACCCCGGAGCACGAGATTGTGCGTTTGCGGCAAGACCAAGTCAGCGGCGACGAACCCACCAAATTTAGCTACCAAATGGCTACGCAACCTGCCGAGCCAATCTACCAACCGCCTTCTGCAGAAACAGAAAACAAATCCACCCGTGTAGAAGCCGTTGTTAAAGGCATTACCCCGGCGCAACCCGCTCCCATTGTCCCGCCTAAAAGCAGCAGCGACATTGACAGTTTGTGGAAAAAAATACTCAACTTTTTTACGGATCTCTTTAATCCCCCAGCCCCGGCCCCCGAAGCCCCGCCGCCGAAAGAAGAGCGCCGCAACGGTGAGCGTGAGCGTCGCTCCAATAGAGGCCGTCGAGATAACCGTGAAAACCGGGACAATCGAGACAACAATGCCAAAGACGAGCGCGGTGAAACTCGAGAGCGCACCAAGAATACCGGGCGCACAGAACAAACAGCGCGTTCTACCAATACCAACGCACCGGCCACCCCAGCGGAAGCCCCGAGCAATCCACCCAATAACCGCCGCACACGCAATCGTAAGCCACAAGCTGAAGAAAACCGTAGTTCCGACGAAGCACCAAAGTTTATTGAAAATCCGCCTACAGAGCCACCGATCACTTTCATAGAAGAAGGTGTGCAGGTAGACATCCCCACCAAGGAAGGCGAAACAACGCAAGAACGCCGGGGTCGCAGAGGGCGACGCAACGGTCGGCGTGAGCAAAAAACATCTGACCCAGTACCCACATCAGATGCGATGCCAACGTCCACACCGGTAGAGGACGTCTTACCAGCGGCAGCACCAACCACACCGCCCGTCGAGTATTTGCTCTCTCCCATCCCCGGCGAACCGCCTGTGAAACTGGCTAGCCTCAGCCCAAGTCCGCTTGTTCAAGAGAGCGCACCGCCTGCTACCAAGCGCGCAGCACCCGTCAAAACACAGAAAACGCCCAAACAGGCTACTGCGAATGTTGTCGAATGGCTATTCAGTCCAGAGCCCGGTCAAGCGCCGGTAAAACTGGATGCGCCTACCTCGCCCCGGCCTGTCAGCGAACCCGTTGCCGCGCCCGCATTGCCAGAAACACCTGCGCCAACGCCAGTATCGGCACAACCTGATGTCATTGACACCCCGGCGCCGATCCCAGCTCCAACCCCAGCGCCGCAAATTGAAATTAAACCCAGCGAGCCGGTTGTGCTTGAAAACCTGCTACAAGACAGTGGGCTGACTTTGGTGCAAACAGACCCCAAACGCGTGCAGAAATTTACGAAGGGCGAGGTTCCCACGCCAACGCGCGGTCGTCGTCCCAAAGCCCCGGTGCGCTTAGAAGAAGAACCTTTGGTACAGGTACATACCAAATCCTAAGCCTCTTCGGTTTTCCTCGCGCCTGAAAATCAGGCGCATAAACAAAAGCCCCGGTCACATTCCGGGGCTTTTTAACAAGAAACGCTTTAAAAATAAAACCGGACTAATGTCCCGCAACTGTCATGTTCTCAATCCAAATGGAACCCACGCGCTTGCCACCACGAACGTAAACATCATTACCAACGGCAAGAATTTGCCTAAACATGTCTTTTAAGTTGCCCGCAATCGTTACCTCTTCTACTGCGTGCGCGATTTCCCCATTTTCAATCCAGAACCCGGCTGCGCCACGAGAATAATCACCCGTTACGTAATTAATGCCCTGGCCTAAAAGCTCCGTCACCAAAAGGCCTCGCCCCATTTGTTTCAATAAGCCCTGCAAATCATAAGCCCCAGGCTGAACAATTAAATTATGTGCCCCACCGCTATTGCCTGTACTTTGCATGCCTAACTTGCGGGCGGTATAACTCGAAAGGAAATAGCCCTGTAACACGCCGGCTTGAACAACTTCACGGTCTCGCGTTGCGACACCATCATCATCAAACGGCGTGGAGGCCAGCCCTTTTAACAGATGCGGACGTTCGCTGATATTGATGTGCTCCGGGAAAATGCGCTGCCCTAGGCTATCGAGCAAAAAAGAAGATTTTCGATACAGCGCACCACCACTGGCAGCATGCACAAAAGAACCGATGAGCCCGGCCGCTAAAGGCGCTTCGAAAATCACAGGTACTTCACAAGTGGCTATTTTGCGTGCATTTAAACGCGCCACTGCACGCGCCGCTGCCCGTTGGCCGATCAATTCCGGGCTGAGCAAATCTTCTGCGGCCCGTTCTGAGCTAGACCAATCGTCACGCTGCATGCCATCATTTTCTTCCGCAATCACGGCGCACCCAATGCCATGGCGCGTACTTGCAAAGCCACCCATAAAACCGGCGCTATTGCCCATTACAAAATGCCCGTGGTGCGTGCTAATGCTTGCACCCTCTGAGTTCACAATACGTTCATCTGTCTCAAAAGCCGCCGCCTCCGCCGCTTGCGCCATCGACACCGCATCCTCCACGCTCAAATGCCAAGGATGAAATAGCGACAAATCGGGGGACGTCTGCGCCATCAAAGCTTTATCAGCCAAACCCGCAGCCGGGTCTGCCGCCGTAAAACGTGCAATAGAAAGCGCCGCTTCGACCGTTGCACGCAATGCGTCTTCCGAAAAATCTGAACTGCTGGCATAACCACTTTGCTGCCCAAAATACACGGTAATATCAAGCCCTTTGTCGCGGTTGTACTCCAGCGTCTCAACCTCACCTTTACGCACGCTCACGGACTGCCCATAGGCTTCTGAAGCACTCGCTTCACACGCACTGGCACCCAACGCCTGCGCATGTTGAATCATCTGACTTACTAAATCCTGAAGCTGTTCTTTTGAAAAAGAGAAATCGTGGTCGGCCATAGTCGTTTAATTGAAAGCGCCATAAAGGCAAAGCGTATAATTCTACCCTTTCAGCACTCAAAGCATAGACTATGATCTCGCGCCGACGCATTTATACCGATGAAGAAATTGCCGCCCGCCCCAGCAAATCGCACATTAAGCGCCAAATGGAGGCACTTCAAGCCCTCGGCGAAGAATTAGCCGCCTTGCCCGGCGAACGCCTAAAACGCATCAAACTGCCCGAAAATTTATATGAAGCCCTTAAAGAAGCCCAAGGCATGGGTCGCAATGAAGCCCGGCGTCGGCAAATGCAATACGTCGGCAAACTTATGCGAGAAGTGGAGCCCGAACCTATCCGCACCCAACTTGCGGCTTTAAACGGTGCTTCACGTGCGGAAGCCGCACGTCTTCACCGCATGGAAGCCCTGCGCGAAGCCTTTATTGCGGATGAAAAAATACTGTCAGACATTCTCTTGCGCTACCCAGACGCCGACCTACAACGCCTTCGCATGTTACGCCGCAACGCCATCAAAGAACGCGAAGCCCAAAAGCCACCCAAGTTTTTCCGGGAAATCTTCCAAGAAATCAACCGACTCGATTTAGCAGAACAACAAAAACACGCCCAAATCGAAAACGCAAACACCCCACCAGATGAGGAGAACCCTGCATGACACAGTCCACCGACAAACCGCTCCAAATTGGCCTCGTCTCCATTTCAGACCGCGCAAGCCGGGGCGATTACCAAGACCTCTGCCTGCCGGGGCTCGAAACCTGGCTTAACCGCGCACTCGCCAGCCCTTGGCAAGCCCACACACGGCTCATCCCCGATGAACGGCCGCTCATCGAATCCACCCTCATCGAACTCACCGACCAAGTTGGCTGTCACCTCGTCCTCACTTGCGGCGGCACCGGCCCCGCGGTGCGCGATGTCACCCCGGAAGCCACCCTCGCCATCGGCGAAAGAGAAATGCCCGGCTTTGGCGAAGAAATGCGCCGCATCAGCCTAAACTTTGTACCCACAGCCATTCTCTCCCGCCAAGTCGCCGTGTTACGAAAAAGTGCCCTCATCATCAATCTGCCCGGGCAACCCAAAGCCATCCAAGAAACCCTAGAAGGCGTTCGAGACGCACAAGGCCAAGTGCAACACGTTGGTGTCTTTGCGGCCATCCCCTACTGCATTGAACTCATGGGCGGCCCCATCGTCCAAACACACGAAGCCGTTATCAAAGCCTTCCGCCCCAAGAAAAAATAAATCATCCCCGGCCCAAGGCCGGGTCAAAGTTTAAGCAAAACAATTAACAACGATGCTGGTTCTATTATGTAGACAATCGCTATACGTACCAACGCCATACATCGATACATCAAAAAAATTCAGTTTGGATCGCCAGAACCGGGCCCTCAATACTTTTTAATCCATAGCGGTTTAAAGTTTAAATACCGCTGCGTCTAGCACTGACCATGACCGTTATATATGTTTATCTAAAAAAATCATATTAACGGGCCGATAAAACCTTGAGTTTGCAGCTGGCATATTGAGAAATCTCTGCGTTGGGGCGGGCAACGACGCGTCCTTGCACAGTTTGAGTTGCAAAAGCCGATTTTTTATGCGGGCGGTCATAATGCACATCAATGAGATGCCCTTGTGCATCAAAAAACTCTGCCTGAAAAGAGAGCGTTTCCCACGTAAAAATATCTTTATTCTGAATAGAGGCCAAACAACAAACCCTTTTAGCATCTTGCCCCGGTTGAGTACATAAAGAAGATGTCCCCACGATGAGCTTTGGCGTGAAATCCGTCTTATAAAGCACCCCACACAGAACATACCCCACAAATACCGAAACCAGTAGTAAAAACGCTGCGCTCATAAAATCTATGATGGTCCGATTCTTCCAGCTTTTAGCGTTCTTTTGAATTTCACGGCAGTGCTGGCATTTGCGTGCTTTAGCCGATATTGGCAAACAACAAGCTACACATTTTTTTGTCAGGGAAGTGGAATGATCCATCAGTCTCATGCCGGCCATTTGCCGCCTATGTATTCTGCACGATCTGCGTATAGCCGCACAGCGTTCAATAAGCGATTTTCGCAAAAACAATTCCCCGGCTAAGTTGCAGATAGAATTTTTAACCGGCAGCTTGCGTACTGCGATGGCGCGGCATTGGTTTTGCCCGTGACGCGTCCCTCTGCCACCAACCCCGGGGAAAGAGAAACGCGATGCTTTTCGTAATGCACATCAATAAGCTGGGCCTGTGCATCAAAAAACTCAGCTTGAAGAGTTGGGTCATCAACAATAACCGGGCTATTGTTAGAAATTTCAGCAAAACAGCTTGCTTTTAAGTCAGTGCCAACAGTCTCAATACGTAAATGCGCCGCCCCCGCTGACATTTGAGACAGTCCGCTCTCCCGGGGGCCCGTTTGAATGATGATGTACCCAATAGAGGCCATCATAGCCAATACCATCAACACAAATGCGCCCCCAACAATGGGGTGATGCTGCAAACTGGCTGGAAAAGTTTGAATTTGCAAACAGTGGTGGCACTTACGCGCCTCCACCGGTATCGGCTGTTGACAAGCAATGCATAGCTTGTTTTCAGCTGTCGTATTATTCATTTATTCGCCTTAACTTAATAAGTTAATCATCTTAAAACGATCCCATCAAATAATATTTTCTTTTCTCGCTCTGTAGAAACTTATAAAAACGCCATTGGGGTTTTTTATTAAAAAAAGATCGCTTCAACTAATTAAAGAGTTTCCTTTGCCATTTTCCTTTATTGATGGGTAGGCTTGTTTTTTCTGCTCAGTATTCCTAATAGCAGAACACTAATACCCATAATTAAATGATCGCCATAACGCACATAAGGGGTTATGCCTTGGTAGCCCTGTACATTTACGCGCAGAACACCGGGCGTAAAGCTTGGTAATTGCGCGAGCACTTCGCCTTGAGGGTTGATATATGCGGTCATTCCTGTGTTTGTTGCACGCAGCATAGGGCGACCGGCTTCTAAGGCGCGGGCTTGTGCGATTTGTAGATGTTGGGGCTGCGCGGCAGAATTCCCAAACCAGGCAAGGTTAGATAGATTAAGCATCACTGTTGATTCTGGTACTGCATGTATTAGCTCGGCACCGAAGGCATCTTCATAGCAAATATTCACTGCAACTTTCTGTCCGCCAAGTACTAGCGGTGCTTGTTTGTTTCCCCCGGGGGTTTGGTTGGACATTGGAATGTTGGCAAACCGATAAAACCAAGCGAAGAAGGGAGGCGAAAACTCCCCAAAAGGTACAAGATGATTCTTGGCATATTGCTGCCCGGGGTGGGCGCCAAGGGAGATGGCCGCATTGTGAATAGCCCGTTTATGGGTTGCTACCAATTCAGTGTTTTGCACCAATGCGCCAATGAGTACATCATGCCCCTGTGCCTTGGCGGGGGCTTCTAAAGCTTCTAAATAACCTTGTGGTAAATCTTCTACCCAAAGGGGCAATGCCACTTCTGGAAAAACAGTTAAAGCAGCATCGGCTGTTTGGGTGGTCCATTCCAAATTTTCATTTAGCCATCTCTGCAGCCATCTTGGATCCCACTTAAGCGTTTGCATAATGTTTGTTTGCACCAAGGCTACAGAAGTCGGCTCACCGACAGGGGAGGTCCAATGTAGTGGCAAAAACATACCACCAATGTAAATACAACAGCTCAACATCACGAGGGCAAGCCGTAAACCTACTTTAAGTGGCTGTATTGATAGGGCAAGTATTGCAGCGGCAAAAGCCAGTAAAAATCCAACGCCATAAGCACCGACTAACGGAAAGTATCCGCGTAAAACCTCAATTTGACTGTACGCTATGTTGAGCCACGGGAAACCTGTAAACACCCAAGCACGCAAAAGTTCAGATAAAGTCCAGGCTGCCGCAAAAACAGCGGCCCTTCCCACAAGAGAATGATGGCGTAGGCGCACAAAAAGCAGTCCTGCTAGCGCCGGGTACAAGGCCATATAAGCCGATAGCAGTGCGATAGCTGCGCCCGTTAATACCCAAGGCATTCTAGCAACATCGTGCAAGGAGTAGTGCAGCCAGCTAATGCCGGACAAAAAATAGCCCCAGCCGGCCAAACCCGCAAGCCAAGCGCCTTCACGCGCGCGCTGGAGATTTTTTAAGCGCCAAACTAAAAGCACTAAACCTAAACTAATTAAAAAACCGAAAGCATGAGGGGCAAATCCCCACCATGCTACGCATGCACCCAATAAGGGTACCAAAATAAATTCGGTTTTTTTAATCATGATGCGTGCTAACACCTTCATTTTTCACGGGTTCCACATAAACATCGTGAATCCGGCGGCTGTCAGCACGTGAGACGCGAATACGCAAATGCTCTACTTGTAAAGTTTCACCTCGTTGAGGAAGGTGGCCTAAGTGGTGTATAAGTAAGCCCCCCACAGTATCAAAATCTTCGCTTTCTATCTGGGTTTGAAACGCTGCATTAAACTCGTCAATCCGTGTGATGGCACGGACACGGTAACCACCGGAAAGCGTACGTCGAATATGATCCCCTGGGGTTTCTTGATCATGCTCGTCCTCGATTTCTCCCACGATCTCTTCAAGCACATCTTCAATGGTAATTAACCCTGCAACGCCACCATATTCATCCACAACAATTGCCATATGGTTACGATTGGCGCGAAAATCTCGTAGTAGCACATTAATGCGCTGTGTTTCTGGGACAAAAACAACCGGGCGAAGCAGCGCGGCCAAAGAACCGACCTGATCAGCAAAATAACGCAATAAATCTTTTGCATGCAAAATGCCCTGCACATCATCTTTGCTGCCGTTTACTGCGGGAAATCGAGAGTGCCCGGTGCTGACCGCGTAGTTAGCAATTTCCTCAACCGGCATATCAAGTTGAATCACTTGCATTTGTGAGCGCGGCACCATTACATCTCGCACGCACAGATCCCCCATTTCCAGCGCTCCCTGGATAATAGAGAGCGCCTCTGCATCAAGCAATTTGCGTTCGTATGCCGCGTTTAAAACATCTAAAAGCTCGCGCCGGTCTAAAGGTTCATTGGTCAGATACGAGGATATCCGCTCCATGAATGACGGTTTAATTTCATGATCCATGGGCACATTATAGAGCTTGTCTTAAAAAATCGAACTTACTGTACTGCAACTGGATTCAATATCACATCCTGCACGGTCATGTAGCTATCATCTGGATAAAACTCTCGCCTCGGTTTCAGTCAAAAACTCTTTCTCCTAAATGGCTCGCACTGAAAGGCTATTATCTGGTCTCTCTGGAAAATTATCCGATAATAAAGGGGCTTTGTCAGACGATTACTCCATCGCCTTACATAGCCCCGTTAATATAAGCAACTCAGCAATGAGCACAGTGCTTTTTACATTTGCCTTGTACTCACCACCTGCTTGTTATACACATACCTTAGCCATATCTTCCCGGGCTTCTGCAAAGCTTTTTGCAACAACGGCGGGGTCATCCCCTAGCGCGAGTCCTTCTGCATAAACACAGGCCACTTCCATGCCTAAAAAATTGAGGATTGCTTTTAGGTATAGCGTCTGCGCGTCGCCCGGGGTGTCCCGATAACGGCCGCCGCGAGTTAAGGCAAGATAAACTTTTTTCCCTTTCAACAAACCTTCTGGACCACTTGGGGTATAGCGGAAAGTTACTCTGGCGCGGGTAATGGCATCCAACCACGCCTTGAGTTGAACAGAAATACCCATGTTATACATTGAAGACCCGATAACAATCACATCCGCCGCTTGAACTTGCACAATCGCAGCATCATCAATTGCAACCCGTTTATTTTGTTCTGCACTGCGCTGGGCTGGATCTGTGAATAAAGCTTGTAATGCCTGCGGATCTAGCATGGGGATAGGATCGGTTGCGAGATCGCGCACGGTGAGCTTAGCACTCGGGTGTTTTTGCTGTAAATATTGGCTGACTTCGTTTGCCAAGCGGGTGGATTGCGATTGATTGCCACGGACGCTGGAATTAATTTGTAAAATGTTCATAGTCACCTTCATTGTTAATTGTTTCATTTTCAGTATATTGGAAATATTTTTTAATTGAAATCGCTAAAATTAGATAACATTATTCCAATATTGAAACAATTGAGTAAAAAATGGGCTTGGATACAAATGATCTACTTCTCTTTGCAGAAGTCATAGAATGCGGCAGCTTCTCTTTGGCTGCCAAACGACTAGAGCTACCCAAATCAACGGTCTCGCGTCGCATTCATCAGCTAGAACAGCACTTGGGAGAGCGCTTACTGCAGCGTACCACCCGGCGCTTGGCTATTACTGATTTTGGTGAGGGTATTCTTGCTCATGCGCAGCGTATTCGTACAGAAAGTGAAATGGCTTGGGCATTTGCGCAGCACCGAGCCAACATTCCAAGCGGTTTACTTCGAGTCTCTATGCCCCCGGATTTATTTGAACTCGGTCTAGCCCCCTTTTTTCTTCGTTTTTTAAAACGCTATCCAGAAGTAAAGCTAGAGTTAGATTTATCAGCAAGAAGAGTAGATCTACTGGCAGAACGGTTTGATCTTGCAATACGCGCAGCGCGTCATTTACCGGATGATGCCACGCTCGTAGCGAGAAAATTGTGCGACATTGCGGGTGGGCTTTACGCAAGTCCCGATTACTTAAGGCGCCATGGTGTTCCTCAAAAGCCCGATGACTTGTTTGAGCATGTTGCTTTACACCTCGCTCCCAGTGATGGCCAGGCCTTGACCTGGCAACTGCAATGCGCCAATCAACACTGGGAGGGCTCACCTACTGGACCGCTAACAAGCAATTCGCTGGGTCTCACCCGTCTGCTATTAGTTCATGGCTGTGGCATTGCCCTGTTAGGCAACCAAATGAGCAAACCACTTTTAGAGCAAGGCGCCTTGGTACGTGTATTGCCAGACTGGCATTCCCCGGGCACCACCTTGTGGGGCATCACACCTGGGCGCCGCCTAATGCCTTCACATACAAAGGCATTTTTAACACTGATTAGCGAATATCTTGTGTCCGAAAATAAAAATTAGCAGTTTCAGCAACATGGGACTGAAGCTTTGAAAAAAGGTGATTTTTGACTCTGGCCTTAATCTGGTACGCTTAACCGTTTATGTTTAGAGGCTGCGCTTTTGCGCAATGTATAGATAATGGAATTTGAATTACTGAAAACAGATGGGCGCGCACGCAGAGGCGTCTTAACCTTAAACCATGGCGTGGTACAGACGCCGGTTTTTATGCCGGTGGGCACATATGGCACGGTCAAGGCGATGACCCCGGCAAATTTAGAGGAAATTGGGGCACAAATTTGTTTAGGCAATACCTTTCATTTATGGCTACGCCCGGGCTTGGAAATCATTGGCGCACATCACGGCTTGCATGATTTTATGCAGTGGAAAAAGCCAATTTTGACGGACTCCGGCGGTTTTCAGGTATTTAGTTTAGGCGCTTTACGCAAGATTACGGAAGAAGGGGTACGTTTTTCTTCGCCCTTAGACGGCTCAAAATTATTCTTAACCCCGGAAATTTCCATGCAGATTCAGCGCACGCTCAATTCTGACATTGTGATGATTCTGGATGAATGTACGCCTTACCCGGCCTCGTTCGACGTGGCGGCTCAATCCATGCGCTTGTCGATGCGCTGGGCCAAGCGCTCACGCCAGGAGTTTGACGCGCTTGAAAATCCCAATGCCTTATTTGGCATTGTGCAAGGGGGCATGCACGAAGCTTTGCGCGACGAGTCGCTGGCCGGGCTAAGTGAGATTGGTTTTCATGGCTTTGCCATCGGCGGGCTTTCTGTGGGTGAACCTAAAGAGGAAATGGAACGCGTTTTGGCTTATACCGCACCACGTCTTCCTGACAATAAACCACGCTATTTAATGGGCGTGGGGACACCGGAAGATTTGGTGAATGGCGTAAGCCAAGGGGTAGATATGTTTGACTGTGTTATGCCAACACGCAACGCAAGAAATGGTTGGCTCTTTACCCGTTATGGCGATGTCAAAATCAAGAACGCCTTGCATAAAAAAGACACCCGGCCGCTGGATGAAACTTGCTCGTGTTATACCTGTCGGCATTTTTCACGGGCGTATCTACACCATTTATTCCGGACGGGTGAAATTTTGGGCAGCATCTTGCATACGATCCATAACCTGCATTACTACCAAGTCCTTATGGGCGAAATGCGCACCGCCATTGAGGCGGGGCAATTCGCGCAATATGCTTCGCAATTTAAGGCGGACCGGGCCAGCAATAAAAATCTTTAAATCAGATTAAAGAACGTAGCGTGCCAGGTCTTCTTTTTGAGCGGCGGTTTCCAGCCGGTTGTCGACATAGGCCGGGTCAATGATAAGTTCCGTGAGTTTGCCGCTGCCAGCGTCAAAAGCGGCATCTTCTAGCAGGCGTTCCATCACGGTATAAAGACGCCGGGCGCCAATATTTTCCGTACGCTCATTGACCTGAAATGCGATTTCAGCCATACGCCGGATACCCTCCGGCGTAAATTTTAGTTGAACGCCTTCTGTATCAAACAAAGCTTGATACTGCTCCGTAAGGCTGGCGCTGGTAGCAGTGAGAATACGCTCAAAGTCTTCAACAGTGAGGGAATCCAGTTCAACACGAATAGGAAAGCGGCCTTGTAGCTCAGGAATTAAATCGGAGGGCCGGGACAGGTGGAAAGCACCACTGGCAATAAAAAGGATGTGGTCTGTTTTAATCATGCCGTATTTGGTTGAAACGGTGGTGCCTTCTACCAAAGGTAGCAGATCACGCTGTACGCCTTGGCGTGAAACATCTGTGCCTTGTGTGTCGCTGCGCGCAGCGATTTTGTCAATTTCATCTAAAAACACAATACCATTTTGTTCAACCGCACGTAAGGCTTCTGTTTTAAGCTCTTCTTCATTGATGAGTTTGGCGGATTCTTCTTCCGTGAGCACCTTCATGGCTTCCCGAATGGTCATTTTGCGGGTATTCGTTTTGCCGCTGCCCATGCCTTGTACCATGTTTTGAATTTGTGAGGCGAGCTCCTCCATACCCGGCGGCGCAAAAATTTCTGCTTGCATGCTGTGGCTGCGGATGTCGACTTCGATTTCC
>RRZU012902904.1_pt1 | contig 20190 bp, 16 predicted proteins | sample 2165561 | NCBI WGS metagenome assembly RRZU01 (sample SAMN10456909, study PRJNA506462) | wastewater metagenome | isolation source: wastewater sludge | place: USA: Moscow, Idaho | reverse complement strand
TCGAATACGGTGGGCTTATCCTCATGAGATCGTTCGGTTTCACAAAGGGAAGTGTTGTCCAAGAATTCGGCTACGACGACGACGTAGATGACGTCGTTCGGGAATCTATTGAGTCGGCCATCGGCCGCGAGCTTGTCGATGAGGATTACCCCGACATCGCAGACGCCGCCCTAGGATGGTGGCGTGAAGAAGACGGAGATGCGGACGATCTAACCGATCTCCTGCTGGACATGAAGGCCAATATGGATTCCGAGGATGCGGTCCTGTGGCTTCTTGTCCCCGGACCGCGCGAAGCGGGCCATGTTGCTGCTGACGTCATTGAAGAAGCCGCTGAGACAGCGGGTCTTCAAGCAACGACGACGGCGGCCGTCAGCTCCGGTTGGACCGGAGTGCGGCTTACAGCACAGGGTACGAGGCGATAATCGTCCGTCACAGCTGGTAGACTCTTCAAGTCCGCTCAGCTGGTTGAGTTCCTCATCCGGCACTGGGAAACAGTGCGACCCCACGCCGGGGCGTCAGGCGGAACCCCGCGCCGGGGACCGGCGCAAGGGCCTATAGCTCAGTTGGCTAGAGCGCCACGTTTACACCGTGGATGTCAGGGGTTCGAGTCCCTTTGGGCCCACAAACGAACCGGGCACCTCCAATTTCGGAGGTGCCCGGTTCGTTTTATTCTGGTATCAAAACGGACTCGAACCCGAGAGCAGTGGGTCAAGACGTGGTGTTCCCGGCGGCAACTGGCCCGTGGGATAGTTGTCTACTTTCGCGCCTGATTGATGCGTACGAGGTTGCCAGCCGGGTCGCGCAGGGCGAAGTCCCGGGTTCCCCACGGCTGATCGATGGGTTCCTGCAGAATCTCGGCACCTGCCGCTTGTGCGCGCTCGAACACGGCGTCGAGGTCATCGGCGAAGAACACGTACGGGCCTGGGCCGGCACCTTTCGCGACTAGGCGGTGGAGCGCCTCGCCGTCGTCGGGGGAGCGGCCGGCTGCTGGGTCAGAGAGCACGAGTGCGGGTGCGTTTGGATCTGAGGACCCGAGGGTGACCCAGCGGTGACCGTCTGAAGCCACGTCGTTCGCCACGGTAAGCCCAAGGGCGTCACGGTAGAACGCGATGGCTTCGTCGACGTCGTCGACGGTAATGGGACAGAAGGAGAGTGAGATTGTTGTCATGCAAGCAATGCTATGCACGGTACCCCGGCGGCGCTTCTCCGATTCTGCTCGATACATGACGTAAATCGGTGGGCACCGACAACACTCGATGCACTAATCGGGGCCTCGCCAAAACCGACCCGGTTCGCTGTTTAGCCAAACCGGGTGGGCCTCGTCAAAAGCTTTGCCATGCACGCGGGCATTGCCTCGACGGCCTCGTGTGGCCGCGCCCGATAGGCACTCGGAGTCTCTCCGGTTAGCCGGGTGAAGGTCGAGCTAAAAGAACCGAGCGAGGTGGCGCCAACGGCCGTGCAAGCGTCGGTGACCGTGGCACCGGCGCGCAGCAGCAACATCGCGCGCTCAATACGTCTGGTCATCAGGTAGGCGTAGGGGGTTTCACCATAGGCAGCCTTGAACTCGCGTGAGAAATGGGCAGCCGACATGTGGGCTTTTGCGGCTATCGTTGGTACGTCGAGAGGCTCCGCGTAGTCGCGATCTATGAGATCCCGTGCGCGACGTAGATGCGCCAGTGTACGCGGATCTTGTGGTGCGACTCCCATGGCTCAAGTGTATGCGCTTGCTTGGGCGTCAAACTTGAGCGCGTTGCTCTGTGAGCCGACGCCCTGTCAACCTTCCTCAATGAATGTGAAGAACGCTCGACAATGGACACTTTCCGCGAGAATGGACACCTACGGCGATGTTCTAGGACTCAATTCTCGACACAGGCGTCCATTCTCGGAACGCCCCGGCTCAATCAACCAGTGTGATCCCACCCGCCCTCGCTACCTCTTGTGCTTCTGGGCTGAGAAAGCCATTGACGTCGATGGTCGTAAGATTCGGAAATTGGGCCAACTCGGCTTCGGTGAGGGTGGGGATATCGAACAGATCGTCTTCGCCATCCCATTCCGGGGCGAGTTGGGTGTAAATCATCAGGCCACCATCCATACACAACCGTTCCACCCGTGCTCCGAGTTCAGCGGGGATGGGTAGATCGAGGAACCATTCGCGCACCTTGGGGATGATCTTGAAAGAGAAGTCGCCCGGATCGAAGCATTCCTCCCCAAGGTCCTTGGCGAAGTCGAACACGTTGAACTTCGGCGCAAGAAGTTCCTGGTTATACATAAGCTCTTCGATGATCGCGTAGGCGAACTCCGGGGTGTCGAACTTTAGGATTGGCCCACTGACCTGCTGATGGAACCATTTGCCCGACGGCGGCTTGACCGGATCGTAGTTGACCTCCACCTCTCGGAACGGGGTCGGATGCGCACGCAGATGCTCAGCTATTGCGCCGGACTCCCTCATCACGCATCTCTCGGATAACGTCCCCTTCTCGTAGAATTCCGCAGCGCTCTTGGTGGCGGTAAAGAAGAGCGTCCAGTCTCCAACTCTCACGTCCATCGGCCCGCCCGACTTGAGTTTCGACTCTGGAATTGACCGGATCGGCGGTTGGCCATTTACCGTGAAGGTACCTGCGAAGAGGCAGCGGGGCCGGATTTGCCAATCATCGGCCGCTACTCGCGCATCCCAGTCTGGATCTTCGCTCAAGCGCATCATGATTGAGTCCGTTTTCACCCCGTCCTTGCTCCATGCCATGATCCCGGCGGCGTCCCATTTGACCAGCCAGGTTTCCGGGGCAGTCAGGTTCTTCTCGATTGGGCGTGCGGATCGATGGGCGACACGAGGTTTTCCGAGGAGTGCCGATAATTCCGCTACCGTTCCCTCGGCGACGAGCGAGCCGTCAATCAACAAGCCGTCGGATGAAAGGTCGACGTCGTGGGCAATGGGCATCGGCGCCTCATTGAATAACGTTGCCACAGGTTTCCCCACTGCTTCTGACTCTGCTGCCAGGTCCGACGCCACAGGAGATGAGAAGAGACCCTCCGCAACCGGATAGTTACCTCGGTGCTTGCGCATGAAATCGAACAGTCCCATGGGTCACTCCTCGTTGGATGTTGGTATGTGGATATCCGCTGACGTGGCGCACTGTTCGATGACCCTCATCGGGTGCCTCTAATCCCGCGGCTCGACAAGGAATAGGAGAGCAGCTGCGTCCAGCGCGCAGCTGACGGTGTAGCTTCCTGCGTTTTCGACCGGCGAGGAAGCAAAGGCGAACAACGTCTGCTTCTTTCCGGTATCGCTCACGTCGGCCGGTTCGGGAATGTTGAGGTCCTCTGTGGCATCACCCATTGGTTGCCCGTCAATATGGCACTGTGAAGGACTAACGGTTATAACGTCGTCCCTGCGAACCAAGGCCCAGATTGTCCCCGCACTCTCGACTTCGACGGTTGTCTCACCGTCGGGTTCTCCCTTGACCTGGACCATTGACTGAAATCTGTTGGTGACTTCTTCAACGCTCGGATCGGACGCCCCGCAGCCCGCCAGGATCACAGGCATTGCGGTAAGAGAGGCGACGGCAAGCACGTTTGTGGCGAGTTTCTTCGGGATCTGCATGCTTGGATTATCCCACCGATGTTTCAACGTAGGGGACGACGGCGAGCTGCCACACCGCGTTGGCGAGCTGCCGGCAGTGAACTGCTCCCTAATGTTAGGTACTGAATTTCACAGTCCAACAATCAGGGAGCAGTTCACTGCCGGGCCCCGTTATTTTCTTTCGACGACATTTTCTTTCGACGACGGCGAGGCCACTCGGTTACGCGTCGCGGCGTACGTTGGTGGTGTCGTCGTTGTTAATATCTAGCCGTCCAGCGTCGAGAGGTCGCCTTCGTCCTGGCCGAGTGCTCGTGCACGCAGCACACGGCGCATGATCTTCCCGGAGCGTGTCTTGGGTAGCAAATCAACAAACTCAATGTCGTCCGGTTTGGCGATGGGCGAGAGGTGAGCGGCCACATGGGCGCGCAGTTCCTCGGCCAGTTCGCGGCTTCCCTTGTATCCTTCCTTCAACACCACGTAAGCGTGGATGGCATTTCCCTTGATTTCGTGAGGCAGACCAATTGCCGCCGCTTCGGCGAGGGTCGGATGGGAGGCGAGTGCTGACTCCACTTCCGCGGTTCCCAAGCGATGACCGGATACCTTGATGACGTCGTCGGTCCTGCCGATCACCCAGAAATAGCCGTCCTCGTCCATCTTCGCGGAGTCACCGGTGGCGTACTTGCCCGGGTACTGCTTCCAATAGGAGTCGAGGTAGCGCTGGTCGTCCTTGTAGAGGGTTCGCATCATCGCGGGCCAGGGCTTCGTGAGGACCAGGAATCCCTCGGTACCCACGGGGACCTCGTTGCCCTTCTCGTCGACAATCTGCGCCGTCTGCCCAAAAACGGGCATACCTGCCGAACCGGGCTTCTGCGGCATTGCTGGGACGCCGGTGATCTGGAACATCCCGGTTTCTGTCTGCCACCAGGTGTCCATGATGGGGGCCTTGCCGCCGCCGACGACGTCGTAAAACCACTTCCACGCCTCCGGATTGATCGGCTCACCGACGGTCCCGAGTAGACGGAGAGAGGAGAGGTCATGCCGGTTGACCCAGGCATCGCCGAACCTCATGAGCGAACGGATCGCGGTGGGCGCCGTGTAGAACGTGGTGATCCCAAACTCTTCAACGAGAGACCACCAGCGGTCAGGGTGAGGGTAGGAGGGGCCACCCTCGAACATAAACGAGGTCGCCCCGTTGAGGAGCGGTCCATAGACGGCGTATGAATGGCCGGTGATCCACCCCGCGTCCGCAGTGCACCAGAAGCGGTCTTGATCGTGGATGTCGAAGGTGTCGTGAAGGGTGGTGTACGTGCCCACCATGTAGCCGCCGTGCGTGTGCAATACAGCCTTTGGTTTACCCGTGGAACCGGAGGTGTAGAGGATGAAGAGCGGGTGCTCGGAATCGACCTGGACGGTCTCGCATTTGCCGCGCGCCACAGGCAGTGCCGTGAGATCGTGGTACCAGTGATCTCGCAACGGGTCCATGTTTACTTCGGAACCGGTGCGCTTGACCACCAGCACGTTCTCCACTGTCGGTGAGAAATGGATAGCCTCGTCAACGATGTTTTTCAGCGGGAACACCGCCCCGTTGATCCACGACCCGTCAGCGGTGATGACAACTCGAGACTCCGAATCGTCGATGCGGGCCGATAGGGCATCGGCGGAGAAGCCTGCGAAGATGACCGAGTGCACCGCGCCGAGCTTGGCACAGGCAAGCATGGCAAAGACAACCTCGGGAATACGCGGCAGATAGATGGTGACGCGGTCGCCCTTGCGTACACCGAGAGCCTTGAGAACATTGGCCATCGTGGTTACTTCTCGCTCGAGCGAGAAGTAACTGAAGGTTCGGGTTTCTTTGCCATCCTCCGAATGCCAAATGAGGGCAAGTTTGTTCTTCCTGGGGCCTGAGATGTGCCGGTCGACGGCATTGGTGACGATGTTGGTTTCGCCCCCGGTAAACCACTGATAGAAGGGAGCATTGGAATCGTCGAGGACCTTGTCCCAGGGTTTTGACCAGGTGAGTTCTTTCGCTCGGCCATCCCAGTACGCGAGGTGGTCACTGGCGGCGGAGTCCATAAGCCCCCGCCAGTCTTTGATCCACGCTTCGTCCACCACTTCTTGGCTGGGTGAGTAGATCTGTTGGTTCGTCATATGCGGTCCCCTCCGACTTCGTTGTCTGTCCACTATGAGTTGAGTTGTAGCAGCGATCACATGTGGGCCGTAAGAGAAACAGGAAAACATCCCACTCTGTGGGATCAAAGTCCCGTCTTCTTGACCGACGTAGAGCCAGCTCTACCCGCCGACGATAGCCAGCCCTGATGTGCTGGCACCTTGCGGATGGAAGGGTAGAAGGTATGGATACCACCGCCACACAACTCGATTCCTCGGGTCCGTCCTCTCACAACGACGACGGCGCCCTCTCGTCCAGTATCGACCCAAACCAGTACGAGCGGGATTCCGTCCACGACAGCAAGGAACGTTCGAAGGCCCGCTATATTGGCATCGATATCGCGCGCTTTTTGGCGATCGTGGGAATGATATCGGTGCATCTTGTGGCGATCCAGGTGAACTACCCTGATGTGTCGGCGTTCGAACTCCGGGCTGCACACCTCTCGGAAATGATTGCTGGCGGCACGTCCGCTGCCCTCTTCGCTGTGCTTGGGGGAGTAAGCACCGTATTTGCAACGAGGCGTTTGCTCGGACAGGGTCGTGTTGGTTCCGCGATGCTCGCCGTCGTCGTCCGCGGCCTGGTCCTCATCGTCATCGGACTTCTATTGGGTTTGATCCCCGGATCTATTGCGGTAGTACTGACCTACTACGGACTCTCCATGATTCTTGTTGCACCGCTGTTGACGGCACCCAACTGGTTGCTTGCGGGGCTCGCGGGGGTGCTCGCCGTCGTCGTTGGTCCGTTGAATGCGATGGTCCGCACCTCTCTGGGCATCGTCATGGACACCGGTGGAATGACGTTCGGTTCCTTGCTTGCTGATCCGGTGGCGTCGCTGCGTGGATTACTACTGACGGGCATCTATCCGGCGGCAACGTGGTGCGTCTACCTCATGGTGGGGGTGATGATTGGTCGATTCGTTGTGTCGGCCGACGCGCGAGACAGGTTGAAGAATGCGGCCGCAACTCTCACAGCGATTGGTACAGCTATGGCGATACTGGCGGGGCTCATCTCCGCGTACGTCTTCAGCCATCTTGACCAGTTCGGGTTTGTGGGTTTCCCCGGAATGACACCCGACGAACAGAATGCGCTGCTTCTTGGGTCGAGTTTTGGTGCGCCCGTTTCATCGGATCTGTGGGCACAGCTATTAGCGACTCCGCATTCGGGCTCCGTCATTGACGTGCTGTATACGGTGGGAAGCTCGCTCGCCATTATTGGTCTCATGGTGCTGCTGTTTGATGTTGCGATGGTGGGACAGAGCAATCGAATGGTGGAGATTGTGCGGTGTGCAGGTGCTGCGCCGCTGACCATCTACTCGCTTCACGTGATCGTGAGTGGAGTGCTTCTTCTTACAGCAATCCTTGGGATGCCGGAGTCGGGTGAGTTTGTCATTCCGTGGTGGGCGGCTGGAACCAAAATCTTTGCGGTTCAAGTCCTCGGTGCGCTGATGATTGGCGCGGTTCTTGCGGTGATGAAACGTAAGGGTCCCCTGGAGGCGCTCATGTCTCGAATCGTGCGGCGTGCCGTGGAAAAGCCAGGTGGCGGGCAATAGTCATCGCAACATGCCGGATGCCATTGCCCGCCCCGTCATCAGGTCTGAGGTGCGCGGACGAGTCCAGAGCCTACATCAAGCGGATCAATACTGCTGACGAGCGAGTCGAAGCTGGCCGAGCCGATGAGCTTGGACTGCAACGATAGGGGAGTTAACTGTCCGTTTAAGGCGAGTTTCTCAGCCCATAGGGCAGCAACTCCTGCGGCGTGAGGAGTCGCCATGCTGGTGCCGTTGAGGGATCGAAGACCTCCACCGGCTTTGGCGCTGATCACTCCCACTCCCGGTGCTACGACGGTCGCTCGTGTATTGGAGAAGGGTGCGATATCCAGATCGGCGGTAGCCTGAGCCACCGCGCCAACGGCCACGATGCCAACTGCTGAAGCCGGTGGTGCGACGTTGAGTTCGTAAGGTGGAGTGGCGTCGCGTGCACTCTCATTGCCACTGGCAGCGACGACGAGTGGCTGCCCAACGCCCGCCGCGAGAAACTGCGACAAGGTCTCGAAAAGTTTGACATTGGCTGCATAGTCGTAGAGAGCAATGGATGTTGCGACCTTCAGCGGAACTCCTCGGGTACTGATTAACCACTCGACATATCCGGGGAAATCGATGCCTAGGGACATGGAAATGGCATGTGCGCCGTTATCCCTGGCCCAGATCATGGCCTCCGTCAGTAAGTCGCTGCTTCCTCCGTCGGGGCCCAAGACCTTGCCAATCACAGCGCGAGTAACTCCCGGGGCGACGCCGATACGGGTGCCGTTCACCTCGCGACCAAAGATCGTCCCAGCGCAGTGTGTACCGTGACCGTGATCGTCGTGAGCACTTCCGCTGGTTGTGAAGTCCTTGGTCACCAAATCAACGCCGGTGAAGGCCTCATGGTCGGCATCAATACCGGTATCGAGGACCGCTATGGTGATGCCAGCTCCCGTAAACGGTGACGTTGTTGCGCCCACCGCTTCGATTCCCCAGGTGGCCTGATTTTCGGAGGTGGCTCCTGGACCGTCGTCGTTGGACTGCTCTTGTCCACCAAGTTCGACGGGTTCAATCAGCTTCATTGGCATCACCGGACTAAACCCCACAACAGTGGAATCGTTGATGAGAGTCTTCATCGTGTGTTTATTGACATGGTCGTCAATATCTATCTGGACGTCGGGAACGGCTTCGGGCATGGCGATCAGAGGGCTCTGGAAGTCTGCCTGCTGGCGAGTGGGTGCGCGAAGGATGATATATCGATCTGCAAGTAATTCGTAGGAATGAGTGGGCATGGTTCCTCCCTGTGGTGGTCACCGGAGAATCTCTCCTTGCCTAGGTAGAGCGATATACGCCCGATTTAATACGTCCCACATGTCATGTATCAAACCAGCGACTCGTTGCTCCTTTTCTGCGTCATAACAGTTTGATACCCGTTTCGGGTGTCTCAATGCTGAGTCATCTGGGCAGCTGATCGCAGATGCCCACCTACTCGTGTGCCCCTGCGTTATCCCAAGAAACACGTTTGCCCAACCCATTCCCAATTCCCCAAGCGGTTAATACTATTAACCCAATTCCTTGAAGGAGACTCCCGTGACAGATAACCCAGTAGCTTCAGATCGGGACTGGCGCCGTCGTCCCCCGACCTTCGCTGTTCCTGAGACCGCAGTACGCCGTCTCGCTCTCCGTCCCGTCCCCGCACCGGGAAAGAACAGCACTCCAACCCTCTACTCCGCCAACAGACTCATCGTTGCCGGTGTGGATCCGTCCCATTCGTCAACCGCTCTCGACGAATTGCATGGTCTCGCGGCCAGGCTCAACATGGAAATGTCTGTCACGCTTCTCCACTCTCCTGAGTTCTTCGAGTTGCGCGGTAGGTTCAACGAAAGAGTCGACACCACGATGCAATCACGCATTGATCTTTTTGCATTTGGTGATCGTTCGGAGCCGGATGCGTGGGAGCTTCTCAGCAGGGCTCGCGAAGAACGTCTAGAGATAGCTGATTCTCTTGCTCTCTCGCACGTACTTGTTGCGGCAGGCCTTCAGGGCGTCGGTTATGTCTCAGGTGTGGGATATGTGTCCGGGGTTGGATATGTCTCGGGCGTGGGATATGTATCTGGAGTTGGCTACGTTTCGGGTGTCGGATATGTTTCTGGCGTGGGGTATGTCTCGGGTGTGGGAGACGCGGTTCCGGGCGCACCGAGCGGCCGGGTACCCGTTGCATGGCCAGGAAATGTGCCAGTTGCTACGCCGGATGCGTACAGCCCGACCGTGGTGATTCTCGACACCGGCCTCGGTGAGCATCCTTGGTTTGATGATCCGGCGACTGTGACCCGAGATCCGCATGTTCTTAACGATCCCATTGTTCTGGGGTTCGCGCCGGCTGAGAATCCGGAACTGACAGGGATCACCCTGGATCCTATTAACCAAGCACTCGATGCGATGGCCGGTCACGGTACATTCATCGCGGGAATTATCCGTGCGGCCTGTCCGTCAGCGCATCTCATCTCGGTTCCTGTCATGTATGGAGACGGCACGTGCGATGAGTCTGAGCTTATTGCTGCCTTGGAGAAGCTTTACGACCGTCATTTGCTTTCGCTCACTGGGAGGATCGAGGAACCTCCTCTCGACATCGTCAACATTTCGATGGGCTACTATCACGAGGATCCCCAGGGAGTGAGCAACACCGTCGGCCTTACATCAGCGCTGAACAAGCTTGCCGGCGCCGGTGTGACGATCGTGGCGAGTGCGGGTAACGGTGGGTCAGATGTTGAGTTTTGGCCCGCTGCTATGAGCCAGGCCTCGATGGCGCTGAATGGCGCTCCCATCGTCAGTGTAGGTTCGTGTGATCCCGGCTCTCATGTTGTCTCCCATTTTTCGAACACGGGTGACTGGGTCCGTGTCTATTGCCCTGGCGCGGGGATTGTGAGCACACTGCCGGTCACTTTTGATGGCTGCGCGCAGGCCGGTGTGCGGGCGCAACCGCAGAATGATCCTGTCCGCGGCACAGTAGATATGGATGACTTCAGTGGTGGCTTTGGGATGTGGAATGGGACGTCGTTCTCCGCGCCGCTCTTCGTGGGTCGATTGGCTCAGAAGCTCGTCGAGAAGCCGACACTATCGCTGTCACCAGATGACAAAGCCGCGCAGGCCTGGGCGATAGTCGATGACCTCTGCCAGACACGAGGCCTGAAATGAGCACGGTGGAGCGGCCCGTAGATCTTGTGGACCTGGCCGCTACCGCCTTCGCTTCCTATCGAAATGGTGACTCCTCGAGAATGCCCGAGTTCGTCGAACGTGTGACGCCGGTCCTATGGCATGTGGCGCGTGGCCAGTCACTATCACGCACTGCGGCAGAGGACGTGGTACAGCAGACGTGGCTGCGCCTCATCGAGAATGCTCAGCGTATTAGTGATCCGCGTGGTGTGCTGAAGTGGCTGATGACTACCACTCGGAGAGAATCATGGCGCCTGGCCCAACGGGCTTCGCGCGAGAATGCTGTCCCCGATATCCCCGAACCCGCTACACCCGAAGCACAAAGCGTGGTGAACCAAGTCCTTGGCGCGGAGGAACATGCTGTTCTTTGGCGCCACGTCCGGGGCCTGTCCGAGCGCTGTCAGTACCTTCTTCGAGTTATCGCTTTTGCTGATAAACCCGATTACGCCGCGATTGCGGCTGCTCTGGGTATGCCGCTCGGAAGTATTGGCCCTACCCGTGGACGATGCTTGGCTAGTCTGCGTTCATCCCTGATGGCTGATCCAGCTTTTGAATATGGAGGTGCACGATGAACGATCTGGAAGACCTGGCACAAGGTCCGATGGACCAGAATGATATCGAGATTCTCGGGTCCCTCCGAGAGATGTGGGACGCCGTGGACCCGCTCCCGGAAGGGTTGACGGACCGCATTCAGTTTGCCATGAGTGTGGCTTCTCTCGAGGCGGAAGTGGCGCGGATTGTCGAGGAATCGGAGGCATTAGCTTCGGTGCGAAGTACGTATGAGCGCGCCACGTCGGTGACGTTTGAAACCAGCTCTGTCAGTGCCATGCTTGACATTGACGAGGTGGGTCCGGACACGGTGGATATCACCGGATGGGTTTCGGTGAAGCCCATGGAAGTGGAATTGCGGGAGAGCAGTCGGAGCAGGTTTACCCATACAGATGCCAACGGGCGTTTTGAGTTCGCTGGCATCACACGCGGTCTGGTACATCTCGTGTTACGGGCGAGTGAACCTGGTTCGCGGCCGATCATCACACCGGCTATTGAGCTCTAGCCGTGAAAACCATTGTTGAGGCAGCCGAGAGTCTCTGGATGGAGGGGCGTCGACTAAACGACATTGGCCACTTCACTGCGGCTGCCGCAACACTTGCGGAGGCGCGCCAGCTAGCTGCTGGCTCAATCACTCCAGAGGCGGCGAGAATCCTTATCAGGATTGATATCACGATGGCTCTTACAGATCTCGAACTCCACGGCTACCCAGTAGCCGTGGAGCGCCTAGAAAATGCAACACGAAGGGCGCGTGACCTGGCAGCTCCTGACTTGGTGAGCCTCACCCATATTCAGCACGGTGTCATTGATGCGAGATGCGGAATGTGGTCGGACGCTAGCGAACAATTACGGCAAGCGGAGCTATTGTTTGCCCATATTGGCCCCGTGGAACAGTGCTCGGCACTCATTACTCTGGGACTGGCTGATCTATCGCTTAGTCGCGTGAATGACGCCCAGGCGAGTCTTGAACAGGCTCGCCTGCTCGCGAGCAAGTATGACCTGCCTGCACATTTGTTTAAAGCCACCCATAACTTGGGATGTGCGGCATATGTTGCGGGTAACTTACCGGAAGCCCTGCGCCTCATGACTCTCGCTGATTCCATGCCGGTGGATGTTGCCCGAGAACGAGCAAAGATTGATCTTGGAGCCGTGCTACTCGAGGCTGGGTTGGTGGACCAAGCGCGCGAGGCTCTCTCTGCCGCCCTCGATAGCGCGCGCGAGAGTGGCCAACGCTTGGACGAAGGGGAGATTCTCCATGACTTGGCGCGATGCGCACTGCTTGATGACCTTCCCGATCTTGCGCGAGATCTTGCCGGGCAGGCACGTGTGGTATGCGAATCTCTCGGGGCAGACGCGCGCAGCGCCGCCGTGGAGTTGCTCATTGCGCGTCTCGACGTACGAGAAGGGAGCAATCTTGACCATGCCTTGGAGATCGGTAGGAAATGGAGTCACGAAGTTGAGACCAGCGTCGATGTGATTGATGCGGTGCTTTTACGAGCGGAGGCGCGCCTCGCTCAGGGAAATTTAGACGCCTGCGCTCAAGAATTGGAACGCGTCTCAGAAGCCGGAGTTGGTGTATCGACGAATGGCTTGGGTCTGCTCTCGAAAAGGCTGCACGAGTTGTATTTGCGGGCCCGACTTGCTGATGCGCAGCAGGACGACGACGCCTTTTCTCAAGCTGTTGTGGAATCGAGCCGTTTGTGCGTGAGAGCGCAGGGTCAGATGTCCAGCCTTGAGCTTCGCGCGGCCCTTGCGCAGCATGTTTCTCCGACGGCGGTACTGGACCTTGACCGCGCGTTGCGAACAAAAGGTGTGGAGCAGGCCTTTGCAACCGTTGAGCGCTGGCGGGCGGCATCACAGCGCAGCCTGGCGCCAAGTATGGGAGTAGACGCGAAACTCTCCCGACAGTTGGCGCGCCTGAGATGGCTGCGTTCCGGTGTGGCTCAAGAAACTGAGTTTGATCCAAGCGTTTATGCGGCAGAAATAGCGGATCTTGAACGAACTATCTCTCTTGCTACCTGGCAACGGGAAGGGATTGTCAGTGGGATTGAGCAACCGCTCAGCCTCGCGGAACTTCGTATGGTGTTGCCGGAGCGAACTGGATTTCTCGTTTTTTCTTCGACGAACGAGAGTTGTCACGCCATCGTTATTGGGCCGCAGGGTGAGAGCTTGGTGGAATTGGGAGCCCCGGCACCCCTTCGTGTGGCCATACAACGGCTACGCCGCGACCTGAGGGGATCAGCATTTGCCCATGCACGGTTGGATTTGCGGCGCCAGCTCAAGAGCGCCGTCGACGCTGCCGCGCAGCATGTCAGCGACTTGATCATCGCTCCGACGATTGCGGAGTTCGGTGATATCGAGGCGCTGGTTATTGCACCCAATGACCTTCTTCATGCCGTTCCCTGGGCGTTGCTCCCGCGATTACAAGGACTCCCCATAACGGTGGCCCCTTCAGCGACTGTCTGGGCTCGCCTTAGTCGAAGCCCGTCCGTCATCGTGAGGGAAGTTGGATCGCTTGCCGGTCCACGCCTTGATTGCGGTGTCAGCGAAGCGACCGATGTTGCTTCGGCATGGAATGAGGTGGGAGTACGAGTGATCACCGAGAATGTGCCCTCGCGCGCCGCTGTAGTGGTCCGCACTCTCGCCGAGGCAGACATCGTTCACATTGCCGCCCACGGGCATCACGCTGAGGACAATCCACTTTTTTCGTCGCTGCTCATGGCTGACGGACCTTTGTTTGCCCACGAACTGGTCAAAGGTGTGCAGGCGCGCCACGTGGTCCTCTCTGCCTGTGACGTTGGCCGCTCGAAGATTCGCACCGGTGGTGAGGCCCTCGGCCTGACCGCAGCTCTACTGGCACTTGGCGCGCAGACGGTCATTGCCGCCGTCGCCCCAATTCCGGATGAAATATCGGCGGCCGCGGCAGTGGCCTACCACCGCGCGCTCGTGCGGGGAAAAGATGCCGCGAGTGCGCTTGCAGAGGCAATTGCTGTAACGCCAGGCGCGGAAGCTCTCTGCTGTTTTGGAGGAAGCTTACGAGTCAGTTTTCCGTGAGGGTCGCCAAGTTCTAGTGGTGGGTGCAACCTGCAGCTAGAAACCGCCGGTTGTATGCCCGTGACAGCTCTCAATCTAGCGGCTGTTCTCTCAACCTAGCGGCTGTTCGGTAGTTTTCCCGTGATCGTCAGATCACTCGTGCCACTCGTGCGCATTCCCAAAGAACATGTGGACGTATCCACAATGGTTGCAGATGACTCCGTCCGCGGATTGGTTGAGCCAGTCAAGATCGAAGAATGCCATGCCGGGGGTTTGCAGCTGGATCTCGCGTTGGGCGAATCGGTCGTACCCACAGACATGGCAAATGAAAGGTCTACCGAGCACCTGGACAGTATTTCCAATGGTAGTCATGCCTCCATCGTTACATATCCAGTTGCAGCGTGTCGTGATGAGTTGTCCCCAGAGCGGACAAGAGAACAAAAATCGGCGACGACGCTACCCTCCTAAGAGCAATCCGTCGTCGCCGATCTATGCCTGGTGCGGACTAGGAAACCGGCTTGATCTCGCTTGCCACGACCCACTTGTGATTGGTCATCTTCATGCCGTCTGCCTCGTAATCGACGACGTACACTGTTTCGTCCGTCGAGAAATCGATCGAAGCTGTTGCCCCCTTCATGCCTGCCATGTGGTCGGCCAGAAGCGTTACCTCAGTTCCATCGGCGAGTCGTTCGTCGCCAGCGTTCTCAATTTCTTCCTGCACAACCCACTTGTGATCGGTGACCGGGTCACCACCGTCTGTAGGAGTGTAAGAAACGGCGTAAGTGAATGTGTCGTAGGCGCCGACAATCGTTGCTGTCGCTCCATCCATACCGTGCATATGATCGGCTGTGAGAACTACTTCGCTGCCCACCGGGTACTCCGGGTCAGCAGCTTCTGTCATTCCTTCGGGCACCGGGCCACCGTCCGCGGGATGGTCCATATGGTCGTGACCACTTCCGTGGGCACCGTCTTCCGACTGTGTTTCGTTCGACGACGGCGCTGCTGCTGCTTCCTCAGTTTGTTCCGCCGATTGGGTCTGCTCTGTTGATTCCGGCTGGCTGTTGGAAGAGCAACCGGCTAGCGCAATGGCTCCGCTGAATGCTGCGGCGGCAACTACGGTTCTCAATCTCTTCGTCATGTCGTTATCTTCGCTCCTCAATCAGTCACATTGTGCGTCCATGATTAACCCTATACCCCAAGGGGGGATATCCTCAAGCGACTGGCGGGTTAGTCCCGTTGTTGCGCGTACGTACCATTGTCAGTGATGGTCGGAATAGCCCTCATCGTCGCCGGTCAGAACGCGGAGGACGTCGTCGTCGGACCGAAGAATGTCCAGGTTGATCAACGGCTCAACGAACGTTTGCAACTCGTCGTATCCGAGGACAGACAGGTGGTGTCCAGCGATCGTTTCGCATGGCCATCGCTTGCCACATTCGATGTATGGCGAGTCAAGATGTTGTTCCGCGACATCCCTCTGGAGGAGAAATCGTCGTCGATCCTAGCTGTCACTCTTCGATTCTGTCATTTTCCAGTAGTAGGTGAGTATCAACCGAATAATAAACGGAATGGGGTGATGGGAGCGGGGTGTCAGGGGCGCGCTTTACTTCCCGAGTGTGCTGAGGCGGTACCATTGGCAGCTTCGATGGGAAGGCGAGCGGAAACGACCCACACGCCATCTGCGGGTCCGGCGGTGAACTCACCGCTTACCCCAAAAACACGTTCCGCCATGCGGTTCAGACCGGTGCCGGTGGAAGAGTCAACGCGCGGGCCAGCCAAGGATAGGGGGCTTCGGATCTCAAGAGTGATGGCGTCATGTGCCACCTTGAGAATGAAACGTACTTCTCCTGGCCCCGCGTACTTGATGATATTGGTGGCGGACTCTCGAACGACATGAGCCAGGATGATATCCACGCCGCGTGAAATCATTTCGTCGGATGGATTGCCGTCGAGGACTGTTGTATGGCCCGCGGCCTCGAATTCACTTCGAGCTTCCTCAATGGCTTTTGCGAGATCTCCCAGAGGTACCTCAACCCCGGCTGGTGCCGCTTCGGCAAGCTTGATAACAAAACGGATATCGGTAAGTGCATTGCGGGCTGCAACCCGAATAGCTTCCTGGGACGTGGGGCGCATGACCTCGTCATCGAGGAGTTGTGCGTGTAACGAAATGATCGTTAGATGGTGGGCGATGCTGTCATGTAGCTCGTCGGCTATCCAACGCCGTTCAGCAAGGATTGCTTGGCGTTGCTGCTCGGCCTGTTCCACCAGTTTGTGTTTGAGTTGTTCTCCTCGTTTGTACCACAAACGAAATGCCAGGCCGAGGCCTCCAAAAAATACCGCGAAAAAGAGCCCTTTTCCCACGGTCTCTGGTTGAACTTTAACGTACGAAACGGCAAGCGCGATGTAGATGAGGAGACCACCAGCATATGCGGTGAGCAGTGGTGCTGATGCTTGGCGTACGACAAGAAATGTGGATACTGCAGCCCCGACAAGTGTGCCGGTCACATGCCCTGCAAGGATTGAAGTGACAAGAACGCCGCTAAGTACGGTTGTGGCCAATACCGGGGACCACACATACAAAGCCAAAGATAAAGTAGTGAGAAGGCTGAAGACACGATCCATGTTGCCTTCGCCGGGAGTTCTGACTAGTCCGATGATATCGAACGAGGAGATGACCGCGACAAAGACTAAAACCGAAACCCACTCGGCGCGGCTCAGCCGCTCAGTGCGACTGAACCACGCACTGCTCCAAGCTGTATCGTTAGTACCTCGTCTTGTCATGAGCTAAGTATGGCCTATTTTCCAGCCAGAACTAAGGTGTCATACCGAGGAAGTGCGCAAACCAGGTCCAGAAACCCATCTCGGATTCCCCCTTTCAATGGTCGTTTGGTTATCTGATACCTATCTTCTCGTCTTTTTCGCCTGCGCGCATCCGACTAAAGTAGGTTTTTTTATGTACTTAATGGTAAATCGACGTGGGACAAAAGCCAAGGTGATTGGCGCGCTACACTGGACTCATGACTGAGATCCGCGTGCTGATCACCGATGACGATCCTCTAGTGCGAGTAGCACTCTCACATTTTGTGTCCCGTGACCCTGAAGTCACCGTGGTGGGAGAAGCGGAGAATGGACAAGAAGCACTAGAAACAATCGAGCGTTTGCAGCCCAACGCTGTAATGATAGACGTGAGAATGCCCAAGATGAATGGGATTGAGGCAACTGAGCAAATCAAGTCTCGGTGGCCCGAGATATGCGTTCTAGCAGTGACAACGCTTGATACTAGCGATGCCGTGCTTCCGATGTTAAGTGCAGGTGCGTCTGGATACATTCTTAAGGAATCCAGTGCTGATGAGATTCTCACCGCACTGAAACAAGCTTTTGAAGGGGTGAGTCCGCTTTCACCGCGCGTTGCTGCTCGATTGGTGGAGCATGTGCGTTCTGCCGGGCCGGTTGCGACATCGAGTGCCGTCAGCAAACTACCCGCCCTGAGTGAACGTGAGTCGGATGTTCTACGTAGCCTTGCGCTAGGAATGTCGAACGCGGAAATGGCAAAGGCTCTCGATGTGTCTGAAGGTACAGTCAAGATGCATCTCGGGAGCATTATGTCGAAATGGAACGTGAGGGATCGTGTTCAGGTTCTCGTAGCGGCGGCTCGAGCGGGTCTGGTTGATTTCAACTAACAGACGCATAAAACGGTGATGGAGGGGTGGACACCATATCGGTGGTGTCCACCCCTCCATCACGTGCGATGTATATCGGGGATATGAGTGCCTACTCCCACACTTCAGTAAGAAGTGTGGGAGTTTACAGCTACGCAGATTCGGCCGTGGCGCCACTCGTAATGAACTGACGCAACATCGTTGAGGATGTTGAAGGGGTGTACGGCATGTAGATGACACGTGCGCCAACTTCCGCCATCTCGGCTTCCAGGCGCTCGCCCTTGGGGGTTCCCAGCCAGTCATCTCCCTTGAATAGAACATCGAAGGGGTTGGCCTGCCAAGCAACCCTCTTGTCCTGAGAGAAATCAGCAACCACTTGATCAACGAAACGAAGACTTGCGACAATCTCCATCCGCTCTTGATGTGGGATAACCGGAGGACGCCCCTTCATGGCGATCAGTGCTTCGTCAGTGGCAACTCCGACGATGAGGTAGTCGCATCGCTCGCGAGCGGCACGCAGAATGTTCAAATGGCCGACATGGAGCATGTCGAATCCACCCGGCACGTAGCCGACTAGCTGGTCTCCCTGAGGCAAGACCTTCCCCTTTCATCGACGGCCGGAGCTTCCGCCGGTGGGCGGTTTGCTCAATCGAGCCGGAATGCCTATGAACCTTTGCCGGATGACCCAGGATAGATCATCAACCTGTGACTGGCCCGGTCCAATTGTTTTATTGGATTACATATTTAGACTCTCGGCTAACCCTATTGGACTTTCATCCATGGGTCTACCATATCTTATCTCACAACACCCCACCGATTAGCTATGGTCGGAAGTAATGCGACAGAAAACCCTCAAGATTTAGAACTTTCGGTTTACATGAACAGCATAATACTACTATTTGACATGTCAAATAAATGACTTCACTGTGGCTAATTGAACAGTCTGTAGTTGGCCAAAGATTGAGACAGTAACTAGCCATTCGTCTAATACAATGTCATAATATCAATTATTCCACTGATAACACGCGATTAGCTGGAGTATATACAACGCGAGTTGCCACGGTAAGAGATTCACGCATAAGGGGGACCGATGGCTCAAGGTGTAGCAACGTCAGGACGGCTTACACTGATATCTCGACGATATTTAGCTCCGTCCAGAGGTTCTATTGTACGGTCGCCAGGGTTTCACAAGGTATTTTTGGCCGTGGTGGATATCGTCGTCATTGGTCTTAGCTTCCTGATTGCTACCGAAGTGGTTAAGCGAGCTAGTGGTCTCAGCCTCACGAGTGATGAGTACATCGCAACTGCGATTTTCTCTGTCCTGTGGATCGCCATCGTGGCGATGTTTGGAACTTATGCTCTTTCTCAGGTGCGGGCTGGTGCCATCGAATATAAGCGTGCCATGAACGCTTCGTTCACCACGGCTGGAGTTGTGAGCATCATCTGCTACCTCTTGAACTACGAGTACCCTCGCCTGCTGTTTGGTGTGTGGATGCTCGCCGGTGTGGTGATGCTCAGCATTTCTCGATTCATTCGGCGGCGCGCGATGCAGCGCTTGCACCGGAGGAACCGTTTCATTACTCCTCTTCTTATTGCCGGTAGTAGTCGGCATGCCGATGAGGTTGCAGCGGTCCTTAACCGTGAAAAGTGGTTGGGCTACCGTGTTAAGGGCGTTGTTACGAATGACAAAGTGACCGCGACAAAGCTAGGGCTTCCCGTTCTGGGGGCAATGGATAATTTGCCAACGATTATTAAGTCAAACGCCGCTCCTGCCGTGGTGTTCGCCGAAGGGGCTTTTGATTCCTCTGCCGAGTTTCGTCGGCTTGCGTGGCAGCTCGAGCAGTCACGAGTGCAGATGATTCTTGCTCCGACGCTGGCTGATGTGAGCGCCGAGCGTCTAGAGTTTCGTCCGGTAGCGGGCCTTCCGTTGGTGGATGTCGCGCGGCCTACGGCAGCGAAGTCGTTGCGCTGGGTCAAGCGTTCCATGGATGTGCTCGGATCGGCCTTCTTCCTGCTGGCGGCCAGCCATATTCTGCTTGCTGCAATGATCGCCATCAAACTCGAAGACGGCGGCCCTATCTTCTTCAAGCAGCGCCGCGTGGGACTCAACGGTGAAGAGTTTGATTGCCTCAAGCTGCGCTCCATGTGCGTGGACGCCGAAGCACGTTTGGCTGAACTCCAGGCCAAGAATGAGGGTGCAGGTATCTTGTTTAAGATGAAGGATGACCCTCGCATTACCCGTGTCGGTAAGATTATTCGCCGTTTCTCTGTGGACGAGCGTCCTCAGCTGTGGAACGTGTTCCGTGGCGATATGAGCTTGGTGGGGCCGCGTCCTGCTCTTCCGAAGGAAGTGGCGCAGTACGATTTTGATGCTCGCCGTCGCCTGCGTGTTCGTCCGGGTCTGACCGGCCTGTGGCAGGTCTCGGGACGCTCCCGCCTCTCGTGGGAAGACACCGTCCGTTTGGATCTCTACTAT
>RRZU010836261.1_pt1 | contig 20192 bp, 17 predicted proteins | sample 2165561 | NCBI WGS metagenome assembly RRZU01 (sample SAMN10456909, study PRJNA506462) | wastewater metagenome | isolation source: wastewater sludge | place: USA: Moscow, Idaho | reverse complement strand
CGGCTCGATGACCAGGTCGCTATCACGCCGGTACCACTCCAGCTGGCTGCCCGCGTTGAGATCTGAGGTGATGCGCCCGGTATCCGCGGCGTCGCGCACCCGCACCGTGACGTACCTGTCCACCGCGATGAGCACGGCAGGAAAACCCGGTTCGACGACGGCGTATTCTCCCGCGATATATAGCTTCCCGGGGGCTTTGACTTCAGTGGTCCATGGCCGGTTCATCGAGTCACCTTCAATCCCGGTCCCGCATGGGTCACGATGGTGCGGAACCCCGGAACCACCCCGTCGAGCCTTTCCTGCAGCCAAATATTGAGGGCTTCCGCGTGTTCAGCACTGGTGAGCACCTTAACGTTTGGCCCCGCGTCCATCGTGGCCCAGGCCGGGAATCCGGCTGCGCGAGCGTCGCGGACGGCCTGCAGCGCCGAGTGGCTTGCTTCGGACAGATAGTTGACCGACGGTGTAGCAGCACGCATGGCAGCGTGCATCCCCAGCGCGTTTGCTTCGGCAGCCTCGCCGAGTCGGACGAGATTACGTTCGGCGACGGCGGCCCGTGCCTCAGCCAGATGGTCGGCGTGCTGACGAATCCAGGGCTCGTACCCTGGCGAAGTCTCGATGGTCAGACGCATTGCTTCACGGCTGGAAATGGCCTTGGGTCCGGCGTTGAGGACGAGGACGATAAGGGCGATTTCGTCGGCGAATGCGGTGCCGGTTGAGGCGCTGATATCTGAGGCGGTGCCGTTCGTAGCGCCATCGTTTGCCGCCTGGCTGCCGGTTGCGCCGTGCACTCCAGCTTCTAGTGGCTCCGCGTAGGAGGAGACATCATCGTGTCCGGCATTCCAGATCGCCAGACCGCCGAAGATCGAACGAGACGCTGACCCGGAGCCGCGGCGGGCCAAGCGCGAGAGTTCCCTCTCGCTGAGATCCAGACCCGCAGCGGCGGCGGCGGCACCGGCGAGCGCCGCAAAACCGGAGGCCGAGCTGGCGAGTCCTGCTGCGGTAGGAACCGTATTGTGCGAGGTCACCTCGGCGGGAGCATTGATACCTGCGCGCTCGCGGACGATGTCAAGCAGCGCGGAAATACGTTCCATCGGGCGTCCGGTGACCGGCTTGCCGTCGAGCGTGGCCCGGTCGTAGTGAGCAGTTTCGTTTTGCTGGTCGACGCCCTCGCGATTCTCGTCCAAAAACCGCACCGTGGTTGTCGTGTACAGCTCATCGAGGGTCAGCGAGAGGCTGGAGGTGCGGGGGATGATGAGTTCGTCGTTCGCTTTGCCCCAGTACTTGATGAGAGCGATGTTGGCGTGCGCGGTGGCGGTGGCCTTGCCCGGCCCGGTGCCGGTGGCTGTACTAGCAGCCGAAACTTCAGCCAACCCGGCACCCGCGGTAACAGCCGACGCTGCCACGTTGGCTGTTACCGCGCCAACGGCTACCACCGTATCCGTGGCGCCCACAGCTGCTTCCCGGCCGCTCACGCGAGTACTCCACGTGTGAGCGGTGCGTGCGTCCACGCGGCGTGGGCACCGGCGGCAACCGTGGCATCTTCGATTCGGCGAGCATCCTCGCCGCTGCGCGCAAGCGCGATAACGCAGCCACCGCCACCTCCGCCTGTGAGCTTGCCGCCCACCGCGCCGGCCTCAAGAGCAGCAGAAACAAGTGTGTCGAGTTTGGGAATACTCACGCCGAGCTCCCCCAGCAGGCCGTGTGCCTCGGTCATCAAGGCACCCAAGCCGTCAATGTCCCTGGTACGAAGGCCCTCGACGGCCTCTTCGGTGATAGCACCCAGCCGCTCCAGCCGCGGGCGAGTGGCCTCAGGCGAACTCTCGTACAGCGACCGCACGTTCCCGACGGTTTCCCGAGTGCTGCCCTCAATCCCGGAATCGGCGATGACGATCCACGCAGCCAGGTCAAGATCCAGCTTGGTGGTCACCCCGGCCTCGAAGTGGACGGGGGAGTGCGCGGAGGTGGTGACGGCGTCGAGCCCGGAGGGGCGCCCGTGCGCAATGCGCTCGGCCTCCTGCGTCAGGTCAAAGAGCTGCTCAGGGGTGCCCGAAACGCCATAAGCATCGAGAATTGCGCGGATAACCGCACCGGCAGCCGCCGCCGACGAACCAAGGCCGCGCTGCTGCGGGAAATCAGACGCGGTGGTGATATGAATCGGGGCACCTGGATGGCCCACAAAATCCAACGCCACATCCACCGCCCGCAGGACGCTGGCGAAATGAGCGGGGGCCTCCTGCATTGGACCTGACCAGCCGAGGCTCGTGAGGGTACGCTGGCTGGCGCCGTCGTCACGCTGGCTGGCGCCGTCGTCGCCCCGTTCAGCCTGAGCCGTCATACGAAGTGAATGCAATGGCATAGCGATGGCCGGGTACCCGTACACCACGGAATGCTCGCCGAAGAGGATGATCTTGGCCGAGGTGTGGCCGTGTCCGATGTGTGGAGTCACGAAACTCCTTCTCATAGCAGGTTCTGAACGATCCAAGGAGAAGCATATAGCGTCATGAACTGCACGCCGTAGCCCACACCTAGCTTATTGAAGGTACCGCAGGTAATGCCTACGAGAAGTACACCAAAAATGTTGGCTACACCGGCGTCCAGGTAGGCCAGTAGCAGGATGAAACCAACGAACAGCCCAAGAACCGCCTCGTGAGGAATGTAGCGCATCACGAAGTAGGTGATCTGGTAGGAATAACGGACGGCGATGATGTAGGTGGCCACCAAGGCGAGCGCCGCACCGAGAACCACTGCCGTGATGAACTGGCCGGTGGAGAGCATATGGTGCAGGTTGTTCTCCAAGGAGAGCACCGGCGGGGCGTTGAACAACGCCTGAGCGGGACCGATAGCTACGGGGGAGAGCGGGATTCCGATGGCCAGCAGCGGAATGATGGTGCCCGAGAGATAGGTGGAGTGCGCGAGCCCGTTCATAGCGGTAATCGAACGATTGGCCTTGGTGATGCGATCTCCGCTCCGGCCCTCGGCAGCCTTGCCAAGGAGGAAGACCAGCCCGACAGGGCTGAGGAAGAACAACGGCGTGGATACCAAGGACCAGAACGCGGTACTTCCCGCCTCGCTCTTGGTGAGGATCTGGTTGGGGACGAGGGACTGCCCGGCCATATCTTGGCGCGAAATGTCCAGCTTGATGGGCTGGCGGCGTGGCATCGCCTCGCGGCTCTTGCGGTTGAGTAGGCCGAGGATGGATACCAGCAGGGGGCCGATGGTGATACCGAGGAAGAAGGACACGGAGATGTTGCCGTCCTCGGGGATGACGCCACGGTCGCGGTAAAGCGAGAGCAAGCCCTGGAACAGCAGCGACATTGGGATGATGGCAAGAAGCGACAGCAGCCGGTTCTTCCCCAGCAGAGCGAGAACGATAGCGCCGAAGACGAATAGTAGCGCGCCGTACTGTCGGAGCGTCTCTGCATACGGGGTAATTGCGGTGGCGATGAGCAGGCTGACTGGGATTGCCACGATGGTGCCGATGGCACTTCCCGCGGCCATCTTCTTGATGGTCTCGGCCGCTCTGCCCTGGCTTTTCAAATAGAGTGCGTGTTCCATCATCGGTGTGGACAACACTCCGCCCGGGAGGCCCACGAGAGCTGTGGGAATGGCGTTGGTGAGGTCGAGGGTGACGATCGCCGCGATGAAGAACGTCAGGACCACAATCGGGTCGACGCCGGCCAACACCAAGGCCAGGGTAACCGGCACCAACACACTGGTTTCGTCGGTACCGGGAATGAACCCGATGAAGGTGTAGAGCAGGATTGCAGCCATAGCCGCGATCGGCATTTGAAGAAGGAGAGGGATGTCCATTAGAGCGCGGCTCCAGTCACTGGATTAGCGCTGGACTCCGAGGAGATGCGAGCGGAGTCCGCGGTCCCGTGAGCAGATTCATTGCCGCCAGACTCATCTGAACTCACAATCCGAACCATACGCTTAGGGGAGAACATCACCGCGCAGATGATGAAACCGGCGACGGAACCACCAAGCCCCCAGAAGAACAAACTGGAGGAGAGTAGGGTGGCGATGAGCAGGGCTGCGACGGTGGCACCACCGCAAATGGCGAGCGACCACGTCAGGTCGCGGGGTGATACCAAATCGTTCCATACTTCGATGTATTCTTCGCTGGAATCGACCTGGTGCGCACCAAGAAATTCGGCTTTGGACATGGTTACAAAGGGTAGCCGTCTCAGTGAAGTGCTGACAATAGTGCCCACGAGTGATTTGGGACGTACGGCCCTACATCTCGTCGACGGACCTCCAAAATTCTGCCCGCAACTCCTGCCGCGCCCAGAGTGGAATATCGTAGACGTCGCATGTGTTGGAGAGATCGGCGAGGAGAATACGGTCAATCTCCGGTGGGATGGAGGGCCTATCACGCGCCAGGTCGAAGATGTCTTGATCAGTGGCGGTTCGGTTCCACACTGTGTACGTGCGCCGCGCTACTTCTTCGATTGTCTCGTGAGGAATCTCCGCGGAGTAGGTCTCGGGAATATCTTCGGGATCCCACGTCGACGAGTAGACGAGTTCGTGCGACGTAATAGGAAGAGGAGCTTCCTTGCGTGGAGGGAGCGGAATTGGCGTTACCTTTGATGCCCCGGGATGTCGCGGTTTCGCCATCATTGCTGGAGTAGGCTTCGCCTGTTTCATGGGCGCCTCGGCCACTCGCTTGGTGATGACGCTCGGTGCCTCGGTGACGGATTCGGCAATGTACTGGGGATTGATGAGAAGCACGCCGTCCGCGGCGAGGGTCAGATTTTGGGCGACGGCGAACGGAACCTCGTCATTGTCTGCTTGCGGAACGGCAAGAACCTTGACACGTAGACCCAACTGCTGGGCGTCTTCGACTGCTTCGGTGAGGTCGTCGTCGCCGGAAATAACATAAGCGAACTCGACGGTGTGATGGACGGCCATGAGGAGTAGGTCGAGGCCGAGGCGAAGATCGACACCCTTCTGCTCGCCGTACGTGTTGATGCGTCCCATACGCAGCTTGACGCCGTTGAGATTGCCGATGCGGCGCTGGTCAGAATCGGGACGGCCATCGCGGCCGCCGTCGTACCATAGGACGCGCAGCAGGCTAGCACCGCACTCAGCTTCGGCTTGCTCAAGCAAGCGGCCAATGAGTTTCTCCTCGTCAACTTTCACAGCACCACGATAGGAGGACCCGGAAATGCGGGTCGCCAAAGCGGCATAGAAGTATCCGGCGTCCACGAGCACTGCGTATCTCATAGTGATCAAGTCTATGGGCTGAGGCTCATTCATGCGGGCGCATCGCCGTGACCGCTCAAAATCGATGCTGATGGCGAACGGACGACGGCGGCGCGGCGGTCCAGCTGCTGTGTGGTGGCCTCCTGTGAGCTGAGCGTAATTTGGGCAGATCGCTGCGAATGGTGCGGCCAGGAACGCGTACGGCGCGTTAGGCTGACGTATGCGCATTGCTCACTTCAGTAGCGGAGGGGCCGCTCGGTTTGGCCTCGTGACAGATGACTTTCTCAGCATTGAGGTTCTCGCGGGAGACCCGCTGTATCACGGTGTGGAAAAGACCGGGGAGGTCTTGGATGCGGGGAGCGTGCGGCTGCTGCCGCCGATTGCCAACCCGTCGAAGATTATAGGTATCGGTAGAAACTATGTGGCGCACGTGGAGGAACTGGGTAATGAGATTCCCAGCGAGCCGATGATCTTTCTCAAACCCACGACTTCGTTGGTCGGTCAGGGCGAATCGATTGTGCTGCCGCGTTGGTCGGAACACGTGGACCATGAGGCGGAACTTGCCGTGGTTATCGGGGCCAAGGCGAAAGATGTGGCCGTCGAGGACGTCGATGGCGTTGTGTACGGCTATACGGCGGGCAATGATGTCTCCGCGCGAGACATCCAGAAGCGTGATGGCCAGTGGGCGCGGGCCAAAGGTTTTGACACTGCCTGCCCACTCGGGCCGTGGATTGTGACGCCACAGGGGCTGGCGGAGGCGGGGCTTGATGTGGAGAATCTACGCGTGCGTGGCAGCGTCAACGGTGTGACGAAACAAGACGACTCCACGGCGCTCATGATCAACTCTGTGCGAGAGCTGGTCGCTTTCGTCTCCAGTGCTTTTACTCTGCTCCCCGGTGATGTCATCCTTACTGGTACGCCCGCGGGTGTGAGCCAGTTGCGCGATGGCGATGTGGTTGACGTTGAGATCGAAGGAATTGGGACGCTCTCTAACCCGGTTGCCCGAGCCTCTTATCCGATGATCCGGTTACTCGATGATCCGACGTTCCTTTAGCCGAGCAACCCGAGGTGCTCGAATGCCTGGTAGAGCCCGTCATGCTCCACGTCCGCAGTTACGTAATCCGCGATCGCCTTGATGTCATCGGATCCATTGCCCATCGCGATCCCGACCGCGCAGTATTCGAGCATGGGGATGTCGATGGCGGCGTCACCGGCGCCCACCGTGTCGGCCTTTGATGTTCCGAGATGCGCGAGCAGCACATCGATGGCGTGGGCCTTGTTGATGTTTGCCACTCCGAGATCTCCGAAGAGTGCCAGTTCGTCGCGGCCACCCCATGTGCCGGCCTTGAGCTGCGAGAATGATTCCTTGGCGTCGAGGAAGTCCTGGTAGCTGGAGAGGACGAAGCTGATCTTGTTGATGTCATCGCGATATAGATCGGCGCCGTAGATCATCTCGGGGAATACTTCGTCCACATTGACGGTGTCCGCGTCCGCGCGTCCCTTACCTGCAGAGTAGGCGCGGATCGCGGGTAGGGCTCCGGTGAGGAAGTCGGGGCTTCCGTACAGTCCCGAGTTGGCTTCGAGGTAGAACGCCAGGCCGCGCTCATTCAGCCAGTCAACGATAGCGGTGCATTCGCCCCGTGTCAGGCTCTGGTGCATGACAACCTTGCCATCATCCTCAACGTAGGAACCATTGCCGCCGATCATTCCATCGATGCCGATATCCCACAGCTCCTGGTACATCTCGGCGCGGCTGCGTCCGGTGGTGAGGTAGACGCGGTGTCCGGCCTTTCGGGCGAGTCGGATGGCTTGAACTGCGGACTCGGGCAGGTTGTTCCTGTAATCCACAAGTGTTCCATCGACGTCGAGGAAGATGATGCGCGGCATGGTGATTCGCTTTCTCTTGGGGTGTGAAGTGGCTGGGGAGTGCCGGGAAGGTGAGTCGTATGTGAATGATGACGTACGTAACGAAGTGTATTCGGACGAAAGATCTTCGGGGCGAGAACGCTGTTAGATCTCCCGGATGATGCGCGCGGGATTCCCGACGGCGACGACGTTGGCTGGGATGTCCTTGGTCACCACAGCACCGGCACCGATGACGCTGTTATCTCCGATGGTTACGCCGGGGCAAACGATGACTCCGCCTCCGAGCCAGACGTTGTTGCCGATGGTGATGGGTTCGGCGGCCTCCAGTTTGTCCCGGCGAGGCTCGGGATCGATGGGGTGTGTGGGTGTAAGAAGTTGGACATTTGGGCCGATCTGGCAGTCTTCACCGATCGTGATCCTAGCGATGTCGGGAGCCGTCAGATTGTAGTTGATGAACGTGCGAGCTCCCACAGAGATGTTCTTGCCGCGACTGACGTACAACGGAGGTTTGATGTAGGCGTCGTCGCCAAGTTGATCGAGAAGATCGGCGAGTAGTTGACGCCCTCCTGGAATACCTGCGACTTCCACGCGAAAGTAGAACTCGGACAGCTGCCGAGCGCGGAGCGATCGGCGTTTGGTCTCGGGATCGTCTGCGATATAGAGGTCTCCGGCGAGCATACGTTCCATGTTGGTACGCGGATCACCCGAAAAATACTTGTCACCCATACGACTAGCCTAACGCTTTATAAGTACGTTCGTACGTATGCATTGTGTGATGTGGCCGTCATTTGCAGGGGAGTTGATGTAATTCGCTCTCAGCCCGATTGTGGCATTACAGCCTTCGGGGGATTGTTTGGTGTCCCGTTGGGTGCAAGACCTCCCCCGGAACCGCCGTCAGATCGTCGGGCCGGTTCCCTCACGTGATGGCGTGGCTGATGTGGAATTGGGTTCCAGTAGCTCTGGCTATTTTTCCCTGGAATATGATGAATTCTGTTGAAGATGCAGCTCGATGAGGGGAATGACCAGATCGACGGTTTCTTCGCGAGAGGCGTCAGACAATGGTGGGAACTGCAGGATGTAGCGGGCCACTCCGAGCCCCATAAGTTCCGCGGCGAATGCCTGAGTGCGTAGAGCTGAGGCGGACCCGACTGTTTCTTGGAGCGCAGGAAGAAGAGCTTTCTGTATGTAAGAGGCGGCGACTTCCCGAAGGCGTTCCTTGTTCTGCGGAGACTCCAAAATCGCCCGAAAGAGCGCTCGGATTGTGGCTGCTGTGGGATCGTCTTCCCATATAGATACATAGATTTCGGCGATTCGGCGGGCGGGATCATCGTCTGAGTTCTGGGAGCGGGAAAGTAGTTCGAGAGATGCTTCTGCTTGCCGAATCACCGCTGCCTCGAACAGGCCTTCCTTGCCGCCAAAGAAGTGTTTGACGAGAGCGACGTCAACTCCGGCGCGTGAGGTTATTGACCGCAGTGACGACTTGTCGTAGCCGTTTTCTGCAAAAGCATCGATTGCTGCATCGAGGATCTTCTTCTTTGTTGACTGACTTCCTGGACGGCGCCCGCCACGACTTCCCGGTGATGGCTGCCGGGAAGGGGTCTTCGTGCGGGGAGTTTGTGCGCCTGAAACTTCAGAGGATGCGACATCTCCGGATTGCACGTTTTCGGTGAATTGCTCCTCGGTCATGACCTTCCCTTTCTTGGGTAATCGGTTCTTTGGCAACCAGTTTTGGCGACGGCGACACCTGTGCCCATTGTCATAGGGTATCAGCGAAAATAAATTCAACAACTGTTGAACTCAATGCGCGTTGAGTTTATGATCAAGCAATCAGATATAGCGACATGAGGAGTGTGGAAGATGTCAGTTGCTGTTGAGAGCAAATCTGACGGGACTGGGGTCATTGAGGCCCGCAAAGGACAAACCCGTGAATGGCTGAAGGCTGCGCTTGTGGGGGTCGGGGTGGCCTTCGCCGCGTGCGTTATGGTCGTGGCCTTCTTGTGGCCAATGACCACAGCTACACCCCACAACATTAATATTGCCGTGTCTGCACCCGAGAAAATGCGTGACGGTATGGCGGACATGCTGCAATCTGGGGAGCAAGATATGTTCCATGTGACCAGCGTTGACACGCGGGAAGATGCGGTTGGCGCGATCGAACGAGCCGAGGTTTCGGGCGCCGTCGTCGTTACTCCGAAGGGGGTTGAGGTGCTAACCGCGAGCGCAGGCGGGCCGCAACTCTCGCAGCTCTTCTCCCAGATGGCACAGGGACTTCAGGTGAAAATGGCGCAAACTGGTCAAAAGATGGCCGTTACTGTCACGGACGTGGTGCCGGGAGGAGCTGCCGCGGGAATGGCGAATTTGACTCTTATCCCTGCTCTGATTGGCGGACTTGCGGGATCGGTCGTCGGCTTTCTTCTCGTCAAGAGGCCGTTGCAGCGTGCCGCAACGCTTCTTGCAGCCGCGCTTACCGCAGGCTTGGCGGGCGCGGCAATACTTGGTCTGTGGTTCGATATCTTGCCTGGGAGCTACCTGCTCAATGCGGCTGCACTCGCGGCCGGAACGTTGGCCATTGGTTTCTTTATTACCGGGATGGCCGCTCTGTTCGGGAAGGAAGGACTTGGTCTCGGAGCCCTCACAATCGTTCTCTTCGCGAATCCGTGGGGTGGATTCATGGTGCCCTCGGAGTTCCTTGCGAGCCCGTGGGGAAGCATCGGCGCCTACATGCCCAATAGTGCATTGATCCATCTACTTCGGTTGACGAATTTCTTCCCCAACGCGGCCACCGGTGATTACTGGTTCGTCCTCCTGGCCTGGGCGCTGCTGGGTGCCGCGATGTTGTGGATTGGTGCGGCGGTTCATAACAAGAAGGAGCTACAGCTTGCGGCGTGATGTCGTCCAAGGCTGGTAGGAAAGCAAACGCGTAGGAAAGCAAACGCGGGGGCGGATACTCCTCGGTATCTGCCCCCGCCTTGTTGAGAGAACTCCCTCTCGCCTTGCTGAGAAATCCTTTCAGGGTGAGAAGTTACTTCTTCTGGCCCTTTTCGATGTAGGACTCGTCGTTGAAGGACTTCAGCTCGTACTTGCCGTCCTTGTATTCGATGATGGTGACGGAAGCGTTCTTCACGCCAGTGGCCTCCGGCATGTCGTCGCCGAAGAGGTGCTTGAGCATTGCCATAATTGACAGGCCGTGGGATACAATGAGCACGTTTCCGTCACCCTTAGCGGCCTCCGTCTTCACGATGTCCGTGAGGCCGGCGTCCAGGCGAGCAACGATGGTGTCGTAATCCTCGGCAGGCCAATTGCCCTCAGCTTCGGGGCGAGCCTTGTCCAGCTTGGCCACCGTGTCCGCGAACTCCTTGGGATCGACGTTCGCCAAGAACTCTTCGAGCGTGACGCCCTTGTCGTCTGCAATGTCCTGCCACATCGTGTGGTTGAGATCGCCCTCGTAGGTTCCGAAGTTGAACTCGCGCAGACGCTCGTCCTGGATAATGGTGAGGTCGCTGGACTTCTCGCTCTCCTTGAGAATGAGGTCAGCGGTCTCGTAGGCGCGGCCACTGGAGGAGGAGTAAGCGGCCTGGAACTCGACGTCGGCCAAGCCGCGTCCGGCTGCTTCTACAACCTCGACACCTGCGGGGGTGAGCGGTGCGTCCGCCCAGCCCTGAACACGGTCGGTGGTGTTGAGCATCGTCTTGCCGTGGCGAACCACATAGAGGGTTACCGCATCGGTGTCAACAGCTGCGGCCTCGGACGTTGCAGTGCCTTCGGACGGGCTGGACGAGTTGGAATCGGAGGTGTTGGAGCAGCCGCTCAGTGCGAGGGCTGCTGAGAGGATGCCGGCGCTCAGTGCGGCGAATTTCTTCTTCATTTCTTTGAGTCTTCCGTCTAGCTTCGTTGCTACGGTGCCCCTGTCATTATGGGACGACCGGTGGTGTGAGAGTGGAATTCCGCTGGTTGTGTCGCGTGGGATGGGGCAACGCTGGGAGCGTATTACGTTCAATTTTGATATGTCAACTACTTGCGGTGTATTGACTCAAGATATTGGGGCGGGTATTCTCTCGCGTTAGGACTTCGGTTCTACAGGGTTGTTACTCCCATGAGGCAAGACCTGAGATCTCCGGTATTTGTGTACCGTGACGAGCTCAGGTCTTTTTTTCTCGAGTAACCTGGCCCTGGGATCACGAGATCCCTTGCACATAACGACTATGTGGTTCAAGGAGGACCCTCATGGCAAAGGTCGACTACAAGGATTTGGCGAGCCGAATCCTTAACGAGGTGGGAGGCAAGGACAATGTGTCCAGCGCCGCCCACTGCATCACCAGGCTCCGCCTGAAGATCAAGGACATGGACAAGGTCAACAAGCCCGCCATCGAAGCGATGGAAGGCGTCATCACGGTCGTAGAGTCCGGTGGCCAGTTCCAGGTCGTCATCGGCGACGACGTGCCGATCGTGTATGGTCACTTCACCGACCTGGCAGGCATCGCCGCCTCGGCTCCGGTGGACGCGGACGAGGAGAAGGGAAATCTCTTCAACCAGTTCATCAACATGATCGCCAAGATCTTCTCGCCGATCCTGTGGACTCTTGCCGGCACTGGTCTCATCAAGGCCCTGTTGGCCCTGCTGACGACGTTCGAACTGCTGGATAAAGAGGGACAGAACTACGCCATCATCAATGCGGCAGCTGACTCCACCTTCCACTTCCTGCCCATCATGCTGGCCGTAACCTCGGCGCGCTTCTTCAAGGCTAACCAGTTCACATCCATTGCCATCGCGGGTGCACTCGTCTACCCCTCGATCATTGCCCTCAACGACGGTTCTCCGGTGCATTTCCTCGGCATCCCCGTGGTCATGATGAGCTACGTGTCCTCCGTCGTCCCGATTATCTTCGCCGTATGGATGCAGTCGCATTTGGAGAAGTGGCTCTCGAAGCTGCCGGGTATGATCCGCAACTTCACCATCCCGCTGGTCACCGTCCTTGTTATGGTTCCGCTGGTTCTCATCGTCGTCGGCCCGATCACCATGACGATTGCCGGATGGATCTCCTCCGGAGTCAATGGCCTCTTCCAGTTCGCGCCGTGGCTCGGTGGCGCCGCCATGGGTGCGCTCTGGCAGGTTCTCGTCATCTTCGGTATGCACTGGAGCTTCGTGCCGATCATGGTCAACGATCTGTCCATCCAGGGTTACTCGCTGCTCACCGGCCCGCTGCCGGCTGCTGTTCTCGCTCAGGCGGCTGCAGGCCTCGCGGTTGTTATCCGCACCCGTTCCAAGAAGCGCCGCCAGGTTGCCGCCCCGGCCTCCATCTCCGGCATTCTTGCTGGCGTGACCGAACCCCTCATCTACGGTGTCAACCTCCCCATGCGTCTGCCGTTCTTCTTCGGCCTCGCCGGTGGCGCCATCGGTGGTGCGATTGCCGCGATGGGTGGCAGCGCTTCCGACACCTTCGCGATCCCCTCGCTCATCGCTCTGCCCACCTACCTCAACGTTGGCAGCTTCGCCATGCAGGTCATCGGCATCACTGCAGCCATGATCGTCGCCTTCCTCCTCACGCTGTTCTTCGGTGTCAACAAGAACAACGATCAGCCCGACGACGCCCCCGTTGCAGCTTCGAGCGGTGCCCCCGCGCCAGCTTCCGTAGCTTCGGCTCCGGCCAAGGCTACGCTCGCCGTTGGCACCCTAGTCAAGGTTGCTTCCCCGGTGAAGGGCCAGCAGGTTCCGATCAGCGAGGTCAACGACAAGGTCTTCGCTTCCGGCGCCCTCGGCGCTGGTGTGGGCGTTGTGCCTGAAGAAGCCACCGTGGTTGCACCCGTCTCGGGCACCGTGGCCACGGTCTTCCCCACCGGCCATGCCTACGGCATCAAGACCGCCGATGGTGTCGAGGTGCTCGTTCACATCGGCATCGACACCGTTGCCATGAAGGGCGACGGCTTCGCAGCTCAGGTAAAGAAGGGTGACTCGGTGACCGCCGGGCAGCCCCTCGCCGTCGTCGATTTCGACAAGGTGAAGGCCGCAGGCTACGACACCACCGTCATCGTCGTCGTCACCAATACCAAGAAGCTCTCGAAGGTGACCCCGTCGGCTTCCGGCCCGGTGGTGGCTGGAGACGCCTCCATCGATATCGAGATCTAACATCCCCAGGGCGGTGTTTCTCTTAGGTGAAGCACCGCCCTCCTCTTTTCGGGGTGCCAGTAGCGGCCCCCGCATCCGCTCATCTCAGAAGTCGCGAGTCCATGCATGAACCGCGGCGATAGACAAGGAGTTTACATGCGTCACCAGAACCTCAAGCCGTTCCCTCAGGGTTTCCTGTGGGGAGGTTCCACCTCCGCATATCAGGTTGAAGGTGCGTGGGACGAGGACGGTAAAGGCCCCTCGGTGCAGGACGTCCACCCCACGCCCGAAGGTGTGTCGGACTTTAAGGTCACCTCGGATCATTACCATCACGTCGAGGAGGATGTGAAGCTCTTTGCCGAGATGGGGCTCAAGTCTTACCGCTTCTCCATTGCGTGGACCCGCATCGTTCCCGACGGCGACGGCGAGATCAACCAGGCCGGCATCGATTTCTATCACCGCCTCATTGACGCTCTCCTTGAGAACAACATCGAGCCCATCATCACGATGTACCACTTCGATCTGCCGCTCGCCCTGGACAAGAAGGGTGGCTGGGGCAACCGCGCCACCGTGGACGCCTTCGAGCGCTTCGCCAAGGTGCTGTTCGAAGAATACGGCTCCAAGGTGACCTACTGGCTCACCATCAACGAGCAGAACATGATGATTCTGGCAGGCGAGATCCTTGGCACCGTTAAGCCCGGCAGCCCGAAGCGTGACATCTACCAGGCCAACCACCACATGCTGTTGGCGCAGGCGAAGGCCATGATCTCCTGTCATGAGATGCTTCCGCAGGCAAAGATCGGCCCGGCCCCGAATATCGGCCTGGCTTACCCGGCCACCTGCAATCCGCAGGACATCCTCGCCGCGGACAATTTCAACGCCGTGCGCAACTGGCTCTACCTCGACGCCGGCGTGTACGGCCGCTACAACTCGGCGGTGTGGGCGTGGCTGGAGTCGATGGATGCCACACCGGTTATTGAAGAGGGCGACATGGAGATCCTCGCAGCCGGCAAGCCGGACTTCGTGGCCTTCAACTACTACGTCACCGCCACCGTGAAGATGCCCGATCCTTCGATCACGGATGTCACTCGCGGGGATCAGCAGATCATGGCGATTGAGCCGAACATGTACGAGCCCGTGTCCAACTCCTATCTTCCCAAGACGGAGTTTGGCTGGGAAATCGATCCCATCGGTTTCCGGAACACGTTCCGTGCTCTGTGGGACCGTTACCAGCTGCCACTGCTCGTCACCGAGAATGGTCTGGGAGCTTACGACAAGCTCGAGGACGGCAAGGTCCATGATTCCTACCGCATCAACTACCTGCGCGATCATATCGAGCAGATCCAGCAGGCTGTGACCGATGGCGTGGAAGTGATGGGTTACAACCCGTGGTCGGCGATTGACCTCATCTCCACCCACGAGGGTATGAAGAAGCGCTATGGATTCATCTATGTCAATCGCGATGAGTTTGACATGCTTGACCTGGGCCGTTACCGCAAGGATTCGTTCTTCTGGTACCAGCAGGTGTGTGCAACGAATGGTGATAACCTCGCTGATATCGACTGATCGCGCGTGATGTGGGCCCGGCCTTGCCAGCTGGCGGTGAGCGCCGGGCCGGGCCCCATCGAGTGTAGGTGGAGCGGCCTGGATTGATCGCGAGGAGTAGCACGGATTGATCGCGAGGAGCGGCCTGGTGTCGCAACGCTTGCAGGAAGACTTTTCGCCCTCCAGATCGATCGCACGCCGCCACATGAATCCTTAGCACGGGCAACTATCCTGATATGAAGAATGAGACTGGAAAGTAGGAGAGGGGTGTATGAAAGTCCTCAGGGTGTTCAATAATAACGTTGTGATGGCCGAAGATCCCTTCCGCGGAACCGTCATTGTGACTGGGCGGGGTGTTGGCTTCTCTCGAAAGCCTGGTGACACTCTTGACACAGGAAAGATTGTGCAGGTTTTCATTCCGGACGCCGAGAATGACATCAGCTATCTGAGTACCTATTTGGTGGATGTTCCCCCGGAATACATCGAAGTTGCTCGCGAGATCCATACTCTCGCCGAACATGATCTCGGAACTTCTCTTCCCCAAAGCGTCATTATTACGTTGGCAGATCATATTGCCTTCGCGGTCAAGCGTGTCCGCTCGGGTATTGACATGGGCCACCCTCTCAAAGCGGAGGTTTCGCACCTGTATTCCAAGGAGTACGAGGTAGCGCGCAAGTCCGTCATCCTCATCCGGGAGTTCTCGGGCGCCGCTATCGCCGACGACGAAGCCGTCGCCATCACCATGCACCTCGTCAACGCCCTACAGTTTGAGACCGGCGATCTCTCCAAGACATTCCAAATGACGGAAATCTTCACCCAGATTTTCGAAGTGCTGGGTTCCGCGTTTGAACGAGAGTTCGAGACGGATTCCCTTAACGCGGCTCGATTTATTACGCACCTACGCTACTTCTTTGTGCGTGCCCACGCAGATAAGCAGCTGAATGATCAGCCGCGCCGCCTCACCACCACCATCCGTGACGCCTTCCCCGAGGCGTTCCAGGCGGCACTGCATATCCAGGGCTTGCTGGAGTTGCGTTTAGGTGTTCAGATTACCGACGACGAACTGTCCTACCTCACGCTGCACGTCGCCCGGTTGACCACCGAATAAGTTACGCGGTTGACGAGCGAAAAAAGGTTGTGCCAATGGGTTCGGTCGTGACATCCGCAGTAGGCCGAGACCTGGCGTCCAAGGTATTTTGATAATCAGGGCGCTGATTGTGGTGGATCGTCGTACTGTAGGCCTTTCCTCTAGATCGCAATCGGGATTTAATACGTATATTCTCAGTCACAAAAAACTGTGAAGAGGCTGGAAAAAGGGCAGGAAGTCCCAGTCGGGGCATGGGACTATTCACGCCCAAACAGCTATTAAGTACGGGCTCTGACATGCGAAGATACTTGTCGAAACAAGAATCAATCCAGATTAGGAATATGATGTCTAAACTCTTGGCAACGACGGAAGCATCCCGCCGCAACTACCCCGTGGCACTGCTCGTTGGCCTCATCGCCGGTGCGTTCTCCGCGATCGTGAAGTTCGGCTGGGAGGTCCCGTTCCCCCCTCGCACCCCCGAGCGTAACGCTGTGAACCCGCCCCAGACCCTGCTTGAGCAGATTGGCTTCTCCGAGGATATTGCTCGCGCTACCATCCACTTCAATGGCTGGGATCTGCCGATTTCCTCGTTCATCATCCACTTTGGATTTGCCATCTTCTTTGGCATCTTCTACTGCATCGTTGCTGAGCGTTACCCCTCGATCAAGCTATGGCAGGGTGCGGCCTTCGGTATCGTCCTGCACGTCTTCTTCCACGTGCTACTGATGCCCGCCATGGGCACCGTTCCTGCTCCGTGGGATCAGCCCTGGCAGGAGCACTTCTCCGAGCTGTTCGGCCACATCATCTGGATGTGGAGCATTGAAATTGTGCGCCGCGACCTGCGCAACCGCATCACCGGTCAGCCGGATGCTGAGGTTCCGCTGAAGGCTGCCACGCGCTGATAGAGCCTCAACAAAGGCGTCCTTTGCGAAGAGGTTACTTCCGAAGAGGTTACTTTCCGGGGAGAGGTAACGTTTACGAGATATGACCTCTCCCCGGGCCGTGACCTCTTTGCAAAGAAAGCAAAGAGTGAAGTGCAGAAGCGACTTACTCAGCGCTTGTAGCTGAGGTCGGAGACGAAGGATTCGAGTCAATCACGCGTGCGCGACGAGAAGCGATGAGCGGGGTCTCACCCACGATCGCACTGTGGCTACGCGACATGATGTACTTGACAGCCAGGTTCGTCATCGCGGAGAAACGGTTGCGGTTGGACATGAGCTGCTGGATATGCAGCCCCACCCAGATGATCCAGGCCGGGAAGCCCTTGAGGCGGGGAAGTCCCTTGATCTGGGCGATGGCCGAGGCGCGACCGATGGTAGCCATCGTTCCCTTGTCCAGGTACTTGAAGGGCTTGGGCTCAGGCTTGCCTTCCACAGCAGCCTTGATGACCTCGCCCACATGCTGGCCGCCCTGAATGGCGGGCGTAGCGAGCTGGGGAAGGGCATTGTCCGGGTTGACAGAGATGTCTCCCACGGCAAAGACATTATTGAAGCCACGCACGCGCTGGTGTTCATCAACCTCAATGCGGCCTCCACGGCCTTGGGGCAGGCCCCACTCCTTAATAGCGGCGGGAGCCGCAACACCCGAGGCCCATACCACGATGGGAGCTTCGAGGAACTCCTGCTTGCCCTCATGCTCCACCACGGCGCCATCCGCGCGAACTTCCTTCACCGCGGTTTCGAGGCGCAGCACGACGCCACGCTTCTGCAGAGCCTTCTGGGCGTAGCTGCGCAGATCCTCATGGAAGGGGCCGAGAACACTCGGGCCCATCTCAACGAGGGTGATCTCGATCTTCTTGGGATCAAGTTCGGGGTAGGTGACGGGCATGTCGTAGTTGCGCATCTCTGCAAGCGCACCGGCGGTCTCAACTCCGGTGGGGCCACCGCCCACGACGATGATACGGAGGTAGCGATCGTCGTCGTTCACGGCAGTATCTTCAAGCTCGGCGAAGAGCTTGTCGCGCAAGCGGAGCGACTGCGAACGGCGGTACAGCGGCATCGAGAACTCTTCGGCACCGGGGATACCGAAGAAGTTGGCAGCTACGCCGGTGGCGACGATGAGGTAGTCATACTTCACTGAAATATTTGAGTCGAGCTCAATGAGGCGGGTGTCGTGATTCATTGACAGTACGGTTCCGCGGAGGAATCGCACATTCTGCTGGCCGGATCGTACCGCGCGCAGGAACCAAGTGACGTCACCCGGGTTCAGGGCAGCGGTGGCAACCTGATACAACAACGGCTGGAAGGTGTTGTAGGTGTGGCGATCGATCAGCGTGATATCGACGTCGGCATTCTTGAGCTTGCGAACGACCGAGAGGCCGGCGAAGCCGCCTCCGATCACAACGACGTGAGGCCGCTTCGTAGCGGAAGGTGTGTCATGCATGACTCTAAGACTAACGTCCTAGGAATCCTCGTGACTATCCGTGACCAAAGTGTGGTGGATCACGACGAGACTGGGGATGTGTGCTTAGTGGGCGTGTGGCGTGGCTGGGCGCCTTTATTGGCGCCCAGCCACGCCACACGCCCTTGAAGAATGGGAGCGTTAGTGATCGGCGACTGAGCGGCTCAGCTGCCTGTAGCTATAAGCGGTTGCGACCCCGTTGAGGGCGAGTAGTGCCGCTGCAAGTAGGGGAGAAAAGAAGGAGGAGGTGACGATGACGGCGCCTCCCATCCAGCCTGCTGTCACTCGCTTGATGATACCTACCGGAATGGGACCGAGTTCGGGAGTGTTGATGATGTCCTGCCCCTCACGCCCGGTGGCGCTGCGCAGCGCGGCGCCACCGCGTGCCGCGAGAACGTAGAGCGGCAGGGCTACGGCGATAAAAGCCCAGGCCAGCCATGACCACGAGGTAGTGAATGTGGCGGAGGGGAGTTGAACGGCGAGGACGCCTACACACGCCACCAGGAAAAGCGTGGGCCAAAGTGCGGAACCGAGAAGGACGGCGGCGTTGGCCTTTCCGCCCAGGCGGGCGAAACCGTGGCGCACCCGAGGTTCCGAGAGCCAGTCGCACCAAGGGCCCGCCGCCATGACGGCGAAGGCGATGGCCACAACGAACATGAGAACCAGTGCAAAGCTCGCTGGCCCCCAGATCACTGAGACCACGGTGAATACGAAGAAGGCAAAGAGACTTTTCCCGATGTGCCCCAGCGTGCGGCGTGAGGTGATTGTCAAGAGCCGCATGGCGGGTGAGGACGAACGGGCGACGAGGCGCCGTCGTCGCCCTGAATCGCGGAGATTAGCGGCGAGGCGAAGGGCAGAGCCGTCCAGGGTCAGGACGGTCATGAGTGCGCCGTTGACGTTCGCGTCCGCGCGCATGAGCCGCCAGCGCGGAACGGAATCGTAGCTGCCACGTTGGATCGCAGTCCCAAATCCCAAGGTAATCGGAGCGGTAAACACGAGAGCCAGCGCCAGAACCACTATCTCGTTGATACTCCAGCCGAGGTGGAGAGCCAAGGTAAGGAGTGGCGCACCCACGAGGAAAACGATGAGCAGACCAATACCGAGGATCTGTAGGAGTTGCTGGGGCGGGCGGGTCTCGTGGGTGCGCCAGGAGATCTCGGCGTGCGAGGCGCGCACCGGGCCCGTGAAACGAGTGAGCTCGCGCAGTCCCATGAGAAGACCGATGACAACGATGATCGCGAGGGTGTACGAGTGCCCCATACCCTTTTCCAGCAAGAATGTGGTGACCGCGGGACTCATGGCGTTCGCGGTGCTTACCCAGAGCGAGGCCAGGACCGTGAAACTCAGCAGCCAATACCAGGCGTCGCTCCAGCGAGATCCGTGGGTATCCATTGTCAGACCCTCCTGGCGCGCGGCGAGGGGCTACCGTCCAGGTGGAGGACCTGGGTGACGGCGCTCCCGAGGAGCGGTGCTGCATGGGTGGCGACAATCGCGGCGCGCTCGCCGAGGTATCGGTCGAAAATACCCGCGAGAATTCCCTGGTACTCGGCGTCGAGGCGCTGCTCGGGTTCGTCGATGAAGAGGACGCGCCACGGGCGTACCAGCAGGGATGCGAGTGTGACGCGGCGGAGCTGGCCCGAGCTGAGGGAATGGGGCATGCGGTCTGCGAGGTCGAGCACGCCGAATTCGGTGAGAGCCTGCTCGGGATCGCAGAGCGATTCTTCCTCATGGAACACCTCGAAATGATCCCGCACGGTCATGCCGCGCAGCCACATCCACTCGTCCATGACGGCGTAGGTGACCTCGCGGTGCAGGTTGGTGTCAGGTTCGCCGGGCTGGCCGTCGATCTCGAAGGATGAGCATTCCAGCGGCTGAAAACCGGCAAGGCCGCGCAGCAGCGTGCGCTTTCCCGCACCGTTCGAGCCCGTTACGGCAACCACTTCTCCTGGTCCAGCGTCCAGGTTCAGACCCTCGATGATAGTGGTAT
>RRZU010056698.1_pt1 | contig 20197 bp, 17 predicted proteins | sample 2165561 | NCBI WGS metagenome assembly RRZU01 (sample SAMN10456909, study PRJNA506462) | wastewater metagenome | isolation source: wastewater sludge | place: USA: Moscow, Idaho | reverse complement strand
CGAGAGGAACTGGTGGTGGAACTTTTAATTATTTCCCCAAAAAAGTAACTGGAAATTATATTGATGGTGTTTATGATTTGAAAAATGAAGTATTAACAACAGGGTCAAAATATGTTCTTAATTATGATGGCTATGTAATAAATGGAACTAATTTAATTTACACATTTAAAACTGGAGATGCTACATTAAATTCAAATTTTGCAATTAGAAGACAAAATTTTGTTGTTTCTGGAAGTAGTGGAAATGCTAATACAAATTCGAAAAATATTTTTTCAAATAATATGGTTATGAAAAGTGATCAGGGAGATATTATTAAATCAAAAATAGGGGATGGAAATTTTGAAAAAAGAGAATTTAAGTTTGATGGAAATGTAAATGGTAAAATTCGTGGGAATGTTAAGGATTTTACTACAGATCCAAGAAAAATAGTAGATTCAGAAGCAATATATTTTAGAGGAAATACAGCCAAAGTATATTTTTTAGTTCATAAAAACAAGGACTATAGTGTAACAAGAAGTGAAATTAAAGAAAATGTTAATATGGACTATAAAGAAATAAATTTAAAATCTCAATATAATGAGATAGATACTGCTAAGAATTTGATAATGGCAAGGGATAAAGTAATTATGAATTTTAGAGGAAATACACAGATGACTTCTAATTTCATATATCTTGATTTAAATACAGAAAAAGGATATGCACAAAATAATGTAAAAATTGTTAGCAATATAGATGGGATAGGATCTGTAAATATTAGTGCTGATAAAGCAACTATAGATAATAAGTCTAGAAAATTAACGTTAGATGGTAATGTTGAAACATATAGAGGAAAAACTAGAGTAACTTCAAAAAAAGCAATATATTATGTAGATCAAAAAATACTTGAAAATGAAAATAATATAAAAATAAATTATTATTTACAGAAAAATGATCCTAATTCTCAGCCATCTACAAGTGAAGATCCAAAAGATACAGTAGCAGTGAATGAAATTTACAATAGATTGAGTATAACGCAAGAGGATTTAAAAAATAATACTAATTTAAATTTAGTAAAATCGATGGTTTCTTCTAATGGCATTAATACACAAATAAAGTGGACAAGTTCTAATGTTAATGCAATAGATGTAACAGGTAAGATAAATAAACAATTTTATGGTGGAAAGTCTAAAACTGTTGTTTTGTATGCTAATATAGTTTCAAAAAATGCTAAAAAAATGAAAACATTTAATTTGGTTGTACCTTCAGAAAATATATCTGAAATGTTAAAGAGAGGATCAGAGAATATATATTTACCAGTGATCTCAAAAAAAGGAGCAGAGATAGTGCTCCCTAAAACAGTTGCAATTAATGTGTCAAATGGAGTAATTCAAGTTCCAATAAATTGGAAAGTAGATGGCACAACAGTGAGTGATAAGATTAATATAGATAGTTCAGAGATAGAGGGTGTATTTATTTATTCTGGGGTAACTTATACAAAGAAATATAAAATTAAGTTAAATTAAAAGTAATAAATATACTTAAGGGAGAAAATATGAGTAGAAAAATCAGCATAGAAGCATCTAATTTAAAAAAAATATATAAAAAAAGAGAAGTTGTAAAAGATGTTAGCTTGAGTATGGAAAAAGGTGAAATAGTGGGTCTTTTAGGGCCAAATGGTGCTGGTAAAACAACGACATTTTATATGATCACTGGAATCATACAACCTAATTATGGAATGGTTTTATATAATGGAGAGAACATAACAACCTCTCCAATGTTTAAAAGAGCCAGACTAGGCTTGGGATATTTACCTCAAGAAGCATCAGTTTTTAGAAATATGACAGTTGAAGATAACATATTGTCAGTCTTAGAGATGAGAAGAATACCTAAGTCGGAAAGAATATCTATAACAAATAATTTAATAGAAGAATTTAAACTTTCACATGTTGCTAAAAACTTAGGTTATTCCCTGTCTGGAGGAGAAAGAAGAAGAGTTGAGATTGCAAGGACGATATCAACGAATCCAGATTTTATACTTTTAGATGAACCATTTGCTGGAGTTGATCCAATAGCAGTAGAAGATATTCAAAATATAATAATTAAACTTCAAGAGAGAGGACTTGGAATTTTAATTACAGACCATAATGTTCGTGTAACTCTTAGAATAACAGAAAGAGCATATATAATGGCTGAAGGAAGTATATTAATTTCAGGAACTAGTGATCAAATAGCTAATGATGAAAGAGCTAGAAAAGTATATTTAGGAGATAATTTTAAATTAGATTAGTTATAACACATTTAAATATGAGCTTAGTATATAAATAAATGAGGAGGAAGAATGACAGGTAATGAAGTAAGAAAGAGTTTTATTGACTTTTTCAAATCTAAAGAACATAAACATTTTGAAAGTGCATCGTTAATACCAGATGATAAAACATTATTATTAACAGTAGCAGGTATGGTACCTTTTAAACCATTTTTTTTAGGAGAAAAAGAAGCACCATTTAAGAGAATCACAACATACCAAAAGTGCATTAGAACAAATGATTTGGAAAATGTAGGAAATACTCCAAGACATCAAACATTTTTTGAAATGTTGGGTAACTTTTCATTCGGAGATTATTTTAAAAAGGAATCAATAGAATGGTCTTGGGAGTACATTACAGAGGTACTTAAATTAGAAAAAGAAAAATTATATATTTCAGTTTTTGAGACAGATGATGAGGCATATAAAATATGGAATGAAGTTATTGGAATACCTAAAGAACATCTAGTTAGACTAGGTGAATCTGATAACTGGTGGGCAGCTGGGCCTATTGGATCTTGTGGACCATGTAGTGAAATTTATTATGATACAGGTAATGGAGAAGGTTGCCCTAACCCAGAAACATGTGCTCCAGGATGTGATTGTAATAGATTTTTAGAAATATGGAATTTAGTTTTTACGGAGTGGAATAGACTAGAGGATGGAACATTAGTTCCATTACCTGAAAAAAATATAGATACAGGAGCAGGGCTTGAAAGAATAGCATCTGTTGTACAAAATAAAAAAACTAATTTTGACACAGATTTATTTATGCCAATAATGGAAAATATTTTAAAAGTCTTAAATATAAAAAGAGAAGATTATGATGTTACTGTAAAAATAATAGCAGATCATATTAGAGCAGCGACTTTTTTGATAGCAGATGGTGTTTTACCATCAAATGAAGGAAGAGGATATATACTAAGAAAGTTAATAAGAAGAGCATTTGGAGTAGGGAGTAGAACTCAAGATAAAATTTTTGGAAAAGATGAAGTTTTTCTTTATAAACTTGTTGAAGTAGTTATAAATACTATGAAAGATGGATATCCAGAATTAGAAAGTAAACAAGAATACATTGAAAAAGTTATTAAACTTGAAGAAGAGAGATTTGCTGCTACTTTGAAACATGGAATAGAAATACTTATGGAAGAAATTAATAGAATGAAATTAAATGGAATAAAAAAATTATCATCAGAAGTGTCATTTAAATTATATGATACATATGGATTTCCAATAGAATTGACAGAACAAGTAATTGAAAATGAAGGATTAGAAGTTTCTGAAGAAGAATTTAATATAGAGCTAGAAAAACAAATCAAAAGGTCACAATCATCTAAAGAAACTATTTCTGATATGGTTAAAGATGAATTTATAGATGAATTTTTTACTAAAAATGGTAAGACGGAATTTGTTGGATATAATCAATTATACAGTAGTGGTACAATTTTACATTTGTCAAAAATAGATGGATTAGATGGGTATGAGGTAATATTCGATAGAACTCCTTTTTATGCAGAGTCTGGTGGACAAGTATCTGATAAAGGATTAGTTAAGTTTGATGAATTTGAAGGTGAGATAACAAATGTTATAAAAAAGAAGGATGTCTTTATACATCATTTATCACAATTGAAAGGATCACTACCTAAAATTGGAGATACATTAGAATTGATGGTTGATGAAGATTATAGAAATGATGTGCAAAGAAATCATACAGCAACACATATATTGCATAAAGCACTTAGAGAGGTTCTAGGATCGCATGTCGAGCAGTCTGGATCAATGGTTGATAATGAAAGATTAAGATTTGATTTTTCGCACTATGAACCTATAACTCATGAGCAATTAAAAGAAATTGAAAAAATAGCAAATAGAGTTATAATGAAGAATATTGCATTAATTGTAAATTATGAGGACATACAGGTTGCAAAAGATAGAGGTGCAATGGCATTGTTTTCAGATAAATATGGAGATACTGTGAGAGTTGTCGAAATTCCAGGATTTTCAATTGAGTTATGTGGAGGAACACATGTCAAATCAACAGGAGAAATTGGATTGTTAAATATTGAAAGTGAATCAGGAATAGCATCAGGTGTTAGAAGAATAACAGCTATAACTGGAAATAATGCGCTTTCATATGTTGAAGAGTTGGAAAATAAGGTCGAGGAGATAGCTTATATTTTAAAAAGTGATACAGGAAATATTATAGAAATTTTGAAAAAGCAGATTGATGAAATAAAAGAATTAGATAAAATGAATAGTAATTTACAAACGAGACTTATAAAATATGAGATAGATGAAATGTTAGCAGATATTAAGGAGATTAAAGGAATAAAAGTATTAATAAAATCATATAAAAATAAAGAAGTTGAAGAGTTAAAAGAAATAGTTGATAGGGTCAAAGAAAAAATGAAAAGTATAGTAGTTTTGTTAGGGACGGATAATGGAAAAGCAATTTTTGTTTCTGGTGTCACAAAAGATTTGATTGGTAAAATAAAAGCAGGAGATCTTGTTAAGTATGCAGCAATAGTTACTGATGGAAATGGTGGTGGAAGACCTGACTTTGCACAATCTGGTGGGAAAGATGGTTCAAGAGTAAGTGAAGCTTTAGAAAAAACATTTCTATATATGTCAGAGGTTTTATGATAAAAAAATATATAGGATTAGATGTTGGAGATGTAAGGATAGGGGTTGCTAAATGTGATCCATTAGGTATATTAGCAACTTCGTTAGAGGTCATAGATAGGAATAAAATTAATCCAATTAACAGAATAAAAGAAATACTGAAAGATGAATCAACTAAAAAAATAGTTGTCGGTATGCCTAAAAGCTTAGATGGAACAAAAAAGAGACAAGCAGAAAAAGTAGAAGAGTTTGTAGATAAATTAAAAAAAGAAATAAATGATGTTGAAATAATATATGTAGATGAAAGATACTCTACAACAGAGGCAGAGCATTATTTGAAAAATTATTCTAAAAAAAATGGGAAATCAAGAAGACAAGTTGTGGATATGGTAGCAGCATCAATAATACTACAGAAGTATTTAGATACATTGAAATAGTTATAGAATAAAATAAGGAGGTAATATGAAAAAAGAAACAAGAGCAATTATAATGTTAATGGCAATTTTATTACCAATATTGTCATTATATTATAAACATTTAAATTTAGGACTAGATTTAAGAGGTGGAACTTATGTAGTTTTGCAAGCTGATGAGAAATCTGGGAAATTACAACCAGATACTATGGATAAAGTAAGAGATATAGTTGAGAGAAGAGTTAACTCACTAGGAATCGCAGAACCTAACATACAAAGAAGTGGAGATAATAGGCTTATTGTTGAGTTGGCCGGTGTTAAAGATTCACAAACAGCAATAGATTTAATAGGAACAACTGCAAAATTAGAATTTAAATTAATGCAAGAGGATGGTTCTTTGGGAGAAACATTATTAACTGGAGATTCTATAAAGAATGCAACTTTAACTCAAGGTCAACTTGGACAACCTGAAGTTAGTTTTGAATTGAATTCTGATGGTGCTAATAAATTTGCACAAATAACAAAAGATAATATTGGAAAACAATTAGCAATAGTATTAGATGGCAAAGTTCAATCTGCACCACGTATTCAATCTGAAATACCAGGTGGTAAGGGTGTAATAACAACTGGAAGTCAGCAAGAATCACAAAATTTAGTTAATCTACTAAAATCAGGGGCATTACCTGTAGATATTAAAATATTAGAAACAAGAACAATTGGTGCATCGCTTGGTGTTGAATCGATAAAACAAACACAAATTGCAGGAATAGTATCAATAATATTAATCTCAATATTTATGATAGCAATATATAAAATACCTGGATTAATTGCAGATATTGCACTATACATATTTGGTTTATTAGTTTTAGGATTATTGGATGCAATTAATGCAACAATTACGCTTCCAGGTATAGCAGGATTTATACTATCATTAGGAATGGCAGTAGATGCAAATGTAATTATATTTGAGAGAATAAAAGAAGAGTTAAGAGATGGTAAAGATGAAAAAGAAGCTATTGATATAGGATTTAAAAAAGGATTACCTGCAATATTAGATGGAAATATAACAACATTGATAATAACAACAATATTATTTTTTTATGGAACAGGACCAATAAGAGGATTTGCTGTAACACTTACAATTGGAGTATTAGCATCAATGTTTACAGCTATATTTATTACAAGAACAATACTTGAATACGTAATATCGATATTTAATATAGATAAAGATAAACTGTTTTGGAAAGGGGTGGCAAGATAATGAATTTAAAAATAGTAAGACAAAGAAATATTTATTTTGCTTTTTCTACATTTATGGTTTTATTAGCAGTTGCATCTATTTTATTTAAAGGCTTTAACTTAGGTATAGATTTTAAAGGTGGTCAATTACTGCAACTTAAATTTGAAAAGACACTAGATAAAGAAGTATTGAATAATACATTAGACAGTATGGTAAAAGAAATACCACAATTAAATAAAAATTCTAGAAAATTACAGTATTCTGAGGATAATACTGTAATAATAAGAACTCAAGAGGTAACTGAACAACAAAAATCAAAGATACTTAGTGAGTTAAAAGCTAAGAATGGAAATTTTGAATTAATTAAGGCTGATAAAGTTGGAGCTACAATTGGGAAGGAATTGACAAAAAATGCAGGAATAGCATTATTATTTGGAAGTATATTGATAGTTTTATATATAACAATGAGATTTGAATTAATATATGCAATTTCAGCAATAATAGCATTATTACATGATGTATTTATAACTATTGGAATGGTTTCATTATTTGGATTAGAAATAGATACACCCTTTATTGCAGCTATATTGACAATATTAGGATATTCAATAAATGATACAATAGTAGTGTTCGATAGAATAAGGGAAAACGACAAAAAATTGAAAAATCAAATGGATTTTATAGATATTATTGACTTAAGTATTAATCAAGTTTTTTGGAGATCTTTGTTTACATCAATAACAACTTTATTCTCTATATTATCACTATTGATTTTAGGTGGCCCTACATTAAGAACATTTAATTTTGCGTTATTTGTAGGAGTTTTTTATGGAGCATATTCATCAATATTCTTAGCGAGTCCAATTCTATATTTGTTAAGAAAATATAAAAGAAAATCAAGTAATTCAATAGATACAAGTAAACCAATTGGACGTAGAGGATTAGAAGAAGAAACAGCAGAAAAAGTTTTATTGTAGAACAGAAAAATTAAAATTAGGAGAATAATATGCGTTGCTGGGCAGAAATAGATTTAGAAAGTGTAAGAAAAAATATAAGTGAACTTGAGAAAATTACAAAAAGACAAAATATAATGGCTGTTGTAAAGGCCAATGCATATGGACATGGAATGATAGAAATATTTGATGAACTTATTAAAGTTGGGATATCTTGGTTTGGCGTTGCTACTTTTGAAGAAGCTATGGCATTAAGGGAAAGAAATAAAGAGGTAAATATACTTATATTTGGCCCTATTGAAAAAACTAGTATGAAAATAGCTTCAGAAAATAATTTGAGATTTCCGTTAGTTAGTTATGATGAAGTAGATTATTTAAATAAAAATAATATAAATTGTAATGTTCATATAAAGATTGATACAGGAATGGGTAGAATTGGATTCCAATATACTGAAGCAGAAAAAGCAATAAAAAATATAAAAAAGTCTAGTTCAATAAACATAGAAGGTATTTTTTCTCATCTTTCTTCTTCCGAATGCAATGAAGAATATACTAGAGAGCAAATAAATAAATTTGATAAAATAGTTAAGAAGCATAAAGATATTAAATATAAACACATACTGAATAGTTTTGGAACACTTTTATATCAAAATAGTATTTATGATTTTATACGTCCAGGAATAGTGATTTATGGTGGTGTTGTCGAAAATGAGACAGCACCATATAAATTCAATCAAGTTATGAGTCTTTATGCTAGAGTAAGTTTTGTAAAAGAAATGTTAGAAGATGGATATATAAGTTATGTGAATAGATATAAAGCAAGAAAAGGTGATAAAATAGCAACAATATCAATTGGCTATGCAGATGGAGTAAGAAGAGAGTTGACAAATAATGGAAATGTATTTTATAAAGGAATAAGATGTAAAATAGTTGGAACAGTTTGCATGGATCAGTTAATGATATTGGTTCCTAAAGAAATAGAAATATTTGTTGATGATTATGTAGAAATATTTGGAAAAAATATTAGTTTAGTTGAGATAGCTAATCAGTGTAAAACTATTTCGTATGAAATAGCATGTGGAATAAGTCAAAGAGTACCTAGAAAATATAAAAATAGTAAATAAGTAAAAGAAAGCAAGAGGAACTAATATGATACTAGATGTAATTTTTGGATTAATAATACTAATATTTTTTATTATTGGATTAAAAAGAGGTTTTGTAGTAGAATTTTTTGGTATATTCAAATATTTTATTATTTTATATACCATGAAATTTATATACCCAACTGTAGAAAAAATATTTAAATTAACAGGTAATAGTATTGATAATCTTAAAAAATATTTTATATCATTTTTGATTTTATATATCATTTTTTCAATTTTATTAAAATTATCAGCTTCATTTTTAAAAACAATAAAATTAAAAAAATTTGATAATTATTTAGGTGGTATTGTAGGCATTATAAAGTCTACTTTTGTTATATTTATAATATATATAGCACTTTTAATGCTATCTGATTATAATAAAAGAATAGTCAGAGAGTTTAAAGAGAGCTATAGTGTAGGCATTATAATGGATTATTTATATACATATGCAGAACTCTTTCCTGAATTTATAAAAGATAAATTTGAAAAACAGAGAAGAAGTGAGCATGAAAAAAAATTGAAAGATAATATATTGAATGAAATAAAATCTGATGAGAAAAAGGAAAAAGATAAGGATGAAGAAAATTGATAAGTATATATATAATTCTTTAATATTACCAACTATATTTGGAATTAGTATATTTACATTTATATTAATGATTAATGCTCTTATAGAAGTTATGGAGAAATTATTTACTAATGATTTACCATTAATTACAGTACTAGATTATTTCTTGTATATTGTGCCGGGTGTATTAACTCAAACCATTCCTATGGGTGCATTTTTAGGCGTTATGCTTGTCTATGGTGGGCTAACAGAGACAAATGAAATAATAGCGATGGAAAGTTCTGGTATAAGTTTATTAAGAATATTAAAACCTGCTTTTATATTTGGATTGATATTAACTTTTATAGGATTAAGTTTGGAGATTTATGTAAATCCAAGAGCATTAAAGAATATAAATTCTCAAAAACAACTTATATTGTCAACTAGACCAAGTTCACTTACAGAGGAGAAAGTATTTTTAGTAAACTCAGAAAAAGGATTTGGATTTTAGATTGACAGTATAGATAATAAAAAAGCTGAAGCAAATAAATTTTTATTATTTAGCAAAAGAGAAAACAATCCATTCCCAATAATATTTTTAGCAAATAGTGCAAAATTTGAACCTAATAATTTAGTTATGAAAAAAGTAGAGGGATATTATTTTAATGATGTAGGAGAGAGGGAAGTAATTGCAGCATATGATCAACAGCAGGTTCCATTATCTCAGTTCTTTGATGTAGAAGATCAAAAAAAGAAATCAAAAAGTGAAATGAATTTAAAGGAGTTAAAGGCTGAATATAAAAATTTGATAAATGTAAATGGTGAGAGAAAAAATGCACTGAAAATGGATGTAGAGTATTATAAAAGAATAATAGGTCCATTTGCAAGTGTTTTACTTTGTTGGTTAGGAGTTCTTCTATCGGTTGGTAACAAAAGAAGTGGAAAAGGAATAAGTTTTGGAATAAGTTTAATAGTATTATTTGTTTATATAGCAATAGTAAATTATGCAAAGGTTGCAGTTTTAAATAACAATATTCCTGCAGCTATTGCTATGTGGACACCAAATATAATATTATTAGTGTTATGTATTTATTTAACAATGAAAAAAACAAGGAGAAAATAATGAACAAAATAGATAGATATGTTATTATAAGTTACATCAAAAGCTTTCTTCTTGGAATGAGCATGTTTTTCTTAGTATTTTTATTAGCAGAAAGTATCAATTTAACAGCATGGATAATGGATAACAAATTTACATTGAGTGAAGCTTTTAAATATTTAAAATTAGGACTTCCAGATATATTTATAAATACGGCGCCATTAGGTATTTTATTGGGTAGTTTATTATCTGTTAGTAAAATGGCACAAAGATTGGAAATAACAGCAATGAAGACAAGTGGAATAAGCTTTGCTAGAATAAGTTTGCTGCCAATAATTTTTTCATTTTTTATAACATTATTTGTGTTTTGGTTGAATATAGATATACTAGGAACATATAACAAGAAAAAGAGTGACTTAAAGACACTAAAGCTTGAAAATGTAGAAAAAGTAAAAAATAAAAAAGATTTTGTTTTAGTGAGAACATCGAGAAATCAAGTTTTATATGCTGGCGAAGTGAATAAAACAGATGGGTATATGAGAGATATAGAGATAGTTAATTTTAAAGGTAATTTTGAAAAAATTGAAACGATATATACAGCAAAGGAAGCAAAATTAACAGTTAATAATAAATGGACATTTGAAAATTTAAAAGAGTATAATGCAGAAAAAAATGAAACGAAAATAATAGACAATTCTAAATTATCATTTAATGTACCAATAAATGAAATATTAGCAGATCCAGTTAAGCCAAAGCAATTGACAATGAAGCAATTGAGAGAAAAATCTGTTTATTTTGGTAGAGTTGGAGCTGATACAAGAGATTTACTAATAGAATTTTACTATAGAATATCATTTTCATTTTCATCGTTTATAATGAGCTTTATTGGACTTTCACTGGGTAGTAAATACGTAAGAGGTGGAGCAGCTTTAAATATAGGTTTGTCAATTATAATTGGGTACTCTTATTATGGACTGTCATCAATATTGAAGGCTATAGCAGCTTCTGGAACGATACCAATATATCTAGCTTGTTGGATTCCAAACATATTATTTTTATATATTGGAATAATGCTATTTAGACAAGCAGAGCATTAAAAAAATAAAATGAATCAAGGAGAATAGATAGATGATAAAAAAAGAAATAACAGAAAATGGAATAACTGTAATTTTTGATAGTATTGAGAATATATCAACATGTTCGTTGGGAATATTTGTAAAGACTGGATCAAAAGATGAACATAGTGATGAAGATGGAATTTCTCATGTACTAGAACATATGATATTTAAAGGAACTGATAAAAGAAATTATTTTGAAATATCTGAGGAAGTAGATTATCTAGGAGCAAGTATAAATGCACATACATCAAAGGAGGAAACTGTATTTTATATCAATTCTTTAAGTGAATATATTTATAAGTCATCAGATATATTATTTGATATTGTTACTAACTCTCTGTTTGATGAAAAGGAATTAGAAAAAGAAAAGGATGTTATAATAGAAGAAATAAAAATGTATGAGGATATACCTGATGATTTAGTTTTTGAATTAAATTATAGGGATGCTATAAAGGGTAATTTAGGTAAAAACATAATAGGAACAGAGGATAGTGTTAAATCGTTTACTCAAGATAAAATAAAAAAGTACTTTGATGAAAGATATACGAAGGATAATATAGTTATAGTTATCTCTGGTAAATTTAATAAAAAGGAAATAATTGATAATATAGAAAAATATTTTGGAAAATTAAGAAGAAATTATATTGAAAAATATGCAACAATTCCATTTGAATTTAATCCTGGAAATAGTAAATATGATAAAGATATAAAGCAAGTTAATATATGTATAACTCATAATGGTCTTTCATATTTGGATGAAAAAAGATTTTATTATGATATCATATCAAATATAATGGGCGGTTCAATGAGTTCTAGATTATTTCAAGAAATAAGAGAAGAACAAGGTCTTGCATATTCTGTGTATACTTATAGTCAGGCATATAAAGAAGGTGGAGTAGTATCAACTTATATAGGAACAAGTAAAGAAAATTATGAAAAGGCTATGGAGATAACGCTAAATGAATTTATTAAATTAAGAGAAAAAGGTATATCAACAAAAGAGATAGATAAGGCAAAAAACAAATTTTTAAGTAAAATAGCATTTTCTATGGAAAATCCTAGATCTAGAATGAACATTTTAGGTAATTATTATCTTAGAAATTCTATGATATTTGATGTTGAAGAAGTTAAGAAAGAAATAATCGAAATACAAGAAAGTAATATAAATAGATTTTTAAATGATAAATTTTTAGAAAGCAATATAACAGTTTTAGGAAATTTATAATATACGGTATGCGTTAAAAATTATGTAAGGGGAAATATATGTTTAAAAATTTTAAATTTATGAATATGGTAAAATTTAATGCTTATAAAATAGATAAACAATTATTAGTAATAACTTATTTGTTAGCACTAATTAGTACTTTGTTTGTCTATAGTGCAACTAGATCTGTTAAATATGTTGTATTAAATTTAATGTGGATATCTGTTGGAACTGTAGCTATTGTGATTATATCATTCTTTGATTATGAGAAACTAAAGAATTATTTGTGGCAATTATATGGACTTGGTGTAATTTTAATGCTGTTAGTGAGATTTGTAGGTAAAAAAACATTAGGAGCTCAAAGATGGATTAAGCTTGGACCAATAACAATTCAACCATCAGAATTTGTAAAAATAATAATAATAATAATATTGGCATATTGGATAAAATCAAGATTTAAGAATGGTATTCACAGTATATTTGATATTGTGAAAGCATTTCTTCCTGCATTACCACTTCTTGTTTTGATATTAGCACAGCCAGATTTAGGAACAACATTGATTGTTACATTTTCTTTTGGTTGTATGGTATTCTTGTATAACACTAAACCAACTTTATTGGCAGGTATTATAATTTCAATACTACTAATATTTGGAACATATGATATATATAAACCGTTATTAAGTAGCTATCAAAGAGATCGAATAGAGACATTTAGAAATCCAGAAAAAGATAAGCAAGGCGGTGGATGGCAAGTTACTCAATCTAAAATCTCTATAGGTGCAGGTGGATTAATCGGAACTGGAATATTTAAGGGAAGTCAGAGTAGATTAGAATTTTTACCAGAAGCACAGACGGACTTTATATTTTCAATAATATCTGAGGAAACAGGATTTTTAGGATCGAGCATAATATTAGGATTATATTTTTGGTTGATTTGTACATTAATTAAAATAAGTAAAAAAGTAAACGATGATTTTGGCAAACTAATATTATATGGAATCGCTGGAATTTTTTTATTTCATGTGTTAATAAATGTAGGAATGACATTGGGATTAGCACCTGTAACTGGTAAGCCATTATTACTATTAAGTTATGGTGGAAGTTCATTTCTTTCATCATTTATATTAATTGGACTGGCTGAAAGTGTAAAGATAAACTCAGACTAATAACAATTAATTTATAAATTAGATATAAAAGGGGAATTATGGAATACATAATAGATGCAGAATATGAAAATAGTAGAATAGATAGATTATTAAAAAAAATATGTAAAAATGAAACACTCAGTAATATATTTAGAGCTTTGAAAAAAGGTGATGTTAGAGTAAATGGATCGAAAATTAAAGAAAATTATAGATTAGTACTAGGTGATACAATTACAATAAAATATTTAAATGTTCAGGAAGAAATATTGACAGGAAAGTTCGAAGAATCAAAAAAAGTTTATGATGATGAGTATGATAAATATTATTATAAGTCATTGATAATATTTGAAAATGAAGATTTTTTTATTGTAAACAAACCTCCTAAATTACCTATGCATAAAGGGACAGGTCATAAATTTGGTTTATCAGAGATTTATAAGCAAATTTATAATGACAATAATATTAATTTCGCAAATAGATTAGATAATGATACATCTGGATTAGTAATAGGATGTAAAAATTTGAAATTTTTAAGATATATGACTGAGAAGATTAGGAATAATGAAGTAAGGAAAAAATATATAGCAATAGTTCATGGAATTGTAAAAGATAGTTACATTAAAATTGAAAATTATATTAAAGTAACTGAAAAGAATGTGATTATTTACGATGAGGAAACTATTGGTGCCAAAAAATGTATATCTATTATAAGAAAAAGAAACTTAAAGCAAGACCATCTTGAAAAATTAATGTTATTAGAAGAATATGAAAAATTTCAAAATGAGAAAATAACAACTTTAGAAGTAGAGCTAATGACAGGACGCAAGCACCAAATTAGAGCACAATTATCACATAGAAAAAATCCTATAGTAGGAGATACAAAATATGGGAAAAAAGATGTAGCTAAAAGATTGTGTCTAGCTTGTTATAAAGTTGAATTTGATAATTTCTCGTTTGTGATTTAATTAAAAAACTTTACAAAAACGTATAAATAGTGTATTATTTACATGATAAATTTGAAAATTAATTAAATAGCCCATATAATCTTGAAATAAGGTCAAGAGTTTCTACAGATCACCGAAAATGATCTACTATGGGGGAGTTTTTAAATATACAATAAAACCCCCTAGGGTTTTTTCATTAATATATAATTAAATTATATAAATCAAAATCAATCTTAGGAGGAATGGAATGGTTCAAGAATTTTTTAAGTTAAAGGAAAGAAATACTACAGTTAAAACTGAGATAATAGCAGGATTGACAACATTTTTATCAATGTCGTATATATTATTTGTAAATCCAATAATATTGTCTAAAGCTGGAATGGATATGAAGGCTGTATTTGTAGCAACTGCATTGGCAGCAGTATTAGGAACTATGATGATGGCCTTGTATGCAAATTATCCTGTAGCTCAAGCACCAGGGATGGGAATGAATGCATTTTTTGCCTTTACAATATGCGGTAAATTAGGATATACATGGCAACAAGCATTATTTGCCATATTTATCTCAGGAATATTCTTTATCATAATAGCTGGTACCGGACTAAGAGAAAAAATAATAAATGCAATTCCAAACTCATTGAAATATGCAGTAAGTGCAGGAGTTGGATTTTTTATAGCATTTATAGGACTAAAATCAGTTGGAATAGTTGTAGCAAATGAAGCAACAATGTTAAGTCTAGGTAATTTGACAGATCCAATAACATTATTAAGTATTTTTGGTATATTTTTGACATTAATCCTTATTGCTTGTAGAGTTAACGCAGCAATATTTATTGGTATGATAGTAACAGCTATTGGGGGCATGATATTTGGACTTGTTCCAGTTCCAACATCAATAATATCAGGGATACCAAGCTTAAAACCTGTAGCATTTCAATTGTTTGTAGGGACAAATCCATTGATGTTAGTTGGACAACCTAGTTTTTGGTTTGTAGTATTTTCAGTATTATTCCTAGATTTTTTTGATACAGCAGGAACATTAATGGGAGTGTGTACACGTAGTGGATTACTAGATAAAAATGGAAGATTAATAGATGGGGAAAAAGCGTTGATGGCAGATGCAACAGCAACAACAATTGGAGCAGTTATTGGGACAAGCTCAGTTACAAGCTATGCTGAAAGTGTTGTAGGAGTAGAAGCTGGAGGAAGAACAGGATTAACTGCATTTTCAACAGCTACATTATTCATATTAGCATTATTTTTCTCACCATTATTAGCAGTTGTTAATTCTGCAGTAACTGCACCTGCATTAGTTTGTGTTGGAGCATTAATGGCATCAAGTACTAAACATATAGATTTTGAAGATTTTTCAGATACAACGGCAGCATTTTTTACAATGATTTTTATGATTTTAGCATTTTCTATTGCAGAAGGAATAGCAATAGGATTTTTGACATATACAATACTTAAAGTATCATCAGGTCAAGGTAAAAAGGTGCATCCAGTTATGTACGGATTATCGATGTTATTCGCACTGTATTTTATTTCAAAAGGTTATCAATAAAAAATGTTATTTTTAATGGCACTCACAATAATGAAGTGCCTTTTTAATTTTAGAAAAATAATTAAATATGTGAAATATTATATAGACTTTTTTGGTTTTTGTTGGTAAAATATAGTGCAGTGGTTTGATGTATAATATATAACAATCGTATTTTAGTTATAATCATTATATCATTAAATTATATAAGTAAACGATAGAAGCTATGAAAATATTTTAGAGGTGGTATAAATGGGTCTTTTTTCAAGCAAAAAATCAAAAAATAAATATGCAACTGTAACATCTAAATCAAAGTTATCAGTTGATATTATTGAAAATAACCAATGGAAAAAATGTAATAAATGTAATGAAATAATATATAATGAAGATTTAAAAAACAATTTGAATATATGCCCAAAATGTGGAAATTATTTTAGATTGACGGCTTTTGAGAGGATAGAATTACTTATAGATGATGATACATTTATAGAAGAAGATAGGACACTTAACTCAAAAGATTTTTTAAATTTTCCTAGTTATAAAGAGAAACTTGAAGAAGCCAGAGAAAAAAGTAGAATGATTGATGCTGTTATTTCTGGAACTGGTAAGATCCACGATATAGAAGTAAGTATAGCAGCTATGGATTTTAGTTTTATGGGTGGTAGTATGGGTTCTGTTGTTGGAGAAAAAATAACAAGAGTATTAGAAAGAGCTTTGGAAAGGAAAATACCAGCAGTTATAGTCGCAAGTTCTGGTGGTGCTAGAATGCAAGAAGGTATTGTTTCTTTAATGCAAATGGCTAAAACATCAGGGGCGGTTAAAATGCTAAATGAAGCTGGAATTCCCTTTATATCTATCCCTGTTGATCCAACAACTGGTGGAGTATCTGCTTCATTTGCATTATTAGGAGATGTAATTATAACTGAACCTGGAGCTTTGATTGGATTTGCGGGGCCTAGAGTTATAGAACAAACAATAAATCAAAAGTTACCTAAAGGATTTCAACGATCAGAATTTTTGTTGGAACATGGAATGATAGATATTATAGTAGAAAGAAAAGATTTAAAATCAACTATTTATCGTATTTTAGAAAAGCTTGTTTAATATGGAATATTGGAGGAAATATGAGTGTAGAGTTAGAAATATCTGAATTAGAATCAAAAATTGAAGAATTAAAGAAATTTTCTAAGGAACAGAGTATTGATTTTAGTAAGCAAATAGAAGAACTAGAAGTTAAACTTCAGGAAAAAATGATAGAGTATTCTCAAACAGAGATGGATGCATGGGCGAGAACACAAATTTCAAGAAATCCTAAAAGACCATATACGCTAGATTATATTTCAGAAATTACTGAAGATTTTGTAGAGTTGCATGGTGATAGATTATCTAGAGAGGATCATGCTATAGTCGGGGGACTAGCAAGTGTAGATGGGTATAAGTTAATGATAATAGGCCATCAAAAAGGTCGTGATATAGAAAGTAATATATTTAGAAATTTTGGAATGGCAAGTCCTGAAGGATATAGAAAAGCATTACGACTTATGAGAATGGCAGAAAGATTTAAATTACCAATTCTTACATTTATTGATACATCAGGTGCATATCCTGGTATAGAAGCAGAAGAAAAAGGGCAAAGTGAAGCAATTGCAAGAAATTTAGCAGAAATGTTTGTAATAAAAGTACCTATAGTTGCTGTTGTTATAGGTGAAGGTGGAAGTGGTGGAGCGCTTGGAATTGGTGTAGCAGATTCAATTCTTATGCTAGAAAATAGTGTTTATTCTGTTATTTCACCTGAAGGGTGTGCAACTATATTATTTAATGATGCTAAAAAAGCACCAGATGCTGCAAGGAGTTTAAAAATAGATTCAATTAGTTTAAAATCTTTAGGGGTTATAGATGGCATAATAAAAGAGCCATTGGGAGGAGCGCATAAAGATGTAAAACAGGCAGCAATTAATCTTAAAACAGCTGTTTTAAAAGAATTTAAGAAAATAGATAAATTTGAAATTGAAAAATTACTAGAAAAAAGATATAATAAATATAGAAAAATCGGTGAATTTTTTGAGGAGGAAGGAGAATAAATATGAAAAGAATAGCAGTTCTGACTAGTGGTGGTGACTCACAGGGTATGAATACAGCAGTAAGAGCAGTTGCGAAAACAGCTATGAAAAAAGGTATGGAAGTATATGGTGTAAAAAGAGGTTACAAAGGTATGTTACATGATGAAATATTTAAAATGTCTCCATTAGATGTTTCTGGTATTGCAGATAAAGGAGGAACAATACTATTATCAGCTAGATTGCCAGAATTTAAAGATCCAGCAGTAAGAGCAGTAGCAGCAGAAAATTTGAAAAAACATGGTATAGAAGGATTAGTTGTTATTGGTGGTGATGGTTCATTTCATGGAGCAGATTACTTATTTAAGGAACATGGAATAAAAGCGATTGGATTGCCAGGAACAATTGATAATGATATAGCTGGAACTGATTATACTATAGGTTATGATACAGCAATGAATATAATATTAGATGCAATATCTAGAATAAAAGATACTGCAACGTCACATGAAAGAACTTATTTAATAGAAGTAATGGGAAGACATTGTGGAGATTTAGCTCTTTATTCAGCAATTGCAGGTGGAGCAAATGGAGTGTTAATACCGGAGATTGAGTTTAATATTGATGATTTAGCAAATGCAATAAAAATCAGAAGAGAGCAAGGTAAATTATCTGATATAATAGTTGTTGCTGAGGGAGTTGGTCATGTATATGATATAGCAGCTAAATTAAAAGAAAAGGTAAATACAGAGATAAGAGTTACGATTTTAGGTCATTTACAAAGAGGTGGAGATCCAACTGCATTTGATAGATTAATAGCTACTAGAATGGGAGTCAGAGCTGTTGAACTGTTAGAAGCAGGAGAAAGTGGATTAATGGTAGGAATTGAAAGTAATAAAATTGTTACTCATCCAATTTCTTATGCATGGGAAAATTATCAAAAATTATCTCAAGAAGACTATGAAATTGCAAAAATGCTATCAATATAATATATTCAAAAATAAATAAATAAATTCATTAGTAAAATTAAAAATATATAACATTAAAAAACATTAGGAGGAAATAAAAATTATGAAAATGACAAAAATGGATTATACTATAGGACCAAAATATGAACCAAGAGAAATTATGGAAAAATTAATAGACAATGGTATGAATGTAATGAGATTAAACTTTTCGCATGGTGATTATGAAGAACATGGTGGAAGAATTAAAACTGCAAAAGCTATAGCAGCTGAAACTGGTAAATTAATAGCCATATTATTAGATACTAAAGGACCAGAAATAAGAACAGGTGAATTACAAAATGATCAAGATGTTCTTTTAGAAGCAGGAAAAGAAGTTATAGTAACTACTGATTTTTCTGTTATAGGAACTAAAGATAAGTTTGCAGTTTCATATCCAGAAATAGTAAATGATTTAAAGCCAGGAAATACTATATTATTAGATGATGGATTAATAGGTTTAGAAGTTCTAGAGATTAATGGAAAAGAAGTTAAATGTTTAATAAAAAATACAGGTGAACTAGGTGGAAAAAAAGGAGTAAACTTGCCGGGAGTATCAGTAAGTTTACCTGCATTAGCACCAAAAGATATAGAAGATTTAAAATTTGGATGTAGAGAAGGTGTAGATTTTGTTGCAGCATCTTTTATAAGAAAAGCATCAGACGTGGCAACTGTTAGAAAAGTATTAGATGAAAATGGTGGAGAAAATATTAAAATTATCTCTAAAATAGAGAGTCAAGAAGGGTTAGATAATTTTGATGAAATATTAGAATTATCTGATGGAATCATGGTAGCAAGAGGAGATCTTGGAGTAGAAATACCAGTTGAAGAAGTTCCTTTTGCACAAAAAATGATGATTAGAAAATGTAATGAAATAGG
>RRZU013340029.1_pt1 | contig 20200 bp, 12 predicted proteins | sample 2165561 | NCBI WGS metagenome assembly RRZU01 (sample SAMN10456909, study PRJNA506462) | wastewater metagenome | isolation source: wastewater sludge | place: USA: Moscow, Idaho | reverse complement strand
TCTCCTGTTTTTACTCCGTATTTTTTAAATTCATCCGTATCTGGAAATTCTAACCCTTTTAGTGGATAAGGATAGAAATAATCGTCCATATGAATGGCATCGACATCATACCTTGAGACAATGTCTTTAATTACGGAACAAAAGTATGCCCTGTTTTCGGGTATTCCGGGGTTGAAAAATATTTGATCGCCGTAGATCGCAAATAAATAGCGTTTTCTTTTGTAAAGGTTATTATCGCACATTGGATTTTTTTTGTTGGCTGAAGCCCTATAGGGGTTTACCCACGCATGAAATTCCATTCCTCGTTTATGACATTCTGATATAAGAAATTCCATCGGGTCGAAAAACGGCGATGGTGCTTTCCCTTGTGTTCCAGTTAGGTAACGACTCCAAGGTTCGTATGATGATTTATAAAAAGCATCACCTTCCGGGCGAACCTGAAATATAACTACATTGATGCCCAATGCTTGGTACTCATCCAATCGTTTAATGAGGTATTCTTTTATTTCATTGCTGTTCATTTTAGGGTAATCTTCGTTGAATACCGTGTGCATCCACACACCCCGAAACTCGCGTTTGGGAGATTCTTGTGCTACAAAAGACGAACTGCACAACAGAAGCGAAATGAGTATCCCGAAAAAATATTTTGTTCTCATAGTGTTTATCAAGAGATATGTTGTTAGAATATATTCCTCATAAATAATTCAGTTGCTCCTACATTCTCTTTAATGTAGCCGGATGCTTTTTTTGAAGTTTCTGCCAAAAAGTTTTTTTCTGTTAAGAATCGATTTAATAAAACAGTTAATTCTTCACAATTTTGTATGGAAAAACCTCCTTGCCTATTTACTAAATCATTAGCTTCCTTGAATCGGGCATAATTCGGACCGAAAATTACAGGTGTCCCATAAACTGCCGCTTCCAAAACATTGTGTATGCCAACACCAAATCCCCCGCCAATATAAGCAATATCTGCGTATTTGTAAATGGACGATAATATACCGATGCAATCAATGATCAAGCAATCAGCTGATTCGAACTTTTGTTTGTCTTGTTCAGAATATAAGGCAACATTTTTGTTTGTCTTTCTCAGAATACTTTTGATCCTTTCTGGTTGAGTTTCGTGAGGAGCAATAATCAATTTAACATCGTTATTGTTGAAATATTCGAACAATAATTTTTCATCAGGTTCCCACGAACTGCCTGCCACAATTACTTGATTTCCACCTTTGAAAGATTCTATCAGGGGCAATTCTTTTGAATTTGAGGCAATGTTGGTTACCCGATCAAAACGGGTATCACCCGAAACCGTTACATTTTTGATATTAAATTTATCAAGTAATTCTTTCGAATGTTTGTCTTGAACAAAAATATGAGAAAAACAGGTCAGCAAATTTCTGTACCAACCTGCATACGATTTGAAAAACAATTGTTTTTCCCTGAAAATAGCAGAAACGATGTATGTTGGGATATTATTTTTCTTTAGTGTCAATAAATAATTAGCCCAAAATTCGTATTTGATGAATATTGCTTTTTCCGGTTTTATAAGTTTAATGAACTTTTTCGCATTGGATTTTTTATCCATTGGCAAGTAACAGATAACATCAGCCATCGAATAGTTTTTACGAATTTCGTATCCTGATGGAGAGAAAAAAGTAAGGACTATTTTATATTCCGGTTGTTCTTTTTTTATGGCTTCAATAATTGGACGTCCTTGTTCAAATTCGCCCAAGGAGGCTGCATGAACCCAAATATAACGATTTTTGTCACTGATTTTTTCAGATAGAATAGCAAAACTGCTATTCTGCCCTTTTGCAAGTAATTTGGCCTTTTGCGAGAAAAGACCCGTTATTCTGATAGCCCAAGCATAAAGCTGAATAAAAAAGGAATATAAAATAATCATTTATTTCAAAATTTTGATAGCGTTTTGTACTCTTTTTATGGTTTCTTCTTTTCCAATAATTGCCGTTATGTCAAATAAGTGTGGACCCTTGAGTTCCCCAACTAATGCCAATCGGAATGGATTCATGACGACACCTAAGCCGTAGCTTTTTTCTTCTGCCCATTTCTTAATTGTTTCTTCACAAGCTTCTGTATTGTTAAAATCAGATATTCCATTAAGCACCTCAATTAATTCCGTCAATATTGCAGAAGTATTTTCTTTCCAGCGTTTTTGAACGGCTTTTTCCTCGTATGACGTAGGGGTAACAAAGAAAAAATACGATTGTTCCCAAAAATCCGCAATAAAGTTGGCACGTTCTTTTATCAATCCGATGATTTTAGTTAATTTCTCAGTTGAAACGGTGATGTTTTTTTCTTTTACAATTGGCATGAAATATGAGGATAGTTCAGCGTTGGATTTTCCGATAAGGTAATGATGGTTAAACCATTTTCCTTTCTCAAAATCGAATTTTGCACCACTTTTGCTTACTCTGTCAAGAGAGAAAGTATTGATTAATTCTTGCATAGAAAATATCTCTTGTTCAGTTCCGGGATTCCAGCCCAAAAGAGCTAGAAAATTAACAACAGCTTCAGGAAAATATCCAGCTTCACGATATCCTGATGAAATATCTCCTGTTTTTGGGTCTGTCCATTGTAACGGAAAAACAGGGAATCCTAATCTGTCACCGTCACGTTTACTTAGTTTGCCGTTTCCATCAGGTTTCAACAACAAAGGTAAATGAGCAAATTGAGGCATGGTTTGTTCCCAACCGAAATAACGATACAGCAGCACATGCAACGGAGCTGATGGTAACCATTCCTCACCGCGAATAACGTGAGAAATTTCCATCAAATGGTCATCAACCACATTCGCTAAATGATAGGTTGGTAATTCGTCTGCTGATTTATAAAGCACTTTATCATCTAGAACAGATGAGTTGATGCAAACTTCACCACGAATCATATCATTAACTTTAATATTTTCGTTTGGCTCAATTTTAATTCTTACCACATAATGTTCGCCGTTGTTGATGCGTGTATTGACCTCCTCTTTAGATAAAGTCAATGAATTACACATTTGCATACGAGTAGATGCATCGTATTGAAAATTGGCTACTTCCTGACGCTTTTCATCCAATGTTTCGGGAGTGTCAAAAGCTACATAAGCCAAATTGGTATCAAGCAGTTGTTTTACATACTGTTTGTAAATTTCTTTGCGTTCACTTTGACGGTAAGGAGCGTATTTTCCTCCGCAAGATACACCTTCATCAAATTTAATACCTAACCATTCGAATGCTTCAATGATATATTTTTCCGCACCTGGAACAAATCGGCTACTGTCAGTATCTTCAATGCGAAGTAGCATATCCCCTCCATGTTGTTTTGCAAACAAGTAATTATATAATGCTGTACGAACCCCACCTATATGCAATGCTCCTGTGGGAGATGGGGCAAAGCGAACTCTAACTTTAGTCATCTTTATGTATTGTTTTACTTTGTATTTCTATTTTTGTGAAAATAGAAAAGATTAGAACATCTTTTCTATTTCAGCATTTGTTATTATTGATATTATTTTCTTTCCTTCAGAAGTGTGTTGATAGTTTTTACATGCAAAAAGTTTATCAATTAGGTCACTCATTTCTTCTTTGGTCATGCTCTTGCCCCAACCGATGGCTGTTTTTTTTGCTAACGATGAAGCTATATTTTGTCTGATATTTTCTTTGATGTTACTTGGCAATTCTTTGGCTGATTGAATTGTTTCTTTTAATAAATCAATGCAGGTACCCGGGTTTAGTTGTGATGGAATACCATTTATTTTAAAAGCGTTCTTTCCAAAGTCTTCTATTGAAAATCCCGCAAATTCCAAATCTTCCCTAATTTCTTCAAAAACAATCAATTCCGATGGGTTTAATTCCAATATTTCGGGAAAAAGCAATTGTTGTGATAAGCCTTTTTTACTTTCAATATAAGTTAAATACATTTCGTACAACACTTGTGTATGTGCTCTTTGCTGGTCTATAAAAGCAATGCCGGATTCTGTGGTGCAAACAATATATTTGTTATGAATTTGCAAGAACAGTGGAATCTTTTCTATTTCATGATTAATGGTAAGTTGTTCATGTTGAGGTATTTCCACGAAAATCGATTCGTTTTCTTCTCTTTCATTGGGTTTTTGTTTTTCAAAACCTTCGTATAATTGTTCCCAGCGGTAGGAAGAACTTGATTTCTCTTTTGGCGAATTCTGTTTAAATGGGTTGTAGTCAGGATTAAACGATAATTTTGGAGGAGCCACATACCCTGCTTTCCCCAAAATAGGTATTTCAGGAGCATTTTCTTGGTCAAAATCAATGGGTGGAATAGCGTTTGATTTGCCTAATGCTTCTCTCACTGCCGCTGATAAAATGGGGAAAATCGCTTGTTCATTTTCGAACTTTACTTCTGTTTTTGTGGGGTGGATATTTACATCAATAGACGATGGATTGATTTCAAAATAAATAAAAAATGATGGTCGCATATCCGCTGGAAGTAAGTGGTTGTAAGCCATATTCACAGCTTTTGCAAAATATGGATGTTGAATATAACGTCCATTTACAAAGAAATACTGGTTTGAATTTCGTTTTTGTGCGAATTCAGGTTTGCCAATAAATCCTGAAATTTTTATCAATTCGGTGTCAACCTCAATATTGAGTAATTGTTGGTTGATTTTTTTTCCTAAAAGTGCTAAAATGCGTAATCGATGGTTGGAAACCGGTAATTGAAAAATGTCGTTACCATTATGAGTAAGTGAAAAGGCGATGTTAGGATATACCAATGTAATTTGTTCAAAAATAGTAATAATATTACGAAATTCGGTTTCTTGCGATTTTAAAAATTTACGACGAGCAGGAACGTTGAAAAACAAATTTTTCACCATGAAATTGGTGCCATTTGTACATGCAATCGTTTCTTGTTTTTCAACCGTTGAACCCTCTATGCAGATGCACGTACCCAATTCGTCTGATTCTTTTTTCGTGCGTAACTCGACTTGAGCAACGGCAGCAATTGAAGCCAACGCCTCTCCCCTGAACCCCATTGATTTTAAGCTGAATAAGTCGTTTGAATTTTTTATCTTTGAAGTGGCGTGTCGTTCAAAGGACATACGAGCATCCGTTTCAGACATTCCTTTGCCATTATCTATCACTTGTATTAGTGTTCTTCCGGCATCCTTAATTATAACATTTATGGTCGTAGCTCCCGCATCGATAGAATTTTCCATCAGCTCCTTTACTACTGAAGCAGGACGTTGTATAACCTCTCCTGCGGCTATTTGATTAGCAACAGAATCGGGAAGTAAATGAATAATATCGGACATCTGATAACTCGTTAATTGTCAATATATTTATTATAAATCTAAATCGATCATCACAGGGCAATGGTCAGAATGAACTGCTTCTGTAAGTATTCCGACTGATTTTAATTTGTCTTTTAAGGAATCGCTGATAAGATGGTAATCAATTCTCCAACCAATATTACGTTGACGTGAACCAGCTCTGTAACTCCACCAACTGTAACGTTCCGGTGCTTTGTCTATTTCTCGGAATGAGTCGATAAAACCATCCTCAAGAAATTGAGTCAGCCATTCTCGTTCTTCCGGCAAAAATCCCGATACTCCTATTTGTCTTTCGGGGTGATTAATATCAATGGGTTTGTGAGCAATATTGTAGTCGCCGCAAACAAGTAAATTCGGGCGTTCCTTTTTTAAATTAGAAATAAACGCATTAAATTCTGCTAAAAACTCCATTTTAAAGTCTTGTCGCAGGCCTCCCATTGTGCCAGATGGCACGTACACACAAATAAGGGTAAAATCTCCAAAATCAGCTCTGATAACCCGACCTTCACTATCAAATTTAGAGTTGTTAATGCCATAGATGACCTTATCAGGCTCTTTTTTTGTTAAAATAGCCACTCCGCTGTATCCTTTTTTTTCTGCAGAAAGAAAATAACAGTGATATCCTCTTTCTTCAAAAAGAGCTGCATCTATTTGTTCAGGTTGTGCCTTTGTTTCTTGAAGACATAATACATCAGGATTTTCTTCTCGCAGCCAATCAATCAAGCCTTTGCTTATAGCTGCCCGAATGCCATTAACATTATAGGAAAGTATTTTCATGAATGACTATTTTTATTTTGATGATGTGGTGTTATGAATAGCTTTGATTTTTTTAAATAAATCAGAGGCAAAAACCAGATTATTAAGTTCTGTATTATCGGAATCAAGAATGTTGCTTTTGTTTCCTTCCCAAGCTTTTTCGCCTTTGTAAATGAATATTATGTTATCTCCAATTTCCATTACAGAGTTCATGTCATGGGTGTTGATAATAGTTGTTATGTTATATTCGTATGTGATTTCTTGAATAAGTTGGTCAATAAGGATGGATGTTTTTGGATCTAATCCTGAGTTTGGTTCGTCGCAAAACAAATACGTTGGTTGTAAAACAATCGCTCTTGCAATAGCAACACGTTTTTGCATACCGCCACTTATTTCAGAAGGATATAATTTATTTGCATTTACAAGATTAACCCGTTTCAGACAAAAATTTACTCGTTCGTCCCAAGCTTCTCTTGATTCATTCGAAAACATTTCCAATGGAAAACGCACATTTTCTTCTACAGTCATTGAGTCGAAAAGAGCCGACCCTTGGAACAGCATTCCGATTTCTTGACGCAGCAGTTTGACTTCTTGCGAATTCATGGCAATGAGGTTACGACCATTATATAGAATTTTTCCACTATCTACGTGGTGAATGCCAATGATGCTCTTTACCAAAACCGTTTTGCCGGATCCGCTTTCTCCGATGATTAAATTTGTTTTCCCAGGATAAAATGTGGCAGAGATATCTTTTAATACCGTTTTGCCATCAAAAGATTTTATAACATTTTTTACTTCAATCATAATATTACATCAATAATAAGTTGGTTAATAGTACATTAAAAAGTAAAATAATGATGCTACTTTTCACAACGGCATTGGTGCTTGCTTTACCTACATCCAAAGCTCCACCATAAGCAAAATATCCATAGTAAGATGAAACAGAAGATATAATAAAGCCAAAAATTACCGACTTAATTAGAGAATAAACGACATAATAAGGTACAAAAGCATACTGAATACCAAGGACATACTGTGACGGTGAAATTACTCCTGTGTATGTGATAATGTATCCGCCAAGAATGCCCATAAACATACTGAAAATAACCAATACCGGAATAATTGTACAAAATGCTACTATCTTTGGCAAAATGAGATAGTTAGGTGCATTTACTCCCATAATTTTCAGGGCATCAATTTGTTCGGTAATACGCATTGTCCCAATTTCAGAAGCGATATTAGAACCGACTTTTCCTGCTAAAATAAGGCAAAGAATAGTCGACGAAAATTCCAATAAAAGAGTATCTCTAGTAACTAGACCCGTAGTATATTTTGGCAACAACGGATTTTCCGTGTTCAAAACCATTTGCAAAGTGATGACTGCACCAATGAAAATCGAAATAATAATCGTAATTCCCAAAGAGTCTACCCCCGATTTGTAAACTTCTTTAATGTATTGTTGAAATGAAATCTTCCATCTGTCGGGCTTTGAAAATACTCCCGACATCAGTTCTGCGTAACGTCCGACGTGTTCTATTGCATTCATTTTCTTATATTTTTCAAAAAAATAGTTTAACAGACAAAGGTAAATATATTTTTATATTTTTTTTGATTTAATCTCTTCTCAATAAAAAATCATCAGCCATTTCTTTGTGTTGGCGACAAAAATTATCAATTATTCGATTATTTCTTATTGGATTGTTTACTTTTGTCGCTAATATTCAACTCCTTTTTTATAGTGCGATTACACTTAAAGACAATAAAATCCGCATCCATCATTATGTTTTTGATGGCTAACGTTCTGTTTGGTATAAAATATCTGTCCAGATTTTCTTTTCAAGTAGCCATTGTTGTATCAATGATATATATGCTTGCGGTTGGCATTACTTATGCTTCTTATAGAAAGTATATCTATTCTTTCCAAAAGAAATATATTTGGATTCTGTTAGGAATATTTATCATTATTTCTGTTGTTGCATTGTCTATTATTTCTCAGGAAACTCTGCGAGTTGATCGCTGGAGGGTAGTTGATTCTTTTTGGCACTCAGTGGGAGAGGGATTATATCCTTATGCTCAAAAGAATTCTGATGGAAATTATCCTGGACCCATGCCGTTTTATTTTATCCTTTGTTATCCTTTTCATTTTATCCATGAAATGGGTTTTGCTTCTCTCTTTTCGGCAGTTTTGTTTCTTCTTTTTTCTTACCATAAAAGGGAAGAAAAGGATAGTTTTGTTTTTGTGTCATTGTTGTTATTATCTTCTTGTGCAATATTTTGGGAAATTATTACTCGTAGTACAATCTTTTTTAATGCTGTATTATTTTTCTTTTTTATTATGAGTCTGAAAAATTTTCCTCAGAAATTTGACTTGAAGTTCTATTTATCGGCTTTTGTAGGAGGACTTCTATTCTCCACACGTGCGGTTTTTGTTATTCCTATGATCGTTTGGGCTATGTATGCTTTGCACATTGAGAAAGTTCGTTTTATAACATTAATGAAATGGGGAATAATATTTTTCACTACTTTTGCGATTACTTTTTTGCCGTTTTTAATTTTATGGAATGATGAATTTTTTATAATGAATCCCTTTATTATTCAATCTTCTTTTTTGTTACCATTCGGTTATATTTTGGTCTTTATTTTTCTTTCCTTTGTGTTTGGATTTTATTGTCGAAAATTTCAAGATGTTGTTTTTTCGAGTGCAATATTGCTTTTTGGTATAGCAATGGTACAACTTATTTATCAGATATTCCAATCAGGAATGCAGGCTTATTGGAATACTGGAGCTGATATTTCTTACTTTTTATTTTCTTTTCCTTTTTTACTATATACAATAGGTTTTTCTAACAAAAAATATGCTTTTTTAAATCAGTAATAATGGAACATTTACAATCCTTCATGACTCTTGTTGATGATTTTTTTGCCAATTTCAGTTCTTTCTTATGGGGTTTTCCCATGATTATTTTACTTTTTGGAACACACTTATTCCTTACTTTGCGTACAGGTTTTGTACAACGGAAAACGTTTACAGCGATAAAAATGTCATTTAGTTCAGATAAAAAATCAGGCGGCGATGTGAGCCAATTTGGAGCTCTAATGGTCGCTCTAGCTGCTACCATAGGTACCGGAAATATTATAGGTGTTGCTACTGCTATCTCGCTTGGTGGCCCCGGAGCTGTTTTTTGGTGTTGGCTTACCGGTGTTTTCGGCATAGCAACAAAGTATTCAGAATCATTGTTGTCTGTAAAATATCGGGTTAAGACAGAAAATGGAAAAATGATGGGCGGTGCCATGGTTGTACTGGATAAAGTGCTTAATATGAGGTGGCTATCCGTTATATTTTGCATTTTTACTGCTATAGCTGCATTCGGTATTGGAAATATGACACAAGCAAATTCTATATCGGTACTTTTGAAAGAAAATTTTGATGTACCCAATTATGTTACGGGTATTTTTCTGTCAGTTTCAGTAGCTGTTATTTTGTTGGGCGGTATAAAATGGGTTGCTTCTGTGTGCAAAATTTTGGTGCCAACTATGGCTATCGTATATATGATTGGTTGTGTTATGCTTCTCATTTTAAATTTTTCGTTTGTCGATGATGCTATCGTATTGATTTTGAAGTCTGCTTTTTCTTCTAATGCTATTGGAGGAGGCTTTGCCGGTGGAGCTGTTATGTTATCTATGCGGTATGGTATTGCTCGCGGACTTTTTTCCAATGAATCGGGTTTAGGCTCCGCTCCTATTGTTGCGGCCGCTGCACAAACAAAAAATGCTGTTCGTCAGGCTCTTATTTCTGCCACAGGAACATTTTGGGATACTGTAGTTATTTGTGCTCTGACTGGTATTACACTTGTGAGTAGTATATTGGCGAATCCGGGCATGGATTACCATGAAGGAACAACTTTAGCCAGTTTGGCTTTTGGAAAATTGCATGTGTGGGGACCTTCCATTTTAACTTTCGGACTGTTTACGTTTGTTTTTTCTACTTTATTGGGATGGTCATATTATGCAGAAAGAACTTTGGAATATCTTTTTGGGTCAAAGATTGTTTTTTATTATCGCTTAGCATGGGTTGTCTGTGTATTTTTGGGATCTGTATTAAAAATATCTTTAGTTTGGAATTTATCAGATTGTGCAAATGCTCTTATGGCGATACCAAATATTATCATGGTTCTTTTGATGAGTGGAGTGGTTGCTAAAGAGACTCGTAAGTATTTGTGGAATAATAATTTGGACGCTTTTGATACAGAAATGGCACAATAAATAAGATTATTTTTCTAATTATAAAAAACACGTGTTTTTTATATTGATAGTTAAAAAGCCATGAAAAAAATACGTTTTCTTCTATTTTCTCGTTCTGTTACAGTATAGTCCTTCTTAAATGGGCTCTTTGTGCTTTGAAATAATTGGATTTGAATGTTTTTATGTGTATCTTTGAACCCTTTTTAGTAAGCTGTAAATAAAACGTAACGTGCTATGTTAGAATATGTTAAAGGCGATATTTCCGAACTTAGTCCGACTTTTGTGGTTATTGATAATCAAGGGTTAGGATATTTTATCAATATATCTCTTACTACTTATGCAGCGTTGGAAAAGCTAACCTCATGTCAATTGTATTTGTATGAGGCTATTCGTGAAGATGCTTTTGTTTTGTATGGTTTTCTGAAAAAGGAGGAACGAAATGCGTTTTTACAATTGATTTCCGTTTCCGGAGTCGGTGCGAATACCGCTCGAATGATACTCTCTTCTCTTTCTGTAAGTGAATTACAAGAGGCTGTTATTAGTGGTAATGAAAATGCTCTCAAAAACGTGAAAGGTATAGGGTTGAAAACGGCTCAACGTATTATTGTCGATTTGAAAGATAAACTTGGAAATTTAGACAATGTTGCAAAAAATTCCCTCTCGTTTTCTCGAAATCAGGGGACTCGTTCAGAAGCTGTTTCTGCTCTTGTCATGCTTGGTTTTAATGCAGCTGTCTCTCAAAAAGCAGTAGATAGAATCCTTGCAGAAATGCCCGATATTCGAATTGAAGAGTTGGTAAAGAAATCATTGAAAATGGTGTAAATTTCTGTAATTGAACAGGTAATATTTGAACAAGATATATAAAATACTCGTTTTTGCTTGCTTGTGTGGGATAGTCTTCTACTCTACACTTTTTGCTATTGAGCCGATAGAACCTGATGCGAATTCTATTGAGCAACCTGTTGCTGTTGAAGATACGACTACCTTGCATTACCCTGTTCGAAAAACTTTTGTTGAAAATTCCGAAGATTTAAAAGTGGTTTCACCTGTCGATTTGCCTCAACCTAAGAATTTATCAACAAAAATAGAATACGACCCTACATCCGAAAAGTTTGTTTTTTCGAGTGGTGCAGATGATATAAGTCTTTCAAGTCCTTTTTATTTAACACAAGATGAGTATTCCGACTACACCATACAAAAATCGATGCAATCATATTGGCGAGATAAAAACAAAGAGGCTCACGCTGATAAAAAGAAGTTTTCCCTTACAGATATAAAAATAGGCTTGGGTGATGCGGATAAAGTTTTTGGTCCTGGGGGTGTGCAGTTAAAATTACAAGGATCTACCGAATTGATTTTCGGACTCAAATTTTACAAGTCTAAAAATCCATCACTAAGTGAACGTTTGCAAAATCCTGCCCCCGTCTTCGATTTTGATGAAAAAATACAACTAAATGTAAAAGGTTCGGTCGGGGATAAGCTTAATTTCGGATTGAATTACAATACGGAAGCTACTTTTGATTTTGACCAATCTATGTTGAAATTGAAATATGAAGGTAAAGAAGATGAATTTATACGAAAACTTGAAGCCGGGAATGTAAGTATGCCTCTAACGGGGAGTTTGATTACCGGAAATACAAGCCTTTTTGGTATTAAAACGGAAATGCAATTTGGAAAATTGAGTGTGGCGGCAGTTGTCTCTCAGCAAGAGTCAGAATCTAAAACTGTCAATTTGCAAGGTGGTGCTCAAACAACCAAATTTGAAATATCGGCTGATCAATACGACGAAAATAGACATTTCTTTTTAGCTCATTATTTTAGAGATAATTATGATAATGCAATGAGCAAATTGCCTAACATAAATTCCAGTGTTGTAATTAGTAAAGTGGAGGTTTGGGTAACAAATAAAAGCACATCATCATCTGTTAGTACGGCACAAACTCGAAACATTGCAGGCTTTACCGATTTAGCAGAACCCACAGAAATTTATAATTCTCACTGGGTAAATGCCTCGGGAAAAAAAGTGCCTCAAAACGATGCGAATTCACTGTACCGTGAGGTTATTGCCATCGATGGTTACAGAGATATAACGCAGGTAAATAATGTCCTTGGTACTCAGCTGTCTGGTTATGGAATTGCCGGTGGAGAAGATTATGTGAAAGTGGAAAGTGCACGTCGATTGGAATCTTCAGAATATGTTTTAAGTCCGAAATTAGGTTTTATCTCTCTGAAAACAGCTCTTAACAGCGATGAGGTACTTGCTGTTGCTTATGAGTATACCTATAATGGAAAAGTGTATCAAGTCGGAGAATTTTCCACTGATGGAATAGATGCTCCACAGGTTCTTACCCTGAAATTATTAAAGGGAACATCTCAATCCCCTTACTTGCCAACGTGGGATCTGATGATGAAAAATATTTATTCTCTTGGAGCTTATCAAGTTCAAAAAGAAAAGTTTCGTTTGGACATTAAGTATAAAAGTGATTCAACCGGAGTCGATTTGGATTATATTCCTGCAGGAGAAATAAAAAATAAAAATTTGTTAAAGGTAATGAACCTTGATCGTTTAGATTCTCGGTTGGAGCAACATCCTGATGGGGCTTTTGACTTTGTGGAAGGTTATACTGTGTATGCTGCAACTGGAAAAATTATTTTTCCCGTATTGGAACCGTTTGGATCTCATTTGCGTAAAGCCTTCAATGATGATGCCATTGCTAAAAAATATGTTTTTCAGGAGTTGTATGACTCAACATTGGTCGTTGCCCAGGAGTTTACTGAAAAAAATAAATTTATTCTTACCGGACAATATAAGACCACTTCTGGTTCTGAAATACAACTGAATGCAACCAATATCCCTCGTGGAAACGTTAAGGTAACCGCAGGAGGAGTCACGCTGACAGAAAATACTGATTATACTGTCGATTATATGATGGGTGTTGTAAATATTTTGAATCAAAATCTAATTGAATCGGGTACTCCCATTAGTATTACATTGGAGAATCAGTCATTGTTTAGTACACAGCGTAAAACATTAGTTGGTACGCATTTAAATTATGCTTTCTCAGATAATTTTAATATCGGAGGGACTTTAATGCACCTATCAGAGAAGCCTCTTACGGAAAAAGTTAATACGGGGAGTGAACCTATTTCTAATACCATTTGGGGTCTCGATGCTGCATACAGAACAGAATCCCAATGGCTTACCAATATGTTGGATAAAATTCCGTTGCTTAACCTGAAACAACCATCAACCATAACTTTTAAGTCTGAATTTGCTCAGTTGGTACCTGGAAATGCTTCTGCTATCAATAATTTGGCATACATAGATGATTTTGAATCCACTAAAATAGGATTTGATGTTCGTTCTCCTCAATCGTGGAAGTTGGCAAGTGTACCTTATAGTTCTACGGGAGGCCTTTTTCCAGAAGCATCTTTGGTCAATGACATAGAATCCGGTAAAAATAGGGCATTATTGGCTTGGTATTATATTGATCCATTGTTTACTAGAAGCACTTCTACTACTCCTCAATATATTAAAAATGATAAAGAACAGTTGTCCAACCACTTTATTCGCGAGATTAAGGAAACCGAAGTTTTCCCAAACAAAGAGTTGGTATATGGTCAATCCTCTTATCTTCAGACTCTTAATCTAGCTTATTATCCGAATGAAAGAGGTCCTTATAATATTTATGCTGATAATTTCAACGCAGATGGAACATTAAAGAATCCTGAATCAAAGTGGGGTGGTATAATGAGAAAATTAGAAACTACTGATTTTGAAACGAATAATATTGAATATGTCGAATTTTGGATGCTTGACCCATTTGTCTATGATACGTTAAGTACCATGAAGGGAGGAGATTTGTATTTTGACTTGGGAGATGTCTCAGAAGATGTTTTGAAAGATGGACGAAAGTTTTTTGAAAATGGTTTGCCAGTTTCTTCCTCAGATGTTGCTGCCGATAGTACAGCATGGGGTAAAGTTCCTGCAAAACAATCGATAGTATACGCATTTGACAATGATGAAAATGCACGTGCATTGCAAGATGTTGGTTTAGATGGCTTACCTACAAAAGAAGAATCTTCTTTTGGTAACTATAAAACGTTTGTTGATAAATTGAAAAACACACTTACTATAGATGAGAAAACGAAAATGGAGGAGGATCCATTTTCTCCTCTGAATGACCCTGCTGGTGATAACTTTCATCACTTTCGTGGATCTGATTATGATAATGAAAAACTAGGCATTTTAGATCGTTATAAGCATTATAATGGTACAGAAGGTAATTCCCCTGTTCAAAGCAGTACCGGTGAAAGTTATACAACATCTGCTACAAATAATCCTGATGTAGAAGATGTCAATAATGACAATACCATGAATGAGTATGAAAAATACTATGAATACAAGGTTTCTTTGAGACCTAAAGATATGGTTGTGGGTGAAAATTATATTTCAGATATTGTAAATGCAACTGTAGAATTGAAAAACGGTAAAACAGAACAAGTAAAATGGTACCAATTTAAAATTCCAATTCGTGACGCTGACAAATACAAAGCTGTTGGTGGTATTCGTGATTTTAAATCAATCCGTTTTATGCGAATGTATCTGACTGATTTTAAGGAAAATGCCTTTTTGCGTTTTGCTTCTTTGGAATTGGTTAAAGGAGGTTGGAGAACCTATACAAAGGATTTGTATTCAATAGACAAAATTCCGACAACAGAAGCAACCCTAGAAGTGTCTGCCGTAAATATTGAAGAAAATTCAAATAAGGTACCTGTCAATTACGTTTTGCCTCCAGGCGTTACTCGTGTTATAGATCCAAGCCAACAACAAATTCGTCAAGAAAATGAACAAGCTATGTTGCTTCGAGTCCTTGATTTATCATCAGGTGATGCAAGGGGCGTTTACAAAAAAACAAGTTATGATGTAAGACAATATGAACGTTTGCAGATGTTTGTTCATGCAGAAGCTTTAGCTGATAATACGACTGATTTAAAAGACAATGAGTTGAAGGCTTTCATACGTTTGGGTTCAGATTGTAAGAATAACTATTACGAATATGAAATTCCTTTAACATTAACGCCTGCTGGAACTTATTCTACAAATAAAACATCTGATCAAGAAATTGTTTGGCCTGAAGATAATATGTTTAATTTTCCTTTCAAATTGCTTACTAACTTGAAATTAAAACGAAATCAGGAAAAAAACAGAGCAGGTTCAAGTGTTACCAATTTAACTCCATATTATGAATATGATCCGGATAACCTCGCCAATAAAGTAACTATTGTAGGAAATCCGAATTTGGGCGAAGTAGACGTTATTATGGTCGGAATACGCAACTCTTCTAGGGATATAAAATCTGGTGAAGTTTGGGTAAATGAACTTCGTATGAAGGGAATTAATGAAGATGGTGGCGTGGCCGCTTTAGCCAATTTAGGTATTAATTTGTCTGATTTTGGAACTGTAAATTTTGCCGGTAGAATGGAAACTTCGGGGTTTGGAGGAATTGAACAAACAGTGTTGGAAAGGCGTCTTGATGACTATTATCAATACAATTTTTCTTCTGCCTTCGATTTGGGTAAGTTCTTTCCTGAAAAAGCAAAAGTTCGTTTCCCTGTTACGTATTCATATTCTCAACAAATATCAAATCCCAAATATAATCCTTTAGATGAAGATGTGCTTTTAAGCGATGCTTTGGATGCTGCTGAAACAAAAAAACAGAAGGATTCTATAAAAAATATTGCACAAGACCTTGTCGTCAACAAAAGCTTTACCATGTCAAATGTCAAGGTCGGTATTACAAGTAAAAAGCCAATGCCTTATGATCCGTCTAATTTTTCTGTTAGTTATGCATATTCCGAGACTGATAGTAAAAATTCGACAACAGAAAGAGCTGTGGAACAAAATTACAAGGGGTCCTTTGTGTATGATTACTCGTGGAATCCAAAACCTGTGGAACCCTTCGCCAAGATACAAAAACTACAACAACCTGCATGGCAATTTATTCGGGATTTAAATTTTTATTATGCTCCTAATAAAATTTCTTTTAATACGTCCATGTCAAGGTACTATTATGAACAGCAGCTCAGGGATTTAACGGATGAGGGTTCTGTCAATTTATTGGAACCTTCTTTTGAAAAAGATTTTACTTGGAATACAAGTTTCAATATTGGATGGGATTTAACTAAAACCATAAAACTATCATTGACAACGAATAATGAAGCTAGTATTAGTGAAAATGAAGGAGGTGTAGATAAATGGTTGTATCCTGATGAGTATCAGGCATGGAAAGATTCTGTCCTTACAAGTATTTCACATTTTGGGAATCCTTTATCGTACAATCAATCGTTAAATGCTACGTGGGCAATTCCAATAAATAAAATTCAGCCACTAAACTGGATTACTTCTAATTTAAAGTATTCAGGTTCGTATAACTGGAAGTATGGTACCGTTATTGACGGAGAAAGTTTGGGAAATACTATTTATAACCTCGGTTCTTGGGGGCTTGATGGACGTCTTAATTTTGAAGTCTTATATAATAAATCGAAATATCTTAAGGAGCTTAATAAGAGATATGCTTCTAATAATAAGCCAATTATCAGAAAACTAAAAACATTCGATCAACTTATTAGTTTTCATAAAGGTGATACCGTCGTTATTAATCACAAGCTAAATGATGTCCAACCTTCTATAAAAGCTCTACTGGGGAATAAACCATACAAATTGAATTATAAAGTTGTGGATGCCAATTCTATTTCTTTTGTAGCCCAAGAGGATGCTGAGATTGCTGTTAATATGCAACAGTCTGATAAAGTAAACAAAGAATCATCCAATAAAACATTGGACTTCACGTCACGCTTTTTAATGATGCTTCGTAATTTATCATTTAATTATACACAAACAGATGGAACTACCGTATCAGGTTTTAAACCGGGTGTGGGATTCTTAGGTGTAGATGGTACAGCTCCGGGATGGGGTTTTGTATTTGGTCTTCAAGATAATGATTTTATTAATAAGGCTAAGGCTAATAATTGGTTGATTTCTGATAGTACCTTAAGTCCTGCCGTATATAATCATACCAAAGACATTCAAATAAGGGCATTAGTTGAGCCAATACCCGGATTGAAGATTAATCTTGCAGCTAATCGCACCGCTGTAAATGAGGAAGATATACAGTCTTCTTATGCAGATATGCCAACAACTTTGTCAGGAAATTTCTCTATGAGTTATATTGCTATAGGGACCGCATTTTCTTCTATTGGTAATGATGCAAATTATACATCGGAAGCATATGAAAAATTTGTGAAAAATAGGACGCAAATCCTCAATCGTTTGGAACAAAAAAGACAGGGAACTTTATATCCTGATGAAGGTTTTATCTCGGAAACAGGCTTAGCTAATCACCTTTATGATGCGAGTAACGGTAGTTATTCGGTTACTTCGCAAGATGTTCTTATTCCTGCTTTCTTGGCTGCATATTCCGGTAAAGATGCTTCTAAAATAAGTTTAAGTCCTTTCCCTTCTTTTTGGAGTATGTTGCCCAATTGGCAAATTACTTATGATGGACTTTCACGCATCCCTTGGATAAAGGAAAATTTCCGTAGCGTAAATTTAACGCATGCCTATAACTGTAAGTATCAAGTGGGCTCTTATGATTCATATCTAACGTACGTAGGTGATGGTGATTTTGGATACGTAAAAGATGTGCTTACCGGAAATCCTATTCCCTCAGCACAATATAACATTGGTAGCGTATCTATTAATGAATTGTTTAATCCGTTAATAGGAATTGATGTTAACATGAAGAACAGTCTTTCTACGAAATTTGAGATTAGAAAAGGACGTAATTTGGTGCTAAATTTGGCAAGTGTTCAGTTGGTAGAAACTTCTACGGATGAATATGTAGTCGGATTGGGTTATAAAATCAGCGATTTCGATGTGATTCTTAAACTACAATCGGATCAGAAAAAGAAGGTGAAAAATGACCTTACTTTGCGTGGTGATTTCTCTATAAAGGATAATAAAACTATTGTGCGTAAGATTGAAGAAGGTTATGCTCAAGCCACCACCGGAGATTTAGTGCTTACCATGAAGCTACGTGCAGATTATGTGTTTAGTGAAAAGATAAACTTCTCAATATTCTACGATTTGCAAACCAACAGTCCGATAATTACAACCTCTTATCCTATTTCAAGTTCGGAAATAGGGTTCAGTATCAAACTATTGCTGACGAGATAATTTCAGAGAAAAAATGACTTATTTGGGTGCAGTTTTGTACAAATAAGCTCCAATCAAGAAATAAACAATATTTGGAGTCCAAATAGCTAATGTTGGATTTACTTCAGCTTTCACGGTAAGTGACGCCGAAACCATAGTTGCAAGTATATATGTTACGCTCAATAAGAACCCTATCATAATGTGAAGACCTGTTCCTCCGCGTGTTTTTCGGGAGGCAACCGAAACTCCTATTAACGTTAAAATAAACGCAGCAAATGGCATGGCAAAGCGTTTTTCGTATTCTAACCTAAAGGCATTTAAACCTGAAACTCCACGTTTTGTTTGTTTGTCAATATATTTTCTTAGTTCTGAATTGGTAAGTTGTTCATGTTGCTTTTTTACTAAGAAAAAGTCTTGAGGATACATATCAATTGCTTTTTTCATTTGATCTCCAACAATGGTTGTTTCCCTCATATCGTTAAAATTGCGGATAAGATAGTTGTTGATTGTCCATTGGCAGGTAGTAGAATCCCATTTTACCGTGTTTGCTGTTAGTCTGGACACAAGTGTCTTGTCTTTAAATTTATCCAAAGAAAAGTGGTAGCCCATATGAGTTCCCAATTCATAACGCTCAATATATGCAATTTCGTTTGGAGAAACCTTCATTTGAATATTTTGTATAGTTGTTGGAATGGGTTTGTTGTCAATATATTGCTGTTCAAAAGCGTATCGAACCCTATTCCCCTTAGGTATAACCTCCGAACTGATATAAAAAGTAAAAATGGCAATGATTGCCGCCGAAACAAGGTAGGGAACCATGATCCTTTTAAAGCTTATACCACTAGCTAACATAGCAATAATTTCAGAATTAAAAGCCAGTTTTGAAGTGACCCAAATAACCGAAATAAAAGTAAAAAATGCACTGAAAAGATTCATGTAATATGGAATAAAATTCACATAGTAATCAAAAACGATTGTGTGCAGAGAAAGGTTTTGACTGTAAAAATTGTCTATTTTTTCTGTAATATCAATCACAATAGCAATACTCATGATGAGCATGATAGAGAAAATATAGGTTCCCAAAAACTTTTTTATGATGTAAAGATCCAGCTTTTTAATCATTGACGTATCTTTTTATGTGTAAATTCATTCAGCTTGCAAAAATAGATAAAAATACGTTGGTTTGCTTCAAGAGTTGTTTTTTTATGAAAAACTTTTTTACCTTTGAAAAACATGAAGAGAGAATATTAAATTGAACACGCTGAAATTATGAAAAGAATTGTGTCGATAGTTTCTTTTTGGCTGTTTTTGACCAAATTTTTTGCACAGTTTACTTTCCGACCCAAAGTTGGTTATCTGGCAACGAAATTTTCTGTTCAACAACAAGATAGTAAAGCAAGTCTTGTGGAAAGTTCTTTGTTTGGGGTTTTTCTTCGATTTGGGAATGGAATACTCCTTTAGCCTGAAGGTAATTTTACTATAGGTAGTGTTTTAATCGTCCTGAAAATAGTGATATTAATTTTACAAAGCAAGAAATTAACTTGTATCTGTTTAATTACCGTACGTAACTACCAATTGTACACAAATCAAAAAAGAGAAGTAATTAATTACTTCTCTTTTTTGATTTGTGTACAATTGGTAGTTACGTACGGTAATTAAACAGATACAAGTTAATT
>RRZU013243639.1_pt1 | contig 20201 bp, 23 predicted proteins | sample 2165561 | NCBI WGS metagenome assembly RRZU01 (sample SAMN10456909, study PRJNA506462) | wastewater metagenome | isolation source: wastewater sludge | place: USA: Moscow, Idaho | reverse complement strand
GCAATCCTAAAAATTGCCTATGCAATATTCCACTCTGGTATATGAGATGATTTCGGTTCTATACACCTAAAAATTGCCTATGCAATATTCCACCTACAAAATCAGCTAGATAGCCCAACCCATACCCTAAAAATTGCCTATGCAATATTCCACTTTTAAAAAAAATAGCAAGAAACTTCTCAGAACCTAAAAATTGCCTATGCAATATTCCACTATAAAGCTAGGTTTACTCTTATATAAAGCTACCTAAAAATTGCCTATGCAATATTCCACTCTAATTCGTTTGTTTGATCATAGATGTACTGCCTAAAAATTGCCTATGCAATATTCCACTTGCTGTGACTGTCGGACCCTCATGCACCGTTCCTAAAAATTGCCTATGCAATATTCCACAGTTTCGTGCATCGCTACCGCTCTCCGTGTGCCCTAAAAATTGCCTATGCAATATTCCACAATTGAAAAAACTAAAGCTGAGCACCGCCATTCCTAAAAATTGCCTATGCAATATTCCACTGTTCCATTTTTCAAATAATATTTAATAAAACAATAATTTAAACTTAAAACCCATAAATACCCATCCTGAAAAGCACCCACCCTATATATATGTTTTTAAACAATGTTTACATAAAACATCAAAACATTGGTTATTTCCATTTGCAAATTTAACCATAAAACTATATTTTAAGCTACACGAATACACACAGCTCTAAGGTTTATTTTTTTAAGATGAGTAAAGAAGCGATTGCATTGATACGAGAACGGTTAGTTCCAATATTCCAGGAAGAGTTTTCTAAACTGGAAATGGAAGTCGGTCTTTGTGAGGTTTTTAAAGAACAGGTCAATGGTTATGTGAACATTGATTCTTATAAAGTAAAAACAATCCAGAGTGATGTTTTACGTGTCTTTACTCAGCCTAGCTATAAGAATATTGGTGTGTTCATGGGTACTTGGGATGCTCCTAAGAGTGCTATGCGCTTCATTGACTATAAAGGCGGTGTCTTACTTATCCCGACCGATAAGGAATCTCCTGTAGAGTTTTGGTGTGGTGGTAAGTATCTGGAAAAGTTTTCCAAAGAATCCCCTATTCAATCTAAAGCTTTGTCTGGGAATAGTGCGCTCATTGCTCTGCTTGAAGATCACCGTTCCATGCTCGTGATTTTTATTAGCCCGCGTAAAGAATTGTTCCTTAATCACTTAATGATTGGTGATAAAAATAACCTGGTGATCTGTGACGAGGTTGGAACCACTATTGTTCCGCGTCAAGGTTGGAAGGAATTTAAACAGGCTTTTCAAAACATGGACAAAAAGGCTCAAACAGAAGGCTTGGTTGTGTTGCGTGGTACTAATAATGGTCGCTTTGAAGAATCAAGTGATCGTGTTCAAGATTTTTATAAAGAGAACATGGATTTCGCTCAAACTTGTGCATCTACATTACCGGGCAATCCAATCGCTCGTAATGTGTGGTTCTCTGCTCTAGGTGGTTTATAACATGCAAGCATATTTAATCGTTTTACCAAAGCAGGGAAATGATCTGCACGGCACATTGTTTAATGCTTTGCGACAAGCGGGTATTAAGGATTTCTTGCCTGAAAATCCAGATCGCAAGAGCATCGTTTTTCACGCTAATGGCAAACACATTATTGCGCGAATCAACGGCGTACTAGAAAACAGTCCAATTCCCATGATCAGTGAAACGCTGAATGTGAATGAGGGTGATCGTATTCGTGGTGTTGTTACGCTTAGTCGTGACCGTAAAGTTCTGATTGCCCCGAAAGATCGCGCAGCTCTCATTGAAAAGCTTGGTCGTTTACTTAAAACCAATGAAAACCACAAATACATCCGCATGACGGATGATGACTTAAATGAGTATATCCCTTATTTATTTGCTAAAGCCGGTCTTGTTGATGTGCAGTTCAAGCCAAGCGAAAGCGCATTGAATCATCAACGTCTAACGAAACGCAATAAGAGCTTCAAGACTGTTGATATTAATTTTGAAGCGAAGATCGCTGATTTGGGTGCTTTTGAACAAGCTTGGATTAAGGGTATAGGTCAATCAAAAACCTATGGTTTCGGAATGATTCGTGCGGTGGTTATATGAACTTAATCGACTACATTAACAGCGTCTTTGAAGAGAACGGCGTACTTACTCAAATGGGTGGTCGCTCTGTTAGCGAGCAACATCAATATGCCATTGGTATTGCGAAAAGCATCCTTCATAACACTGATGAACCGGCGTTATCTCTACTGCAAGCAGATACAGGGATTGGCAAGTCTTTTGGCTATTTAATCCCATTGATGATTCACATTGCGATCACGCCCGACTTCGGTGAAAAGAAATTCATCATCAGCACTTACACTCGCCAACTGCAAAAGCAGATTTTCAGCGAGGACATTCCTTTTGTCCGTAAGATACTGGAAAAGTTAGAGCTTCCATCCAACCAGGTTGTTTGCTTCCGCATGGGGAAACAAGCCTTTTTCTCACTTAGCCGTGTTCGTAACATCAGCAGTCGTATTATGCTTTTAGAACCGCATCGTGCTCAGGAAATGAAGGATTTTTTATTTGCTGTTGAAGATATTTGTATTTATGGCAATGGTATCTGGGCTGACTACATTGAAGAGTATGGTGATTTCCCTGTTGGCATCAAAGCTGATGATATATGTTTGCTGCAACACCAGAAAGACGATAATGAAGCTTATTTGCTGCATTTAGAAAAAACCGAAACAGCATCCATCATTATTACCAACCACCACAGCATCTTAACCCCAGATCAGACCAAACTATCTGGGTTTGAAGTTGAAGCGGTGATTGTTGATGAAGCACATAAGATTGGTGCTATTTGCCAGGATATGTTCAATCACCGTCTGAATCTTAATGAGATCAGCACTCTATTGAACAAGGCTGCAAACAACAAAGCGACCAAAGTTAATGCGAGCAAAGGTTTAGCTTGTTTATCTCAACTTGAAGCATCAGTGAAATCCCACCCTAAATATGAATCGTTAGATTTCATTAGTGTGGTGAATACCCCTGAAAGTTTTGAGACGTACAAAGGGCATGTTTCTAACCTTTACGTTACCCTTAACGCTGTTTTAAGAGACTACACCAATTCAGTAAATATTGATGAACTGGAACTTGATGATGCAGAGGTATTAAACCGTCTGGATTCATGTTCACGAGCAATGACTAACTGGCTGAACCGCAATGAAAATCAGTACCAGATTTCTGCTTTTGGTGTTTCTAAAGTTCGCAAGCAGCCATCTATTGCGACCTTGAATATCCGAGGGAGCCTATTGTTCGGCAAGATTATTCAACGCATCACCAATAAGGTTATTTTGACCAGTGCGACCCTATCTAATTCACAGCAGAATTTGAGCTTTAGCCAGATTCAGAATCACTTAGGATTACGCAAATTTGATGTTATTGAGCAGTTGTCGGTCTCACCATCGAAATATGCAGACATGCGTTTCGTTCTGGCTGATAAAAGCATTCCCCACCCTATTGCTAGTTTGGACAATGAAGAAGTCACCTTTAACCAAAAGTGGCTGATGAATACAGTCAAGATGATCGAAAAGGCGCGTGAGGATGGTGAGACAGTATTAGTCCTGACGGTATCTCATGCTGAATCAAAGTTAATTGCTGAGAAACTAAAAGACCGCAGCCGGGTTTCCTTGCATGAAAAAGGTCATGCGATCAAGGAATATACAGCCGACTTCATTAATGGAAATAGTCAGGTCTTGATTACTTCTGCCGGTTGGGAAGGTTTAAATCTTCGTGATCTGAACGGTAAGCAGCTTATTCAGAATATCGTAATCTCGCGCATCCCATTCGTACCACCTAACCCACTTTTTGAGTACGCATTGGAGGTTGTTGCAAAAACGAATCCTAAAGTTGCGACCTACAAGAAAAGCATTGAATGGGTAGATGCTATCCAAGAAGTGACAGCAAAACTGAAACAAGGTTTTGGTCGTGGAACCAGATCACCAGATGATTTTGTAATGATCTGGATTGCGGATAGCCGTATGCCACACACAAGAACAGATCGGAACAGCGTATTGCTAAATGCAATTCCAAGCCGGTTTATGAACAACTATTTAGACGCAGAAATATTTGAGCAGAAGCGTAAGGAGTTATTTTTTATATGAAGCCCTTGCATATTTCTGTGGAAATTCTGTCGCCTATTCTTTTGCCGAAGTATCCAATTCACTTAGATGCGCTGCTGTATGCAGCAATCAAGGATAACTCCGACATGAATGACGACACCATTCTTAAAGTGATTGATAGTGTTTTAGACAAACAAGACGGCGTGTATAAATCCTCTGCCATGCGTTTTTTGAAAACCAATCACTTTCCTGTGACTTACAGTGAACGAAGCCTAGCTACGCGCACTCATTGGGAAGATTGGGAATTTTCACAGCATGAAAAATCCAAGTCGATCATCGTTAAAGGTGGTGGTTTCCGTAAGCGTGTAACCACATTCAATGCAGTAAATGTGCATGCTGTTGATTTTCATGCAGTAGGCGACCCTAGCCGTATTGAGCACCTTCTTAATTGTTTGGGTTTTATTGGCTTAAACAACAATCAGGGTTTTGGTGAGATCGGCAGCATTACGATTGAGGAAGCTGAACAAGATTACTCATTCATTGACGAGGACGGCAATTTAGCTCGTTGCTTACCGGTTGAAATGGTTACTCAAGATATTCGTAGTACGTGCATGCAGTTTGTTAATTCATTCAAACCACCGTACCAATCGTCAGAACGCATCCAGACTTGTATCCCAAATTTCAGAATTAAACGTATTCACTAACAGGAAATGAAATGAAAAATATTAAATTTATCGGTCAAATCACTACAGTTGCACCAGTTGTTGTTACCCTGCCGAACCAGTCTGGCATTCCAAAAAATGCACAAGGCTCTTACTACATCCCTGCCACCAGTTTGCGCGGTATGCTGCGCAGTGTGGCTTCACATGCAATCAGCAGCTTGCTTCATGCCAATGGCAAAAAACTAAGTGTGGATGATATCTACATGATGTTTAGTGGTGTGGACACTGGACGTAAAAACAAACTTGGTGGTGGTTACGAAATTTTAGGGAAAAATCTGGAAGTGCGCCAAACTAATCCGCAGATTTCAAGCTTTGGTAACTTCTCTATCGCCGGTAAATTAAAAATGGGTAATGCGTTCTGTGACAAGAACTCAAACCCGGTGTCCAAATACGGCAACGGCTCACGTAATCACCCTTTTAACCGCAATCAAAACCTATTCAACTTCGTTCAAGAAGATGAACTGGCTTATCTAAAAGGAATTATGGAAGCTGATGCTTTAACCTCACTTGAAACTGCTGATCTTAAAGACGAGAAGGTGAAGCTTAAAAACCAGTTGAAGCAAGTCAGTGGTGACGAGAAAAAAGAAATCTTTAACCAAATTGAAGATATCGACAAAAAGATCAAGGATGCTAAAAATGCACGTACCGGTAGTACCGAATCAATCTTACGCCCTTTAGATGGCTTTGATGCAATTGACCCAGATCAGAACTTAGATCACCGCTTCACTCTGACTAATCCAGATGATAATGAACTACAGTTTTTGCTTTGGGCGTTGTATAAAGCAAGCGTAGATTTCCGTGTAGGCGGTCATCAAAACTTAGGTTGTGGTGATATTCATGGTCATTGGGTAATTACTGAAACTTCATTTGAAAACCCGCAGCCTACCAAACTAGGTGAACTGACTATCAATGATGATGGTTTCCAATTAACAGGCATTGAGTTCAACCCACAAGCAATCGAAAGTGCTATTATTGATGGTACTTTTGATTTCTCTATGTACTAAGCACTGATACCGCATGGGCGGTTTGTAGTTTAGAACTGTGTGTATAAATTTTAATATCGCACAAGCGATTAATTAGAGAGATCAAAAGTGAAGCCCTGGTTGTTTATTCAGTCAGGGCTTTTTTTCAGCTCAATCGTGACAAACCTTCCACTTTACAGCCTTTAAATGCCTATATTCGCTACTTTACCGTGACAAACTTTCCACCTTTAGAGTAGTGGTTGACCACTCTATTAATTGAACTTATGCCACGTTTTAGGTAGTATTTTATGTTGTTTAAATACGAAATATACGTGGTAGAGCCACCAGAATTTAGGCTCATTTTTTTTGGAAATGGAATATGGCTTTTTATTACGATCAACTACAAGAAATCTTCGATCTAAAGGATGGAAGTTCCGTTGTTTTAGACCAGAAGAACGGTGAAGCACTACTGGTTAAACTTGCCAACAATGGCTTTGATCATACCTTTTTACTGGTTGATAACTACGTCATGGGTGAAACTCAGATTAATTTTGATGATCTGAATATAGAAGGTTTTAATAACGGTAATTTTGTTGTCGGTGTCGTGAATGATACCGTTGTAACCGATCTTGCCAAATTTCTATTTCATTTCTGCAAAGATACGGCAATCAATATTTTGAAGAACCTAACCAATCCTACACCGGTCACTATCACAGATCAGCAACGCAAAACCCTGGTAGAACGCTTTGCACCTGTCGCCATTTATGCCAGTGAAATACAAAAGCGGAATTAATAGGTTAATTCCAGATCAAAACCACTGTTCAAGCAGTGGTTTTTTATCCAAACAACTAGGTAGACGTTTGTTTTTAACTATAAAAAATGCTTAAAAGTAGACTAATTAAACTCCAATCGCACATTGACTTATGCCATGTTTTAGTCCATAATCTTGTATATACAGAGCAGAAAGCTCAAGCGGAACAGCAACCGTATTAAAAGCTGAATTTTGAGGATAAAGTTATGTCATACCTACCATATCCATCTTTAGATAAAGCATTGTCTAGCCTTTGCTTTGGCTTAAACCAAGCCGGTTTAGAGAAACTACAAGCGCGTGGCATCTTTACTGAGCACACTATTAGAAGTCTTGCTGATGCAGTTATGAGTACATGGCGCATGCGTAATGATGCTTTTTTTATTCGCTTTAACGATACGCCAGATGGCTTCGGCTTCACTTATGAAAGCCATATCACATCCATTGAAGATGCTTGGAACGAATACGCTCAACATTGGGTGGCTGATGCAGAGGATTATTTTAGTGGTGAGTGGTCAAAACGTCAGACGGCGTATAAAGTATATTCTGGTGGTGAACCACCACGTACAATCGAAACTTTAAAGGGCTTCCTTTCCTTTGCTGCTGATCGCAGTCTGTACGATAGACCTCTACTTGAAGCGGTGATGGATAATAAACTTACTTTTGATCTATATAAGGCGCGTTTAGAGCACTTGCAGAAGTTAGCAGAGAACCATATCAAACGTCATGCTAAACGCTTCCACCTTGATCAGATTACTGATACCACCGACCCATACCACCCGGTTTTTGCTTAATTTCCTAACTGGCTTGACTACCCGCTTCGGCGGGTACAGCATTTTATATTATTTTTCTACAATGCCAGAGAAATTGGTAGGCGTTAAATTTTTAATAAAAAAATGCCTAAACATTTGATAAATATTATTTTTTATTGACTTTCGCCGTGTTTTAAGCCATAATACAGCATATACAGAGCACAATGCTCAACAGGTAAAGCCACCTGATTACTGGCTTAAAATTTAGGGTATAAAAATCATGTCAGCACAAAATTTAACTCTTGCAGCTCTTAACGAAAATTCACGTTTTGCTCAAACCAACAAATTCACTGCATTGGCTCAATTAGTCGATGCTTATTCAAAATTCGGCACAACTTCTGCGCCTACCCGCCAAGAATATGAAGCTTTACTTGATAAAGCGAGCGAAGGCTTCCCAGGTGTGAGCTTACAATCTCTTAATTCTATGGCGAATGCTTGGACGCAATTGGTTGTGATCTACATGAAAAACTTTTTTCATCACACTTTTGCCGAAAAAGACACCCAAGATTTTAAAGATTTTGCGGGTGTGCTTCGTTCAAGTTATAACTTCGAGCATGGTGTGAAGGTGATTAATTTAGAAAAAGAGCATTTTTTACTACCAAACCACTATACGCAAAGCAAATTGCCTTTTAACAATCTGGAAATGACCCTGGCAATCAATTATGGTGCTTTTGAGCAGATCATTAACAGCGTTCATTACTTCAAAGAAATGGACACCAGTGCTGCGGATTATTGCGGATTAAAACGTGATATTCACGCTCAGGTCATTGATCTGGTAGAAGAGTTTGCACGACACCAGTACGACTTCGTGTACGATCTTCTATGGGGCACTTATGACGAGCAGGAAAGCTCCCCATCATACGCTCAACGTAACCAAGTTTTAAACATGGACAACCTGTTTAAACTACTGCGATAATCAGCCCGGCGGGTAAATCCCGCCACTCCACCCTAATAACCGCAATAATAAGAGAGACTTAAAGTGAGTGGTGAAAATAGTTTTTTAGATGGCGCACATTCAGTTAAAGCTTTAGATAGCCGAAATAAACAAAGCGCATTTATTCAAAATTCGGTGTCGGGGTTCCCTACTATCCCTCTTGTCAGTTTTGAGCATGACCAGAAAGTTGATCAAGCTGCTTTATGCCAAAGATTTAAAGATCGCCTGGCTCACTTAGTTCTCTTGCCAGAGGATTTTAAGCAGTTGCTTTGGGCGTATAGTTCTTGCTTACAAATGGTTGAGAACAACAACCATATTTTAGCTGCTAACGGAGTTGATGTTAAAAATGACCCCTTTGAAGCAACAGTATGGTTATTCTCCCAGAAGAAATCGCTGCTATCTTTACAGCTCCCAGAGCAGTCCAGTGAGCAAACTTTGATTATTCGCTTTGATTTTAAAAATGAATGGTTTAAGATTATTACCAGTTAGTTCAGTTTCGATGTGGCGAAAGCCCTCATTTTAATACCGCGTTTTGTAATTTGTTTTCAATGTGTTTTCGATGCGGTATTCTAAACCCTGCTTTGCGGGGTTTAATTCTATCTAGCCTAACAAAATGGTAGGCGTTAGATTTTTAGTAAAAAATGATTTTATGGCTATGCGGAATAATGTGTGGCAATTGAGATTTTGATTAAGACGTTTTCATTTAAGATTTTCTAGTATTTGATTTATAGCATCATCGTTTGATTTTAAATTATGATCTGCTTTGTATTTTTCCAAGCGTGAAATGCTTTTTTTGGACAGCCAAAGGTCTTTACTAGAAAAACCTTTATCTAACATTTCTCTGCGTTGCTTTGCTTTGCGTTCTGCTGATGTGCTTGCCATAATTCAAACTCACTGCTATATTCGTATCACTTGCAAGTTTTACTGCTAAATAAGCAGCTAGGAAAATAAAACATAGTTTATTTTTCACCGCTTGCTAAGTAATGTTCACTACCGCTTAGGTAGCTTAGAAAACCCCACTCTAGCCAGTGGGGTTTGTTTTTTTAGTTTTCGCCTTTAATATCTTCTATCGCACGACGGACAATTGAAGCATCACCGTAATAATCATCTGCCTTCATTTCATCTGACCATGCTAGGTATTCATCTTCGCTCTGGAATGTCTTAGCCTTGCGATCAATGCGTAATACATCATCATTCGCGTGACACACCGCAACGCCACACTCGCCATCGGAGCCGACAAACTTAAAAACACCCCATGAATTTAACCATGTGCCGAACAGTTGTTCGCTTTCTTTAAAATCATTCGACCCGAATACCGATTCACTGATTAGCTTATTAATTTCTTCAGTTTTTTCGCTTAATGCTTCATGCAGTAAATCAACCAATTCATCCGCATCATGGTCGCCGATTTCCAAGTTGTCACGGTCAACTGTTAAATCAGAATCCAGATATGCTGTATACATTTCATCTAAACCAATGCGGAAGTTGACTTCGATAACGTCATGTTCGCCAGAGAAGTTTTCAGTAGTAATGTTGGTAATTTTAAGTTTCATATCTATCTCACTAAGCAATGTTTGAGTTATCAAGACTTTCGATCTAGCCATCTTGTCTTGATGCTTTATTATTGCATTGTGACCGCTCACGGTCAAGTGTTTAATAGATTTATTCTAAAGATGCGACAAACGGTAGATTGCACGTTATTCCGTGATTACCACCAAAAAAAAGGAAGCATAACTCGCTTCCTTTTTTTGTTATTTAACTTAACTTAGCTGCTGTACCAGTCCATCCACTTTTGAGCCATTTCTTTTTCTCTAACCTCTTCAATTTTCTTATTTAGGCTACGCACCATAAGTACAAAGATAACCAAGAATACCGCGCTAATAGACGCTATAAGTTGCATAGATGCTTGTTCCCCTTGTGCATATTGCATATAACTACTCCTCCACATACACAACATCAGCATTAACGCTAGAACTGCGCAGTCTGTGAAGTGGAGTTTTTCGCTTTCCAAGTTTTTTATAAGACCTTCGTACATATTTTTCTCCCATTACAAGTCATAAATGCGGTGACTTTCCCGCTTGATCTTAACGATTCTTACACATTATACATTGCCTTATGCCATGTTTCAAATAATATTTATAATCATACAAACAATTACAGATATTATTTTAGTTTTGTTGTAATAAGCTACCCATAAAGACTTAAATATTTGATATATTTGAACAACATTAAACTATTTTAATAGTTATATATTTTTATAGTTTCCTTGTTTTATATTTTTATAGTTTACTATTTTTATGGTGGTTGTATGGCAGAGCTAAAGACAGAAATGCTTATAAGTGATGTACAGAAGAACATTCTTCTGCTGAATATCGTCCAGTTGGATTTGTTTTTTAATTTCGGCTTACGTCAAACAAAATGGTTCTTTGAAAAAGATTACAACCGCGCACTGGCAATAGTTCCAGAGGGTGCAGTAATTGAAGGAATTAATGATTTTGGTCGTATCCAAGCTCGAAATATTGCGGAAAAAAAACGCTATGGCTTCTTTCCGCACAATCGCACCTGGTCACAATCTACTGAGTACAATGGAGGTGGTGAAATAATAAAACTTTCTGATTTAAAGAGTATATACGATTCTTTTAGTCTGCAAAATTATACTTTAGATGCCCTAACTCACATTCCTAAACAGTTCCAGTCTTTGCATGTTGAAATGTCGAAACAGCCCTCTTAATTGAGGGTTATTCAATTATGAAAATGCGACACAGAATGACGCTCATACCGTTTTTATAATTGCCTTATGCAATGTTTATGGATGATAATGTGCTTTATAGGAACAATACGTTCCAAGCGGATAGCCCACCGCAGTAAAGGTCTGCACTTCAAGGTAATAGCTCATGTTAAATAATTCTAAAACCCAAAATGGCGTAATTGTCGAAATCCCAATGTGCATTCTGGATTCAGAGAATGCTTGTGGCGAGGTCGTTAATGACATTACGATCTCAGTTGCGGTTCTTTTTGAAAATTCCGTTCCAGGCATTGAAAAGGCAACTGCCCTGCTTTACTCGAAATTAATCCAATGGGTAATGCCTATGGATTCCGAAATCACTCAAGTTCACTCTGCCGATCAGCTTAAAACCTTTTTGGTTGGCACTGGTTTTGAATGGGTACGCAGTGATTCAGACACTAAGTTCTTCCGTCAGTTTCAAGAAAATAACGATGAAGAGTATGAGAGTGAGTTTCTGGAAGATGGTGCATTTTGCGGGTTCTCCTTCCCCCGCATCACCAATTCGCTTTCTGCTAAAGCAATTGATCTATATACCGATAGTGAAGCCATTAAAGGTAGCGTGGCTCCGTATGCGGTGATTGATGCCACAAGCGAACACCCTACTCTTATTCCAGTTGCATTACTCGCAGATGCCAAAGAATTGCTCCCTGTTGTTCTAGGTGGTTGGAATAAGTAATTCGTACTGGTCACACCACCTTAAACATTGATCTGCATGGCTCGTGGCTGTGCAGATTTTTTAACAACTAGGAACTTGGTAGGCTTTAGGTTTTTCAGTAGAAAAAATGTTCCCGAATTTTGGGAGCCAGGTTTATTTTGCATGCTTTATGCTTTACATTGACTTATGCCATGTTTTAGGCGTATAATTCAAGGTATTCATAAGCATTAAGCCATCACGGAAAAGCCACCGTATTACTGGCTTGAATATTGAGTTAATAAAGCAGATCGCCCCAAAAATGGAGCTTTCTGCATTTTAATAGGATTGGTTTTAAGGGTATCTAATGGACGCTATTACACTTTCAGCAGAGGTTCAATTTGAGTTTAAAAAGGGAATTGAATCGCAATTTCAACAGCTTGCTAACGCATACGCTGAAATGAAACAGACCAACCTAAAGGCAGTGGTACGCTTTTCACCTGACTTGCTCATTGTAGCGGTTGATTTGGTAACGGTCAGCACCAATCCTTTTTACATGAATCTGGATATTCTCAAGACTTTAGAGGAAGCGATTGAGTTTGTTGCAGATCACCAAGTTTTAACTGAACAAGGTTTTGAAGTGGTTGAATGTGCAGTAGTGGATGCCAACGGTTTAAATACGTTGGGACGCTTACACCGAGAAAATACGCCACTATCCTATCACACCACACAAGCCTATATCTTCCGCACATCAGAAGAGAATCTGGAACGCCTACTGCTGAATATTGAGCAAAGGTTAGAAGCATGCAAGGCAGCCCCAGATTACATCGAAACAATTAAATTCACGCCTGAAACGATTAAGCTAGTTGTTCATACCGATATGAACTTTGTGCGCAATGAGCATGGCAAGCAATATAAGTTGCATGATGCAACGGTTTTTGGCGGTATCGGCGCGAATGATGGTATGGATAGCTATGTCGCCACCTTGAGTAAAGAAGTTGTTAAGCACCGCAATCAAGTGATTATGGGTGTGACCATTGATCTTAGAAACAAAAAGACTGGACGTACTGCAAAATTGCATGTTCCGTATCAATTTATGAATGAATATGCTCCACAACCGTCAGCTCGAATTACTAGCGAAAGACAGCCAACTTCTCCGTTTGTCTATTACGAGTGGTTTGTTAGTGAAGATCGAATTGTAAGCCAAATACAAAAAGGTGCGTTTAATACACAGTCTAAACAGCTTAAAGAGCACATTAAGTCTTTGGTTCGTTATGATGTGGAAGTCGTGGATATTTTGATTCACAGCTTTGCTTTCGATATTCCTACAGCAAACTACGCACCAATAACAGAAGTTGCTTTTATCGTTGTACTGCCTAATCATCACAGTCTGTTTGAGTTTCTATTGGTTCGTGTAGATCAGTCGGGCGGGATAAAGCTCTTCAATAGTCGTGGGCTTGCGATTTACCCCCCTGATAGTGCAATTCCGCACCTACACACCCTAAAAGCCGATGTTCAAGAGTTATTCCAGAGCAATCGTTTATACACCTTTGAACAGGTCAAGCAGTTCCGCAAAAAACTAGGCGGGTTCAATACTGGATTAGCGGTGAAAAACGAATACGTTTTTATGCCTTGATTTTCAATACACCCTGCTTCGGTAGGGTTCAAGAAAAAGCCCCTTGAGGGCTTTTTTTATGCCAGAGAAATTGGTAGGCGTTGCGTTTTTAGTAAAAAAAATGCTTAAAAAATTCTAAGTGCATGATTTGGATTGACTTATGCCATGTTTTAAGCCATAATGTTATATATACAGAGCAGATAGCTCACGCAGTAAAGCCACTGCATTAATGGCTTAAATTTAGGGTATAAAATCATGTTACTTTCAACAGCTATCGGTCAAGTTCACCGTAACGTAAGCATCAATCATTTAGTTGATCTGCATTTATTCTCTGTGAATTTCACAACCAATCGCGTTACCGACTACTCAACCAAAGTAAACGTCATTGCCAAGATTGATGCTATGGTTGAACCTCAAAATTTAAACACCCTCGTTGGTTTTAAATTTGAAATTATTGCCAATGCTACAGGCATTGCCCGCCAGAAGGTCGTTAATTTTCACGCACAAGACCGAATCTATAATGATGCAATCGCTCTTATCGCTGCAATTCAGGACATGGAACAACGCCGTGATGCGCTATACGATCTGGTTTTGAAAAGTATGGCACGTATGCAATTTTCAATGATCATGGCTCAGATCAATTCAGGCAAAGACTACGGCGGTTTGCGCAACAGCAAAGTCTATAATGAATGGAAGTGCGACAAACCATTAAAGCCAGATACCGAAGGATTGGTGGATAGCACCCATATCGTTGATGCGACATACCAGATCGTTTCTGCATTCTATATTGAGGTTGTAATCTACCTGTTAAACGTAATTTGGGCTGACAAACAGTGTATGATTGAGACCGCAGCTTAATAACTTCACCGCCCGATGGCGGTTCCAGAAAAAGCCCCTAACAAGGGCTTTTTTTTATGCCGGAGAAATTGGTAGGCGTTAGATTTTTAGTAAAAAAAATGCTTTGAAAATTCTAAGCGATTGATTTAGATTGACTTATGCCATGTTTTAATCCATAATATTGTATATACAGAGCAGAAGCTCACACAGCAAAGCCACTGCATTAAAGGCTCGAATGAGGGTAATAATATGCTACAAAGTAACACCATGCCGTTTGGCTTCTCTTCTTTTGATTCTCGCATGAGCACATTGATTGCGAATGCTTGGCTTTCGACTTATCGCTATCATGCTTCTGAACGCGACCAGTCAGGCGTATTTGAATTATCACCTATCGCTTCACGCATTGACATTGAAGCTGCGCGTAAAATCGCGTATGAAGTTAGTTCTTCAATCCATCTAACCCTATCTAATATTTTGTGCTTTGCTGATTGCTACAAAAAACATGAGGGTTTAAGCCGACCTAGTGCTAACTATATCATGCGTGATGATCAGACTGTTTTTTTACATGGTCTATTACTGCTTGGTTTGGATACCGATATTGCCCCGCAATTCGCAATTCAGTTGCATAAACAATCTATGCAACTTGTTACCCCTATGGAGTTGTTATTAGGCGTGAACCTGAATGCTGTTAAGCGCGTGGGTGATATTGCCAAAGTAGGCGGTTATAAATCACTACCGATTGAAGCGCAACAGAGTGTTTTGGATTTTGCAGTCAAGCAAATCAAGCAGATTCGCAGCTATCTTCGCAGCACTGGTGAATCTCTAGGTGTGGATATTGATGTGATTGAGCAGATCAGCGAAGAGTATAAGCATGATCTAGGCTACATAGCCACGATTGAGGGATTGAGCAACAGTAGCCAATCCACAAGCCCTGCGTAAGCGGGGTTTTTTTTGCGCCGTGTGAACTTGGTAGACGTTAGATTTTTAAGTATAAAAAATGTTTGAGGTTTTTTCGGGAACGCTTGTCAGGTGAAGCCAAGACAGTATGCAAATTAATTGCTTCGGCAACACTGGCAAATTGTGTTTTATATTGACTTATGCCATGTTTTAATCCATAATACTGTATATACAGAGCGGATAGCTCAAGCAGCAAAGCCACTGCATTAACGGCTTAGGTATAGGTGAAAATATGACAACGCATGAACAACAAATTCGCTTGGATATGATCAATTTTGCTCGTAACTCTTGCACCGTTACAACCAATTCGCTTTTAAGCACTGTAAATCTACAATGCAACGTAGACAGCGAAATCTCACACCTCTTGCAAGGTCACGAAGCTGACGAATTTATCGGTAAAGTGGATGCAATTTACAACGAAGGTGGCTTGTTTTATGAGCAAGCTGAATACTTGGTTGCTCACGAATACTTAGACCTTCTACAGCCATAAAAGCCTAATAATGCTATGCGGTGCGGTGCGGTGTGCTCCGCATGGTTCTATAATAATCACTTGATGATAGGGTAAAAATATGCCAGCACAATCTTTTTTCTATGAAACTTCACATTCAAATTTTGGAATGATGTTCCAGAATGATTCTGAACAATATATTGAAGCCATCCAAGATATTCAGGCTCAAGCCAAAGCCCTTGATGAATCAAACAATGATATTTACCGAGTGATTGCTCAGTTCTCTTCAAATGATGATGGCATTCAAATTTTCGTAGCCCCGCATGTGCGCTATGTTGAGCTTGCTCAGACGGTTCTGGAAAGCTTTAAAGCTTGCGGAAAGGTTTACTTCAAAAATAAGCACAATCAACACCGCCAGATCAGAAAGCAAGAGTTTTTAAGCGAACTTCAAAAAATCATTCGTCTTTCTAATGGTAATAGAAAGAATGAAGTGGCTAAGACCGTAGCACTGATTAAAGGGCATTTTGAAAAACAAGCAGCAAAACTAGATAAGGCTATTGAAAGCATTGCCCTTAAATATAGCTTAGGTGTAGTGAAGCATCAGGAATACTATGCCGGACTAGCTCAGACATGGATTGAAGATCACTCACCTGAGCCAAAGGCAGCCTAATATTTATGAAAGGATAACAATGCCCTACCCTAACAAGGTAGGGTTTTTTATTTGTCGAATTGCAGATTTATAGCATCACTTTTCATTGACTTATGCCATGTTTTAATCCATAATACTGTATATACAGAGCAGATAGCTCAACCAGATAAACCACTGGATTAAAGGTTTAGATAAAGGGTGAAAAAATGTTTTTAGACGCTATCCAGAACCAAGCTGAAAAATCACAAAGCAGCGAATACAGCTTTCCTATGCTAGTTGCATCACAAGTTAATTTTTTTGATGGTGCATTCACTCACACTCAAATTTTCAGCAAAATCGTTGCTGAAAAAAAACAGAGTTTTGATGTTTTTGATACTGACGATATCTACATTGAAATTACTGGACAGGTCGCTGATTTACCATTTCACGCTCGCAGCAGCTCACTGTTTTTTTGGGCTGCTTTCAGAGATTTCCCGGTTCATAATGTTTATAAGCTCGCTACCTTAACGCTTCACAGTCTGCGCGTGGCAATGTTTGTTCAGGTCGCAAAGAACCTTGCTCAAAGCAAGATGGTTGACCCTGTGCGCCAAAGCAATTTCTTGGATGCTGCGGATGCGTGTTACCCAGGCATTGACCTGTCAGATGAAACGGCAGCGATTGAGCATGCAAATATGCTAATTGGTAAGGCAAATTTTAATTTAGCCAAACTTGAACGTCCATCTACAGGCTTGGAGGATGATTTATTCAAGATGGTTGATCGCGCTGTTTATCAAGCAGCAGAGCTGTTGTTTGAAAAAATGCAAGAAGCGATTTCAACTGAGCGCGTAAACGCAATCCGTCAAGCTGTGTATCTTACCCGCTTCACTTACTAAACAGATTACTCAGGCGGGATGCCCTGCCTGAGCCACCCTATAACTACAGGTCGCCACCTGATTAAAGGCAATACTCAGGAATTATAATCATGTCAAAATTCAATGTAGCACTCGACAACCTAAATCCATCTTTCGGAGAGCGTTTAAATCCGATTCAGTACATTACCACCAAAGAAGAAGCAGATCAGTTCCGTGCAGATTATCTGGCGTGGTTAGAGAACCGCTTGCGCGTGGTTCCAGACCAACCTCTAAAAGCGGGTCAGACCCCTTTAGAATGCGTGAATGCAAATATCGCGTACTATGCCGGCTATTTCGGTGAAGAAGCTAAAATACGCTTGCTGACGTTGTTTGAGATTGGCTTATAAGCCCAGATCAGCAGCCAGAACCGCGTCAATGGATGCGGTTTTTTATTGTCTAAATCTGTTTCAAAAGCCCTGCCACATGGTAGGCGATAGATTTTTAGTAAAAAAAATGGTTCAGATTTTTCAGGAACACTTATCAGGTGAAGCCAAGCCAGTATGCAAATTAATTGCTTCGGCAATACAGAAAAATGATGTTTTGTATTGACTTATGCCATGTTCTAGTCCATAATTAGACACATACAGAGCAGATGGCTCACACGGAAAAGCCACCGTAATAAAGGCTTAGGTTTAGGGGTTTCTTATGCAATACGCAATTTTCTCTAATTTAGACGTTTTACAGCGTCATATTTGCTCAAACCTTGAATGGAACGGCAAGAATGAAAGCCAAGTCGTTTTTGAGGGTGAAGAAGAAACTCCTGTAGCCTTGCTTTGCAACGACCTTGATGCTCCGCTCAAGTCAACTGCTGTATGGGTAGACGGCGCGAAATTAGCAGGCGGCATTATCAACCCTGAAAATGCCCTTTACATTACCGCTCTCAGCAATATTGAGCCGAGCATGGTTGAGTTTTCTCAACGCCATAAACACCTAGTTATTACTGATGTGAACGGCGAACTAGACCTACACCACTTAGTTAAATCAAGTCAGCTTGAGCTAGTAGACACCATCGTAGAGGACGATGAATAAAACCTCACCCTACACCCTCAGAGGTTCAGGTTTGTGATTATCCTGAATCTCTTTTACCCCCTACCATTATTTAGGTCAGGGGTTTTTTTTTGACCTATCCTTTAAGCCCTAGTGAACTTGGTATGCGATAGATTTTTAGTAAAAAAAATGTCTTTAAAAATTACGTGCCTAATTTAGATTGACTTATGCCATGTTTCGGTGAATAATCTTCACATAGTAATGAATCGGCTTAATATGCCAAAACGGTAGCACTTACCGAATTATAAGTGCTTAATGACTAATGATTGAAGGATTCGAGCGATATGCCAAGCTTTATCTCAACAGGACAAAAACTCAAGGTGCTTACAAGTTCAATTTGGTCGAACAACCAACAGGCTTTATTTGGTATGGCATCGTCGAATACTGATTTACAATCTGGTCCACAAACCAGTGTGCAATGTTTCGCCGTGGTAGAAGATAGCAATTTGAAGCCAAAAACCATGACGATCTATTTGATCGTGAATACTCAACTCAAAAGCATTAATGAGAATGGCGTAGATAATGAACAGGTCAAAATAAAGGACTGCGAAATCAAGGTCGCTCGTAGTTTTGATCTGAGCCAGATAAATTCGGGTGATCTTGACTACAAACAATTGCATGCAGTTGGAGAAAGCTTTGCTCGTGAGGTGTTAAAACATGCCCAATTTGCGTTATTTACAGAGTTAGGTAAAGCTGATGCCTTGCCTTTAGGTGTGTATGAAAGCCTGATTTTCAACCCAAAAAACATCAGCATCAATCTGGATGCTAGTGAGAATAAAGTGTGCTTAACGCCGTTTATTGACTACTATCGCTTACTTCCTATACCGCGTATGCACTTGGTTGAACAGTTCATTGAATTTGCCAAAAAAAGTGGTGAAATGAGCTTTACTGCCGATCAAATGCGCTTCTGCTTGTCTGAAACGCCTTGTTTGGACGTATTGAATAAAAGCAAACATATTGCATCAAAACCTACCCATTTAGATCATCCATACTTATTGGATATTCATGCCAAAGGTGAAACTGCATTGCAAGAAATGTTTAAGTCAGTGCTTTATGAATTAACCATGAATTGCAATAACCGTCAGTCACATGAATATGAGCTTTTTAGAGATTTATTGCACACCAATTGCTTCAATCAACCAGTCCAGAGCCATGTTCAACACGGCGATTTTGTCTCTACCATCTTAGATCAGATGGACTATGCGCTACTAGACTTTGACAATGCTCGAAAAAAACTGGACGGAATAACAGTGGACGGAATTAATGAGCACCTTCAAAAGCAGCACTATCAAGACAATCTTGCATGGCTTGGAAGTACACTAGACTATATTGATGCGAATGTGAAAGCATGCTGTCACGTATATACAGTAAAAAAATGAAATTGACGAAAAAGCTCCCTCGCGGGAGTTTTTTTATGTAAAGCCACGCGATTAGGTCACATTTACATTGACTTATGCCATGTTTGATAAGATAATAATTAAACGATAATGGCATAAGCCACACAGGAAGCCGAACCTGATTAAATCTGGCAGCATTAAGGATACAAAGGTTATGAATAAAGTTGTATTTGCAGTAAATCTTGTAGGTCAAACCACCCCAACCATCCAAACAATTGAGCAATTGCGTTACTACATTGACCGATTGATTCAAACTAAATTTTTAACTTGTCTGGAACCAGAATCGGTAAGTGTGGACTTTACTGATAGCTCTGAAACAAGCAAGATCGCTCAAGCCGAAAAGTCAGGTGCTACCGTAGTCCATATTGATGCCAATATGCTTCGTGCTTTATCAAATACATTGAAGTCATTAAATTTCGATATTACGCGCTTCAATGAAAGAGTTTTTGATGCGAATGGCGCATTAGATACTGAGAAAGACCAAGTGGACTTTACTTATACCGTCAACAACGTAGCACAGCGTTGGTATGGTCTGATTGATATGACACTACCAATCTTTAAGCTATCAGCTCCCGATACGATTAACCCAGAAAGATTAGTAGCCGTAAG
>RRZU012381250.1_pt1 | contig 20205 bp, 22 predicted proteins | sample 2165561 | NCBI WGS metagenome assembly RRZU01 (sample SAMN10456909, study PRJNA506462) | wastewater metagenome | isolation source: wastewater sludge | place: USA: Moscow, Idaho | reverse complement strand
TTTTAGATAATTCCAATAATAATTTAAAAAAAGACGGATTTTTGATTTTTGATATTGTAACTGAAGAAATTTTTGATGAAATATTTGAAAATGGAATATTTTTAGATGAAGAGCCGGAATATACTAGTATTTGGAGATATGAAAAAAAGAGTAAGAAAAAATATTTTATAGAAATTGATTTATTTGTTAAACAAAAAGATGGAGATAATTTATTTAAAAAATATAATGAACAACACGAGAAGTATATATATGATCCAGAATGGATAATTGAAGTAGCTAGAAAGAATAAATTTGAAGTTTATGATATAGCTTCAAATCCAAAATTTGGACAGAGTAGAATATTTTTTGTATTTAAAAAAATAGATTAAAATGAATAGTGGTGCTAATTATGGGAAATAAATCTGTAAAAAATAAAGAAAGTAAAATTAAGTTATTGAGATATTTTGCAATTGCTAGCAACTTTGGATACACTTTAGTCTCACCAATAATATTAATGTTAGGACTCTACTTATTAGTTGAGAAAATAACTGGTAAAAAGCATCCATTAATACTGATAGTATTTCTAATATTAGGTGTAACTACTGGATATTGGATGCTATATAAACAAATAAAAGGAACAAAATAATTATGAATAATTCTTATTTATAATATAAATGATATTTATAGAATGTATTAATAGAAAATATTTGATATTATTTTAAAAAAGGAATATCATATTATTTAGGTTTAAGGTTTATATCCGTTAGGAGTGAATATGTTTGAATTTGTACCTAGAGAAATAAAGAAAGTATTTAAAATTTCTATTCTAATTACAATAATTGTTTTAGTGCTGGGAATAATAACTAGGAAACCAGAATTATGGTTAGCTTTCTTTGTAGGGTCAATAGCATCAATTATTAATTCATATTTATTATTATCTGTTGTACATAAAACTGTATACTATCAAACTCACGGTAAAAGTGGTATGTATATAGAGTATATAAAAAGAGTAATAATATTTGTTGGAGCACTTTATTTAGTAGTATTTATAACTGAAAAGTTTTTTCCAAATCTCATTATAAATAATATAATTAGTGCAGGGATTGGAATCTTAAATTTCAAGATATCTTTGTTTATCAATAATCTTTTAGAATATGGAAAACATAAGAAGAAAGGAGATTAGAATAGATGAAAACATTTATGAAAATAATTGTATTTGCAGTAATAGTAAATATTATCTTATCATTGATAGATACATTTACTCCAATAGGATTTGAAGCAACGTCTACACAAAATTTAGTTGTGCCACAAACAGTGTACTACACACTTTTTAAAGGAACTATGTTTCAGATACCAATAAACCAAACGATTGTTGGTACATGGGTTGTTATGATTTTCTTAACTATTATGTTGAAAATTGGAACTAAAAATCTTAGTGTTACTAATCCAGGAAGATTTCAAGTTGTGTTAGAAATGTTTTATAAATTTATAGAAAATACATTCGTTGCATCTTATGGAAAATATAAGAAAAGATTTATTCCATTTTTTGCAGCAATGTTTATGTTCATTTGGTGCTCAAATTTATTATCATTTTTATTACCGTTTGTACCATCATTTTCAAGAGAAAATGGAGAAATAGTAATTAGACCATTTTTTAGGACACCTACAGCGGATCTTAATACAACTGTTGGGCTAGCATTAATAGTTGTAATAATATTTCTAGGTGCAGCATTTAGAAAAGTTGGTGTTTTAGGATATTTAAAGGGTTTATTAGAACCAATACCTTTTATGCTTCCTCTTAATATAATAGGTGAGTTAGCTAAACCATTGAATACATCAATGCGTTTATTTGGTAATATGTTTGCGGGCATAGTTATAGGTGGATTGGCATATGGACTTATGAGTAAGAATATTATTGGATTAGCAACAGCGAACAAATTAAATGGGTTATTTTCATTTTCGTTGGCTTGGCCGGTTGGGTTACATATATATTTTGACTTGTTTGCTGGGACAATACAAGCGTATGTATTTACTGTGTTATCATCAGTATATATAGGTGAAACATTAGGTGAAGGTGAAGATTAGTAGTTTATTTTAGCTAATTATATTTTATTAAATAATAAAACTTTAAAAAAAATCAGGAGGTATAGAATTATGGCAGCAGAAATAGTACAAGCAGCAGCATTATTAGGAGCAGGAATGGCAGCAATAGGTGGTATAGGATCAGGAATAGGACAAGGAGTAGCTACTGGATATGCAGTTGAAGCAATTTCAAGACAGCCAGAAGCTAAACAAGATATAATGCAAACATTATTTATTGGATGTGCAATTACTGAGTCTACAGGAATATATGCATTAGTTATAGCATTTATTTTGATATTCTTAAAAGGATAATGAAAATATAGTGCTGATATATATTTAATAAGACTAGAGGTGAGTAAAATAATGGGGAATAATGATTTATTAAAAATTGATTTTAGTATGGTAATCCAAATGATAAATTTTCTAATAATGGTTTACATTTTTTGGAAAAATTTTGGTAAAAAAATTGGTAAAATATTAGATGAAAGAAAAGAAATAGCTCTCTCTGAAATGACTGTTATTGAAACTGAAAAAGAATCAATACAGGGTCAAAAAGCTGAATTACAAAAATTAAGAAAAGAATCTAAAAGAAGAGCAAATGATATTATTATAAAAGCTGAGAGACAAGCTGATGAAAGAAAAGAAAAAATATTGTCTGACGCTTCAATTCAAAGAGATAGAATGATTATGAGAGCAGAGGCTGATATAGAAAAAATGAGTAACACAGCTAGATTTGAATTACAAAAAGAAGTTACAGGTATGGCAACTCAACTAGCAGAAAAAATAATTAAAGAAAACGTTAAAGATAAACAAGATACTATAATTGATAATTTTATTGACGAAATAGGAGAGTAACAATATGGAAGAAACTGGTGTAGCAATAAGATATGCGCTTGCTATTTATGATATAGCAGTTGAAAATAATAAAGTTCGTGAAGTATATGAAACACTGGATTCTATAATGAATCTTTATGAGAAAGATAAAGAGTTTAAAAATTTAATGTTACATCCATTAATCAAAAGAGAAGAGAAAATAAAAATAGTTGAGAATATACTTTCGAATGCAGATGAGATTTCAAAACATATTATTGATTATCTAATTGATAAAGATAGAATATATATAATAAGATTTATTTTAGCAGAGTACCTTAAAATATACTATAAAGATAACAATGAAATTGCAGTTACTGCAATTTTCTCTAAAATGATTAGTGAAAATCAAAGAAAAAAATTGCTTGAAAAATTAGAAAATAAAACAGGTAGAAAAGTTGTTTTAGACATCAAAATTGATGAATCAATTATTGGTGGTGGAATAGTAAGAATAAATGATGACATAATTGATGGTTCAATAAAACGTCAAATTGAAAATATAAAGAATACTTTCTAAAAATTGGAGGTGCTTTTTTTTGAAAATTAAGCCAGAAGAAGTTAGCAATATTATAAGAACAGAAATAGAAAATTATAAAAAATCATTAGATATAGCTAGCGTTGGAACTGTTGTTGAAATTGGAGATGGTATAGCAAGGATATATGGTCTTAAAGATGCAATGTCAGGAGAATTATTAGAGTTTCCTAATGGAATAAAAGGAATGGCGTTAAACTTAGAAGAAAATAATGTTGGAGCTGTTATATTAGGAGATTACAAACAAATAAAAGAAGGTGACATAGTAAAAGCTACAGGTAAAATTACAGAAGTTCCGGCGGGAGAAGAATTATTAGGTAGAGTTGTAAATCCATTAGGTGAGCCAATAGATGGAAAAGGTGAGATTAAAGCTTCAAAATATATGCATGTTGAGAAGCAAGCATCAGGAATAATTGATAGAAAACCAGTAAAAGAGCCATTACAAACTGGAATAAAGGCTATCGATGGAATGATCCCTATCGGAAGAGGTCAAAGAGAACTAATAATAGGTGATAGACAAACAGGAAAAACAGCAGTTGCTTTGGATGCAATAATCAATCAGAAAGATACAGATGTTTATTGTGTGTATGTAGCTATTGGTCAAAAACGTTCAACTGTTGCGCAAGTTCAAAAGAAATTAGAAGAAGCAGGTGCTATGTCATATACAACAATAGTTGCAGCAACAGCCTCTGAATCAGCACCATTGCAATATTTAGCACCATACACAGGTGTATCAATGGCTGAATATTTTATGGAACAAGGGAAGCATGTTTTAATAATATATGATGATTTATCAAAGCATGCCGTTGCATACAGAGAAATGTCGTTATTACTTAGAAGGCCACCAGGAAGAGAAGCATATCCTGGAGATGTATTTTATTTACATTCAAGATTACTTGAAAGAGCTGCAAAATTAAGTGATGAGTTAGGTGGTGGTTCAATAACAGCATTACCGATAATTGAAACACAGGCTGGAGATATTTCTGCTTATATACCAACTAATGTAATATCTATAACTGACGGTCAAATGTTTTTAGAGTCTGATTTATTTAATGCAGGATTTAGACCAGCTATAAATGCTGGAATATCAGTTTCAAGGGTTGGAGGATCAGCACAAATAAAGGCTATGAAACAAGTTGCAGCAAAAGTAAAATTAGAATTAGCACAATATACTGAATTATTAGCATTTGCACAATTTGGATCAGATTTAGATAAAGCAACAAGGGATCAGTTAAATAGAGGTGCAAGAATTATGGAAATATTAAAGCAACCTCAATATTCACCATATAAAGTTGAAGATCAAGTTGTTGTATTTTTTGCTGTAACTAATGGATACTTTGATACAGTTGAATTAGAAAGAGTTAAGGAATTTGAACTTGGTTTATTAAAATCTTTAAGAGATGATAGTGATATTTTGGATAAAATAGCATCTAAAAAAGAATTAACAAAAGATACACAAGCAGAACTAGAAAGATTCATAGAAAAATATAGAAGTAATTTCATATAGTAAGAGGTGTAAATATGGCAGCAAACATGAAAGAAATCAAAGCCAGAATAGATAGTGTAAAGAGTACTAGCCAAATTACTAAAGCTATGGATGTTGTTTCATCAACAAAATTCAAAAGATTTCAAACGTTAACACTCAAATCTAGAAGATATTCGAACGCGCTTGATGAAACATTTGAAAATATAGTTTCTAGTTTAAAAGGTGAAAAGCACATCTTATTTGATGGAAAATCAGAAGTAAAAAAAATATGTATAATTACTATGACATCAGATAGAGGACTTTGTGGAAGTTTTAATAATAATGCTTTGAAAGAGTTAGAAAAATTAGTTAAAAAGTTTAAAAAGGATGGAAAAAATGTTTCTGTAATTGCTGTTGGTAAAAAAGGAAGAGATTTTTGCAAGAGGAGAAATATAGATATTGACAGTGAGTACGTACAAATGATACCAGAAACTATGTTTGAAAAAGCAAAAAATATTAGTGAAGAGATTGTTCAGTTTTATACAAATGGAATTTATGATGAAGTTTATTTAATATATTCAAAATTTATTTCTGCTATTAGTTACGAATTAAGTGTTGAGAAATTACTTCCAGTTGCTAAGAATGTCACTGAAAAAAAAGTAAAGGAATATTTATTTGAACCAACAAAAGAAAAAGTATTGGAAGTATTCATACCAAAAAGATTGAATATTAAACTTTACCAAGCATTATTAGAAAATACAGCAAGTGAACATTCAGCAAGAATGACTGCAATGAAAAATGCAAGTGATAATGCAAGTGATATGATTGATAGATTAACGCTAGAGTATAATAGAATAAGACAAGCAATAATAACTCAAGAATTATCAGAAATAGTAGGTGGATCGGACGCATTAAAATAATAGTATAAGCTCAATAGATTTAAGAAGTCTAGAAAAAGTAAAGGAGGTCAATACGTGGAACAAAATAAAGGGACATTAGTACAAATAATAGGAGCAGTTTTAGATATAAAATTTGATGAAAATTTACCTGAGATATATAACGCTTTGGAAATATTTTTTGATAATGGAAAAAGACTTGTTGCAGAAGTACAGCAACATCTAGGAAATAATGTTGTTAGAGCGGTTGCCATGTCTGGAACTGAAGGATTAAAAAGAGGTGTTGAGGTTTTTGATACTGGAATGCCAATTAAAGTACCAGTAGGCAGAGGAACATTAGGGAGAATCTTTAATGTTTTAGGAGAAACTGTTGATAATGCTGGTCCAGTCCAGTCTGAAGAATATAATTCAATACATAGAGAAGCTCCAAAATTTGAAGAACAAGGGACAGATACAGAAATACTTGAAACAGGAATAAAAGTAGTTGATTTATTAGCACCTTATTTGAAAGGTGGTAAAATAGGACTATTTGGAGGAGCAGGAGTAGGTAAAACAGTATTGATTCAAGAATTAATAAACAATATAGCAAAAGGTCATGGTGGACTTTCAGTATTTGCAGGTGTTGGTGAGAGAACAAGAGAAGGAAGAGACCTTTATGATGAAATGAGAGAGAGTGGAGTTATAAATAAGACAGCATTAGTTTATGGTCAAATGAATGAACCACCTGGAGCAAGATTAAGAGTTGGACTAACTGCGTTAACTATGGCTGAGCATTTTAGAGATAAAGAAGGACAGGATGTATTGTTATTTATAGATAATATATTTAGGTTTACTCAGGCAGGAGCTGAGGTTTCGGCACTATTAGGAAGAATGCCATCAGCAGTTGGATATCAACCTAACTTAGCAACTGAAATGGGAATGTTACAAGAGAGAATAACATCAACAAAAACAGGATCAATAACATCAGTTCAAGCAGTATATGTGCCAGCCGATGATTTAACGGATCCAGCGCCAGCAACTACATTTTCACATCTAGATGCAACTACAGTATTATCAAGACAAATTGCATCATTGGGATTGTACCCAGCAGTAGATCCACTTGATTCAACATCTAGAATATTAGAGCCTGAAATAGTTGGTAATGAGCATTATAATGTTGCTAGAGAAACACAAAAGGTTTTACAAAGATATAAGGAATTACAAGATATAATAGCTATACTCGGTATGGATGAGTTATCAGATGAAGATAAATTGATGGTTAATAGAGCAAGAAAGATTCAAAGATTTTTCTCACAACCATTTTCTGTAGCAGAACAATTTACTGGAATGCAAGGTAAATATGTGCCATTAAAGGAAACAGTTAGAGGATTCAAGGAAATACTAGAAGGAAAACATGATGAATTACCAGAGCAGGCATTTGTATATGTTGGAACAATAGAGGAAGCTGTTTCAAAGGCAAGAGAACTGGCAGGTGAATAATTATGGCAACATCTTTTAATATAGAAGCAATAACACAAAATGGTATTAAATTGCAAACAACAGCAACATTCCTAAAATTAAGAACAGTGAATGGTGATGTAGGTATATTGGCAAATCATTCTAATTTAGTTACGGAATTAGGAACAGGTGAGATGACTGTAAAAAAAGATAAAGAAGAAGAAAAATATTATCTTTCTGGTGGATTTATGGAAGTTAGGGAAGGTAAAGTTGTTATAATGGCAGAAGAAGTAATAGAGGCATCTCAAATAGATGTTGAAAGACTAAGAAAAGAAACAGAACTAGAAGAGGCAAAATTAGAAAAATTAAAAGAAGAAAAAGACATATTGAGTGCTAATAAGAGAATTCAAGATAATCTTACTAAAATAAGAATAGGAACAAGATAAATATTAAATAATCTAATAATTAAAATGAGAAATAAGTTTTATATTTCTCATTTTTTATTTTCAAAATTATATTTTATATGTTATTATATTTGTAATAGGATAATTTTAAAAAATGAGGTTGAAAAATGGAAATTAATATACCAAAACATGTTGCAATAATAATGGATGGGAATGGTCGTTGGGCAAAAGATAAAGGGAAAATTAGGATAGAAGGGCATAAAAAAGGTGCAGAAAATATTGAAAAAGTTATAGAGTATTCTATTAAATTAGGAGTAAAATATTTAACTGTCTACGCTTTTTCTACTGAAAATTGGAAAAGACCTGAAAATGAAATCAAAGCATTAATGAGGTTATTTGAAAAATATTTAGATGATAAAAAAGATAGTTTAAAAAAACAAGGTGTTAGATTACTTGTTACTGGTAGTAGAGAAAATATATCCAGTAAATTATTATTAAAAATAAAAAAAACAGAAGAATATTTAGAAGATTGTAGTAATTTAGTATTTAATATTGCATTTAATTATGGTGGACGAAAAGAAATTGTAGATGGAATTAATAAGTTAATTAAGGAAAATAAGGAAAATAAAGAAATAACAGAAGACGAATTTAAGAATTATATGTACAGGCCCAATATACCAGATCCTGAATTGGTAATTAGAACAAGTGGTGAATTTAGAGTAAGCAATTTTCTATTATGGGAAATTGCGTATTCTGAATTTTATGTGTCCAATGTTTATTGGCCAGATTTTGATGAAAATGAATATAATCGTGCAATAGATTCTTACAATAAAAGAGATAGAAGGTTCGGTGGATTAAATGTTAAGTAGGTTTTTAGTAATTCTAGTTTTCGTACCATTATTAATATGGATATTTTTGAAAGGTGATATTACATTTCTTATATTTACTGAAATAATAATAGGAATGTCTATGTTAGAATTTTATAAAATATTAAAAGATAAAGGATATGAAGTAGCAAGCAGGATTGGAATGGTACTTGGGCTTTTGTTACCACTTATGATATACTTTCAAACGAAATCAGAGAGTATATTTGGCCCTTTAAAAATATTGAAATTGGATAGAATAGAATTTAATATGGGTGGTTTTGTAGTATTTGCTCTTATGACACTTGCGATTAGACAGATATTGAGAGTTAAGATAAAAGGAGCAATGGCTGAGATTTCATATACATTATTTGGGATCATATATATATCTTATTTTTTTTCTCATATATTACTTATTAGAAATGAGTTACCAAATGGTCATATAATAGTTCTTATGACATTTCTACTTATATGGGCATGTGATATTTCTGCTTACTTAGTTGGAATAGCAATAGGTGGAAAGATATTTAAAAGAAGATTAGCGCCAGAAATAAGTCCTAAAAAGTCTATAGAAGGAGCTATAGCTGGAATTATAGGAACATTTATAACAATATTGGCATTTGATAAGATATATTTATTTTTATCAAGTACTATTTGTAAAATTGGAATAATTTCTAAATCATGCTCTGGAAACTATGAATCAATAGGAATAACTGTCTGGAAAGCTTTAATATTAGCATTAATAGTTGGTATTTTTGCAGAAATTGGAGATTTAGTTGAATCAAAAATAAAGAGAGAATTTCAAGTTAAAGATTCTGGTAATTTATTATTAGGACATGGAGGATTTTTAGATAGATTTGATAGTGCGCTCTTTGTTTTGCCACTAGTATATTATTTTATTAAATATATAGTATAAAATCTAAGAACATTATATTTATATTAAAAGCCAGTATTTACTGGCTTTTGTTGTTTTTTGAAAGTTATATATCAATTTATTCTGGAATTTTTTCGATTAATATATCTTCATTTTTCTTATTAATATAGATAACTTTCATATTTGTAACATCTGTTCTCCAGATAAAGACGCCTGCATTAGCAGATTGCTCACAAAAAGTTAGAAAGTCTGTTTCTCCGTTTTGATGAATATTTATTATATGCTTTAATAAAGTTGAATCTGATGTATTAGATATGTTTTTATTTTCGTATATAGCAGGTGATTCGATAAAATCTCCATTATTTTGTACATATTTAGCATGTCCATCAACTACAAAAAAATCATAGTAATCCATACCCAGTTCTTTTATTTCTTTAACATATTTAGGAAAATCTGCTCCAGATTTAACTTTAGAGTGCGCCTCTTTTATTGTATTTAATGTAAACATTGTAAAACCTCCTTTTGATTTCGACAATTCTAACATAAATAATAATTATTATCAATAAATTACTATTCTATCTTGATATATTTGATTTTCTGGAGTATACTTAATTTGTTAAATATAAAAATCATGGTTAAAGGTGATACTAAAATGAAAAATAAAGATATAGAGATAAAAAAGAGTAGAACAAAAATATTATCTATAATGGAAGTAATCTGTTTTAATGGATTTTATTTAGGAATACAAGGATTTATAATGTTGAATTTAGCCATATATTTTCATGTTAATATATTTTTCACATCTATACTGATAACATTGCCAACAGCAGGACAATGCTTACAGATATTTACAAATATTGTAAAAAAATTTTTAAAAACTAGAAAACGAACTCTTATGGTAATGGGAATGTTTGCAAGACTATCTATTATACTAATACCAATTGCTATATATTTTGACTTTAGAAATCCTTATATTTTTATTTTTGTAATTACAATTTATTCTTTATTTTCACCATTTGTTGGTAGTGTTTGGATGATTATAATGATGGAAATTATAAATAAAGATGAAAGAGGGAGATACTTTGGTAAGAGGAGTTTATTTTCTTCAATGTCAGCTGGATTATACTTACTTTTATATGGATATTTATTAAATTTTACTAATCAAAAACAAGGATATTTGATTTTAACAACTATGATGGCTTTGTTTTCTATTTCTACACTAGTATTGTTGTATTATCACTATGTACCGGAGATAGAAAATAGCAAAGAATCAAAATTAAACTTTAAAGATGTAGTAAAAGATAAAAAATTTATGGTATATTTAAGATATGTTGCTGTATGGGTATTTACTTGGGAATTAATAAAACCATCATTTGAGTACTATAGAGTTAAAATATTGGGTGTTAATCCTATGTTTTTATCACAAACTAGTGCAATTACATCAATAGTATTGATGACAATGTATACACTTTATGGGAGAGCAGCAGATAAATACGGAAATAAGAAAATGCTAGAAATATGTGCGAAATTGACAATTATATATATATTACTTTATATACTTATGACACCACACAATTATAAAATTATGGTATTATCAATTGGAATATTAGAAGGAATAGCATTTGCTGGAATTAATATATGTTTTTTTAATTTATTATTGGAAGTTTCAAAAAAACCTGCTGATATGTATATCGCTTTATATGTATTTGTAAATGGTGTTGTTGCACTTACAGCTGGTATTTTATCAGGTACACTTGCTTCTATTTTTTCTTCTAAGTATATAATATTATTTGGAGAGAAATTTTATTTGATAAAAATTATTTTTATAATTGGATTAGTATTAAGAATATTATCGTTATATCAATTATCAAAAGTTGAAGTTTTTTATAAGCAAATAAACTATAGATATATTAAAGGAAAAGCAGGGAAAAAGATTAAGTTAAAAATAGAGAATTATAGAAAATCAAAAAACTAAAAAATCTTTACACTCTTGTTAAAAAAAAGTATAATGTAAATATAATCTTTGAAAGGTGGAAAATATGGATAAATTACCAAATTGCCCAGTATGTGAAGAGAATTTTACATATGAAGATAGAGGTCAATTTATATGTCCTATGTGTGGACATGAATGGAGTATAAATGAAATAGAATTAGAAAATACAATAGTTGATGCTCATGGAAATCAACTTAAGGATGGAGATACAGTCTCTGTAATTAAAGATTTAAAAGTAAAAAATAGTTCTTTAGTTATAAAACAAGGTACAAAAGTAAAAAATATTCGATTGATAGATGGAGATCACGATATAGATTGCAAAATAGATGGTATAGGTGCAATGCAATTAAAGTCTGAATTTGTAAAAAAACTTTCATAAAATATTAGAAAAGGAGCAAAAGTGGATATAAAAAAAGAAGTAGAAAGACAATACAATATTTTAAAGCGTGGCTGTGACGAGATAATTAATGAAGTAGAATTTAAGCAAAAGCTAGAAAAATCAATAAAAGAAAATAAACCTCTTAAAGTAAAGTTAGGGATAGATCCAACAGGTTCGGATTTACATATAGGACATGCTGTACCACTAAGAAAATTAAAACAATTTCAAGATTTAGGTCATACAGTTCAATTTTTAATTGGGACATTTACTGCAAGAATAGGTGATCCAACAGGAAAATCGGAAACAAGAAAAATGTTATCTAATGAAACTATCCAAAGTAACATAAAAACGTATATTGATCAATTAGGACTAATTCTTGATTTAGAAAAGACAGAAATAAAATATAATGGCGATTGGTTGGAGAAATTATCACTTGAAGAGGTTTTATATTTATTGTCACAATTTACAGTTTCACAAATGATTTCTAGAGAAGATTTTTCTAAAAGGTTATCAGAAAATAAACCTGTATCACTAATAGAATTCATGTATCCAATAATGCAAGGATATGATTCAGTTGCATTAGAATGTGATGTTGAGTTAGGAGCAACAGAGCAAAAATTTAATATTTTGAGAGGAAGAGATTTACAAAAAGCATTCGGACAAGAACAACAAATATGCCTTTTAATGCCAATATTAGAAGGTTTGGATGGTATAGAAAAAATGAGTAAATCTTTGAATAATTATATAGGAATAACAGAGGCACCTAATGATATGTTTGGGAAGATAATGTCTATTTCTGATGAGTTAATGTTTAGATATTATGAAATAATAACAGAGATACCTTTAGATGAGATAGAGGATATGAAAATAAGCGTATCAAATGGTACTCTACATCCTATGGAAGTTAAGAAAAATCTTGGTAAAGAATTAGTCACAATATACCATGGTGAAGAAGCAGGAATAAAGGCTAAAGAATGGTTTGAAAATGTATTTAGTAAGAAAAATCTTGATGTTGATTTACCAGAAATTGATATTGCAAATGAGGAAATTGGTGTTATAGAATTGCTAGTTAGCATTTTGAAATTTGCTAATACTACAAGTGAAGCGAGAAGACTTATAGAACAAGGTGGATTCAAAATAAATGATATAGCAATAAAAGATGTAAAATCAGTTATCAAATTAGAATCTGGAATGATAATTAGAGCTGGAAAGAAAAAAATAGTTAAGGTAAAATAAATACTAAATCAAGACTGTTTATATGGTCTTGATTTTATTTTTCTATATATGGAGGTATATTTCATTATCCTTTACTTTTTTGAGTAGTGTTGATATAATAGATAGGATAATGATATTAAAATTAAGAAAGAAAAGGGATTAATATGGAAAAGAATTACGATGTTTTGGAATTCTATAAAATAGTAAATAATTTGATAGATTTGTCAAAGTTAGAAGTAACGAAAGAAAAATTTATAGATATAGATATATTGAAATCAAAATCAGAATTAGATAAAGAAATGATTTTGATGCAAGAATTTATTGATTATTATAAGTACGATGATGGATTAGATATAACCAATATAAGTAATATTCAAAGATATATAAATTCTATAGAACTTATAGGATCTTATTTAAGCTCTGAAGAATTAGTTGATTTAAAAAAGAATCTTGTAACATATAGAATATCAAGAAATAGAACAAAAAATGTTAGGGATAAATACAAATCTGCATGGATTTTATTTTCAGATGTTGATGATTTGAAAGATATAGAAAAATATATAGAAGATGTTGCGAATGATGATGGGACGCTTAAGGATGATGCATCAATTGGACTTAGAGAGATAAGAAGACAGAAACATAACTTAAATGGTAATATTAAAGAGAAATTTGATGAGATAATGTTTAATAAAGAATTATCAAAGGCAGTTCAAGAGAGACTTATAACAAAACGAAACGAACGATTCGTTATCCCGATAAAGACTGATTTTAAATCACTTATCAAAGGAATAGAACACGATAGATCATCAACTGGAAGTACAGTTTACATTGAACCATTGAATGTGGTTTCACTTAATAATAAACTTAGAGAGTATGAGGCTAGAGAACGAGAAGAAATAAGAAAAATATTACTTAGAGTAACAGAATTAGTTAAGAGTAAGAAAGAAGAAATTATAAAAATAAAAGCAATATTAGAGAAATTAGATTATTTAAATGCAAAAACATTATATTCATTAGAACATGAGTGTATTGTTCCTAAAATAATAAATAAAGAATATTTGAAACTAGTGGAAGCACGTCATCCATTGATACCAAAAAGTGAAGTAGTTCCTATAAACTTTGAGTTAGGAAATAATGAGAAGATAATGTTAATAACAGGGCCTAATACAGGTGGGAAAACAGTTACATTAAAAGTTGCTGGATTATTAGCATTAATGGCTTTATCAGGAATACCAATACCTGCAAATGAAAAAACAGAAATAGGTTTTTTTGATAATGTGCTAGCTGATATTGGAGATGAACAAAGTATAGAACAAAATTTATCATCTTTTTCTGGACATGTTAAGGGAATAAAAGAAATACTAGAAAAAGCAAATTCAAGGTCACTAGTATTAATGGACGAATTAGGAAGTGGTACTGATCCTATGGAGGGGTCTGCATTTGCTATGTCTATAATAGATTTCTTAAATGAAAAACATATTATGTCAATAATAACAACACATTATAGTGAAGTTAAGGCACATGCTTTTAATACAACTGGTATTAAAAGTGCTTCTATGGAATTTAATGTTGATACATTATCACCAACGTATAGATTGTTAGAGGGGATACCAGGAGAAAGCAATGCATTAATAATAGCTTCTAAATATGGAATTCCAGATGCCATTATAAAAAATGCAAAGACATATATTAGTGAAGATAATCAAAAAGTTGAACAAATGATACAATCAATAAAAGAAAAAAATGATGAATTAGAAAATTTAAAAATAGAGTTAGAAAAAACAACAAGTAACCTTGAAAATCAGAGAAAGCAATATGAACAGAAATTGATAGAAGTAGAAAATGAAAAAAATGATGTTATTAATAAAGCCTACGCTGAAGCTGACACATATCTAAAAGAAATGCAGTCAAAAGCAAAAAATCTTGTAGATAAAATAAGTCAAGATGAAGTTAAAAAAGAAGAAGCTAAGGATGCACAAAAATCACTGAATATGTTAAGAGAATCATTTAATGTGGATAAGAAGCAAAATGTAAAGGAGAAAAAAATTGTTACTTCACATATTGATATAGAAGAAGGTGAAGAAGTAATAGTTAAGACATTGAATCAAAATGGTAAAGTCCTTAGAATTATGCCTGAAAGCAATAGTATACAGGTACAGGCAGGAATATTAAAGCTAGTTGTTTCAATAAATGATGTTGTAAAGATAAATAAAAAACCTAAGAAAAAAATTGGAAATTTTGCATCAGTAAAATCAACACAAGTAAGGGGAGAAGTAGATTTAAGAGGAATGATGGGTGATGAAGCTATATCAATGTTAGAGACATATCTTGATAGAGCTATGTTAACTGGATATAATGAGGTATATATAATTCATGGTAAAGGTACGATGCTGCTAAGAAAGAGAGTGCATGAATTTTTAAAATCTTCAAAATATGTTAAAGAATATAAAGATGCAAACCAAAATGAAGGTGGAATTGGATGTACAGTTGTTACTTTGAAATAAATAAAATAATATGAGGATTGTAAAGTGATGGATAAAATAAAGTATTATTTCATAGTTACGGCTTCAGGAATAGGCAAAAGAATGGGTTTTTCTTATCCTAAGCAATTTCATGAAATATTTGGTAAACCTATTTTTATAATAACATTAGAAGAAATTATGAAATCAAAACTTATTGATAAAATATTTATAACTACTAACAAAGAAAATATTAATAAGGTTAAGTCATACATTAATGAATACATTATAAAGACTGATAATAAAGAAAATAATAAAATTGAGATAATTATTTTAGAAGGTGGAAGTGAAAGACAGTATTCAGTATATAATGCATTGATGTATATGAAAAATGAATTGAATTATAGCGAAAATAAAGATATAATTGTAGGTGTTCAAGATGCTGTTAGACCAAATATAAAAGTTAGATATATAGATGATATTTATAATGCTATTGTTGAAGACAGTGAAGTAGATGGTTTTGTTGTAGGTGTGCCATCAAAGGACACAATAAAAATAATTGATGATAAAGGCTATATAGTTGATACTCCAAAACGAGAAAAAGTCTTTAATGCTCATACACCACAAATATTTAGATTAAGTACGATAATAAAAGCATACGAATGTGCTAAAAAAGATAATTTTTTAGGAACTGATGATTCATCACTTATAGAGAGACTTGGTGGTAAAGTTAAAGTATACATTGGTGAATACGATAATATAAAAATAACAACAATTGATGACTTGAGATTTTTTGAATAATTTTCATGATAAATTTATATAATAATTATGTATGAGATTAGAAAGAGGAATTAATGAAAATATATAATACATTAACAAATTCTATTGAAGAGTTAAAAACGATAGAGGAAAATAAACTTAAATTATATGTATGTGGACCAACTGTATATAACTACATTCATATAGGTAATACTAGACCACTTGTTGTATTTGATATATTAGCAAGATACTTTGAATATAAAGGATTTAAGGTAGAATATATTCAAAATTTTACGGATATAGATGACAAAATAATAAAAAAGGCAAACGAAGAAGGAGTAACATCACAAGATATAACAAAAAAATATATAGAAGCATTTTTTGAAGATACGAAGGGATTAAATCTAATCAACACTATCAAGAGACCAAAAGTTACTGAAAATATACCAGAGATAATAGATATAATACAGAGATTAATTAATAATGGGTGTGCATATGTAATAAATGGAGACGTTTTTTTTGAAATTTCAAAATATAAGAAATATGGGGAACTCTCAAATCAAAAAATAGATGAATTAGAAGTTGGTTCTAGAGTCGAAATTATGGAAGAAAAAAAGAATCCAATGGATTTTGTGTTGTGGAAAAATAAAAAAGAAGGAGAACCTTATTGGAACTCACCTTGGGGTGATGGAAGACCTGGTTGGCATATTGAATGTAGTGCTATGGCACATAAATATCTTGGTGAGGAATTCGATATACATGGTGGAGGTCAGGATTTAATATTTCCACATCATGAAAATGAAATAGCACAGAGTAAATGTGCATATAGTGGAGGGTTTGCAAAATACTGGATGCACAATGGTTATGTTCAATTAAATGGTGAGAAAATGTCAAAATCAACAGGGAATTTCTTTTTACTTAGAGAGATAGAGGAGAAATTTAATGGATCTGTAATAAGGCTATTTATTGCAATGAATCATTATAGAAAGCCGATGAATTTTTCATTTGAAGAAATGGAAAATACAAAAAAAACATTTGATAATATCATTAATTCTATGAAAAGAATATCTATGAGTCAAAGTGATGAAAAAATTGATAGTGATGAAGAGTTTATAAATTTAATAAGTAAACTTGATGAAAAATTTGATTTTTCAATGGATGATGATTTGAATACGCCTATGGCATTATCTACTATATTTGATCAAATAAGAGAGACAAATAAGTATATTGATAATCATGGAAAATCATTTGGAATAAAAGTATCGTATAATTCTTTGAAAAAAAAATTAGGGGATGTAATTGGAATAAATATAGAAAATGAAATTAAAAATAATATAGATGATTTGGCTAAAGATCTGATTAATTTACTAATTGAGTTGAGGAAAGATGCACGAGAAAATAAAAATTTTTATCTATCTGATAAAATAAGAGATGAATTGAAAAAGTTGGGAATAGAAATAAAAGATAATAAAGATGGTAGTACTACAATATCATATTAATAATTATAAATTTAAAATTTAGTAAAAAGATAAAAGGAGAAAAAATGTTTAAAATATTTAGTTTTTTTAGAATAAAGAAGAGTTTAGCAATAGATTTGGGAACAGCAAATATACTTATCTACGATAAGCAAAAGAAAAAAATTGTTTTAAATGAACCATCAGTTGTCGCGAAAGATAAAAAAACTGGAAAAATTATTGCTGTTGGTTCTGAAGCTAGGGAAATGTTGGGTAAAACGCCAGATAGCATTATAGCAATAAAGCCATTAAAAGATGGAGTTATAGCTGATATTGATTCAACAAGGCAAATGATAGATTATTTTTTAAAAAAGATATATGGAAACTCTCTATTTAAACCAGAAATTATGATGTGTATGCCATTAGAGGTTACATCAGTTGAAAGAAAAGCACTATTCGATTCTGTAATAGGAGCAAAAAGGATATACATAATAGAGGAAGGAAGAGCAGCAATTATAGGATCAGGAGTTGATATATCAAGACCTGAAGGAAATATGGTTGTTGATATTGGAGGTGGATCAACTGATATTGCAATATTATCATTAGACGAGGTAATATCAAGTAAATCAATTAAGGTTGCTGGAAATAAATTTGATGATGATATTGTTAAATAGATTAGAAATAATTATAATTTATTAATTGGTGATAGAACAGCTGAGAAAATAAAAAAGGAATTGGCAACAGCACTTCCGATCAATGAGGAACTTATTATGAATGTTAAAGGTAGAAACCTTGAAAATGGGATACCAAAAACGGTTCAAATAAATGCTAATCAAGTTCAAGAAGCCATAAAAGATTCACTTTATGAGATAATATCTTCAACAAAAGAAGTTTTAGAGAAATGTCCTCCAGAACTAGCAGCAGATATATTAGATAATGGAATAATAATGACTGGTGGTGGATCACTAATAAATAATTTTACTGCTCTTATGGAAAAGGAAATTAAAATAAAAGTTTTAATCTCAGATGAACCACTTAATTCCGTAGTGCTTGGTGGAGGAAAAGCATTTGATAATAAGAATTTATTGAAAACATTAGAAGTGAGAGAATATTAGTATAATTTTTATGATTATTATAAAATAAGATAGAGGAATTATGATAGAAGATAAAATTATTGATATATTGAAAAAAGAATCATACTTAAAGAAGATAAGTGCTACTTATCTTTTTTATGGTGATAAAAGAGTTAATTTAATAGATTATGCTAAAGAATTTTGTAAATATATTTTACTTAAAAATAGTGATAATATTGAAGATGAAAAATATATAGTTAATCAGATTAATAATGAAACACATCCAGATATTGAAATCATAAATAAGGACAGATTAGGAATTAAAATAGATCAAGTTAGAGAAATTATTTATTCAGCAATTGAATCTCCTTATAATTCTTCAAAAAAGATATTTATTATAAATGGTGTAGAAAGTTTAAGGAAAGAATCGGCCAATGCTTTTTTGAAAATAATAGAAGAGCCTCCTAAGGATATATATTTTATTCTACTAACAAGAACACTTAACATACTTCCAACCATAAAATCTAGGTCAATAAAATTTTATATACCAGCATATACACATAACTTATTAGATGTTGAGAAAGAAGTATATGATTTTTTTGATGGCAATACAGATATGATAGAAAAGTGGAAAAAAAATAATATGAAGAATATAGAATATAATAAAAATATAGATTATAAAAAAGCTTTAGGTGCAATAAGAAAATATAATTATATGGAGAATTTAATCAAGTTATTTAAGCAAATCGATAATTATAATAACACACAATCAATTGATAAAGTAGAATTTAAAGAATTAAAGGATATTTTAAAAAATATTTCTAATTATCATAAAATTGATTTTTTAGGTAGTTATGATAAACTAAAGTTGAAGGATTTTACAAAAGATAAAATTGATGAACTTAGAAAATTTATTGATGATAATGAAATAGATTTTTATTCAGATTTTATTAATGCACAAGAGTTCTTGATAAGAAAAATATCTATTATAGATATAGAAGAATATTATGAATTATTGTATGAAATAGATCAAATGTATAGACAAGAAAGAGAAAAATTATTAGATTTATTATCAAGAATAACAGTAAAAGTAACTAAACAAATTAGTGGGGATAAGTTGATAAAATTAATCACTATAAAGAATAGTCTGTTAAGTAACGTGAATTCAAAAAGTGTAATTTTAAACTTTTTTGAAGTATTAAAAAAATAACATATTAACAAAACAAAGATATATTTTATAAATTATTTATTAATAAAGTTGATATTTTTTATCAAATATTGTATACTAACTAAGTACTTTGATGAATGAAGTATATTTAAGATATTTAAATATAGTAGTGGTCGCATAGCTCAGTTGGGAGAGCACCTGCCTTACAAGCAGGGGGTCATTGGTTCGAGCCCAATTGTGACCACCATTTTTATGGAGGTGTAGCTCAGTTGGTTAGAGTGCTTGCCTGTCACGCAAGATGTC
>RRZU011387520.1_pt1 | contig 20215 bp, 11 predicted proteins | sample 2165561 | NCBI WGS metagenome assembly RRZU01 (sample SAMN10456909, study PRJNA506462) | wastewater metagenome | isolation source: wastewater sludge | place: USA: Moscow, Idaho | reverse complement strand
TTCTTATTTGATTTTTTTTTTTGCTGAGATGGTGGCATCTTAACTCAACTTCCGTTTCCTTTAAAAACTTATAATTAAGAGAAAATTAAGTTAGATTTTTACCAAATTTTACCCAGTATAAAAGTTATAAATAGCAGGTTTAACAAACTAAAGATTACTACTGTAATCTTTAGTAACTAATTCCATCTATAATAACTTTATCGCGTCACCCTCTGTTACAGGTCAACGTTGTTGCTTTAGACCTAAACCAATCTTGAAAATATTGGATGTCATTTTCCGAAATTGTATTTCAACGACTATTTGACATGAATGATAACCAACGACACACCTAATCTTTCTAATAGCAATAACTGAAATCCATTCAGTTATTGCTATTCAATTTTTTCATCAACTAGTGGCTATAGGATAACTTTTCCATAGCAGGCTTTTCCAACAACTCACTGTAAAGACTACTTTCTAGCAATTGTTTAGCAGGTATTTTGATTTGTTCAAAAAAAGGAACTTCCGTATTTTTAATTCGGTACTCTCTCAAACCATTGTTTATTTCATTCAGATAACCACGGTAATTAAGTTGTAAATTTGAATATTGAGTATGACATTCCTCAATTAACACTTGAGAAAATTCTTTCTGATCCAATCTATGTGAAAGAATGAACTCTAAGTGCATACCTACTGGCAATAATTCCATCATTTGCTGAATAAATTGCAATATCTGTCCGACATGCTGAGGCGAACTAATTTTTTTGTGCTGCACTTGGAAAAATAGATTTTCCATAAAACAGACCAAGTGATTCCTGAGCAGAATAGAACTTGCCAAGGTATTATTTGCTAGCTCATTTACATCTTTAAGTTCGATATTATTGTTTAACAACAATTTAAAAGTTCTTAACAGGCCAAGATATTCAGTCGTCTTTTCAGTGTAAAAAAGAATATTTTGCTCTTTGATTTGATTAGACACTGCTAATACACTTTGTTGAACAGCATCAATTTTTTTAGCTAAAATTTGGGTTTGTATCACCATTGCAACCATCAGTGAAGCCGTAGAAATTGTCTGTGCTATAGCAATGGTACTCTGTAGTGTTGACTGTAGTGAGCCTAATCCTTGGACAAAACTTTCCATGCTCACAGAACTAACTTCTTTTAATGGAATATGTTGGATGATTCCAACTTTCTCCAAGCCTTTCTTCCAATAAGCAACACCGTCTCTAAATACAACTTGATTATTACGCCAAGCTTCAAAAAGTTCAGGCGAAAACTTATCAAAGTCATAAGTAAACGTTTTCCCTAGCATATCTGCCATCTTATAACTTCCTTTTAAAACTCATCGTATTGTTGTTTATTTTGCTGATACTTGATACGTAACATCGCAACAATACATACCACAGGAATAGTTACCCTATATGCTGGTGCTGATAGCTCTTTTGCAACTGCTGGTGCATTAGCTACTGCAAGCAATGGATTTACCCTCGTTGCAAGAACTGCGGCCGTATTTAAGCCTGTGAGCAATGTTCCACCTATACCACTCGCAGTCCACCCAACCTTTTTATTCTTTTTTAATGTATTTAACGGCTTAGCTTTCAAAGATGTTAGACCTAAATAGCCTTTTTCTTTCAATATATTGTTCATTTTCTCAATATCATTAAGTGACATCACTTTACCAAATAACTTGCGATGAATTCTTTCCTCTAGCTGCTCAATGGAGGTAGTTTTTTTATGAAAATCTACATCAATTTTATTAGCAACATCTCCCAGGATTTCTTTGTATATTACCCCTTTTCGCCTAACCAGGTTTACGAAAGTATCACCGCCAAATAATTGAATTTCTGCAACAATTGCTTTCCAGCTATTTTTGTAGAGCAGTTCTTCTGTCTCATACATTTTCATATTTGCCAATAACGTTTTTTTTAAGCTTCCAGTCCATTGCTCTGTACCTTCCACATCTTTAATTAATGTATCTGCTAACAATTTTAGATCTTTATAGTCTAAATATTGTAGAAATGCTAAATCAGGGTCTTCAATAAATTTTGCTTCTTTCGCCATTTATTTTATCTCATCAAAACAGAGTATAAATTTTTATATAAAACAATTAATCCACACCTAAAGCTTTAAACACCACATCCACAGGATCGGCATAAAAGCTCGTTTGGAATTTAGTAAATAGTTCAACGGGAATTGTCGGAATGTCTACGGCGCTACTCATCGGTAAAGCAACGCGTTTAGCACCTGCATCGAAAGCAACTTGTAAACATTCAGCAATACTTTCTACAGGCATCACTGACCCACCGAGGCTCATATCACCAAGCACAACCATCTGACTTTGAACTGACTTGCCTAATAACCCTGAGCAAAACGCCACTAAAGCAGGCAAAGCCAAATGATTCAAAGGACCTGTATTTTGCAGTTCAACGACCTGGAGATGGAAATCATGCTCTGCAATTTTATTACCGCCTGAAATCCTAGCAGAGTTTGCTTTAAAGTAATCAAAAGCTATCTTTACCTGCTCTTTAGCACTGCTTGAATTCCAAAGACCAGACGTCGCTAATTTCCCACTGCCTTTGGTCACTTGAAGCTCCAAACGGTATAAGCCAGGCATGCCTTTACTACTTAAGCCAATGGTATGCAGGAATCCTGGTTTAATTGGACCATCAGGAATAAGACCACCACCACCTTGTTCTTTTACTGTCACAAAATGCTCTTCTAGTGACTCATTATCGATGTAACTAAAATGAACATCGTAGAATTCCATACCACCAATTTTTTTAAGCTGTTCTTTCACACGACGGCGGACCTGTAAAGCATATTCTAGACATGCGCGGACGTCTTCTTTGCTAAATTCACCATGTGGATGCAAAAGCTTCATCAACCCTGAAACCGTCTTACGCACTGCGATTACATCACGTTGGTTGAGGTTATTACCGAGCTTAAAGTATTTTTCAATACTGTCTGCAAAACTGCGTTTACGCATTTCACGGAAGTATTCCGCTAAATAGTCCACAATTAAGCCATAGCGATTAGTGAAATACTCAGGACGCATCTTAGGGATTTCCCAACCCGGGATATAAGCATGGAAACGATCAAAGAATGCCGAATCAATCATGGCTTCGGGAAATGGTGCTAATAGATGACTGGTCTTCACTAAAGACTCAACACTTTGGTTAATGTTTCCCACAAAGACCATAGAGGCTGAAGCTTCCATTTGCTCACGACCTCGGGCAAATGAACCTGACGCCATGAAATCTTTCATGATCTGAACACCATCCTTATCTTTGAATGATATTCCTGCAACTTCATCAAATGCCACGACATCCCATAAACCAACAAGTCCAATACGGCGACTGCTCATGTTATAGAACAAATTCGCTACTGTTGTTTGACCACCTGAAACTAAGATACTGTTCGGTGAACATTCTTTATAGATGTGGCTTTTGCCCGTGCCTCGTGGTCCAAGTTCACAGACATTATAATTATTTTCTACAAATGGGATCATTCGTGCCAACAAATGCCACTGTACATCTTCGTTAAGTGAGGCAGGTTCCATTCCTACAGAACGGATCAAACACTCACGCCATTGGTCAGTCGTGAGTGCTGAACGCCCTGTAAAGAGTTCGTCCATATTCATATTAGGCATTTGAATCGGCTTTAATAATGAAACCCCAAATGGTGAACTTGTCTGCCCTTCATCGAAGTAATAACTCAATGTGGCAATGACCCAAATACCGCCTATTAAAAGCTTTTCATACTCTTTGACGATACCTGCTGAAATTTCCGCATCTCGAATCCCCAAATTACTGAATGATGCTTCATATTTATCTTTGCGTTCATTAAGCTTTACGGTGACCCGATCAATCACTTTATAACTACCACGCTCACGGACCAAAGACTTCACTTTTTCAGCTTCATCTGGCCGGACATAGTTTTCAGCTAAAATGGTTTTAACATTTTTCAGCCCTTGCTCAATGATCTCTGGATCATTCGAAGCGCAGTACATCCCTAACAAATATTCCAACACATAGACAGGAACATTTGCCCCTTCTTTGATCAATTTAGTCAGGTCTTTACGTACAACGCGCCCAGCAAAATGTTCATTTAAAAGCTGATCTAATTCTTTATCCTGCTCTAACATCGAATTCATTTTATTTTTCCAATCCAATTTTTAGAAAAAGTCATCAGCAATTAAATCAATACTGACCTTGTACCTGTAATTCTCAGTACCGAGTTGCTTGTCTTTTATGATTAAGAAGTAATCTTTATGACGATCAAAGTTACTACCTAATAATGATAAAAGGACATGCTTCTTACGATCATTAAAATTATCGCCACTCGCATCAAAAGTTATCGTTTCTTCACTAGATACTTGTTTATCACCATCGTAAATTGCAACAGTGATCGTATTTGGTGTAAGCACACCACCAACCTCTTCGGTCTGTAAAAATTCAAATTTTTGAATGTTATTGACCATTTTCAAGCTTGTTGTTGGTGAGATTACTTTGACCTTACGTGTAGTCTTCTGATCAGCTTTTTTATCTCGAAGGCTCTTCACAGTGATCACAGGTACAACGATTTCCTGTGGCATGGCACCACCATGTACGAAACGAGATCCACCTACAAAATGGAATCGGTTGGCACCCTTCGGAATCCAAAAATCTGTTGGTAAAATGGTCTGTGCCGTATCTTGCGTCGAACCTTTCCATGCTTCATTTGTTTCAGGTAACGACTTGGCAATCACGTAGCGTTTTTTACTTTTCAGTACGTTAACGGGCTTATCTACAATCGCGGTTCGATCTGCGGAGTCCAACTTACTTTGTTGGAATAAGAAACCATGGTCTGCCGTGACAATTACACGTGAAATATTAAAGTTACTGAGAATTTTATGCGTCAGCTCTGTTAAATCTGTGATTGCATCTTCTACAGCATTGAATGTTTCTGATTCTGTTGAAGCATTATCACCACGTGCATCAATCATGTTGTGATATATGTACACAAAGTCATACTGGCTTAGTTCTTTTCGACCGTCATCCTTCTTCCATGCTTTGACCACGTCAGCCGTAAATGCTGTTGCATTTTTGAATGCAAGAATTTTTGCACGTGCCTGTGTGCCCTTCGATGAGAGACTATCAACAAAGACATCATCCGAAACATTGTCTTTATATTCTAAAGTTTCATGTGGCAATAACGATGCCATACCTAAGGTGGTATAACTTGGTAACACACCCAATTGTGAGCTTAGGCTTGCTTCCGAATAACGTTTGTCATTAATTCGCTCACAAAGCTCCTGCGCTGCTTCATATCTCAGTGCATCACTAATAATCACCGCCACGCGTCTACCCGTTTTATCTGATAGTAATGGCTTCACCTGATCTTTGAAGAAATGATACTGGTGACTGACTTTCGGAATCGACCAATGTTTTAGACCTTGTTCTGCTTCTAAGCATTCACCCCAGTTTTTAGCGAGACGGTCTATATACCAATAGGCATAACAATTTTCGACTTCATCATCTAAATATTTTAGAATTTCGACGTGGGCACGTTGTGATGCTTCTACATAATGACGATATGCCTGATCGAACGCATACAAGTTCTGTTCATAGGCTTTATATAGAATTTCACAGGTTGCGAAGTTAAATCCATTCAAATACCCCAAGCGCAGTTCAAACAGTCGAATCGCTGCTTTTAATGCGATATAAATGGTACGGTATTTTCTGCGTTTCTCATCCTCTTGATGTTGTGATGCCCAGTGTCCATCTAATCGTTTAGAAATCAATTTTTGGAAATGATTTAATTCTGGTTGATGTGCATTTGGGATCTGCTGAGCAATGTCTCTAATGATCTTTTGTTCGACCACTTCAAAAATTGCACTATCAACTAAATCATTTAATTGGAAATCTCGAATTTTAGATTGGATATCAATTGCATTTGCGACCCAACCCGAAATTTCATCAAAGGATTTTGAGTACTTACTGCTATCTTTCCATCGTGACAAAATCGCACGTGCCGTTGATCTTGCAATGCCATTTGAAAGCTGTAAAGACTTTGCCCAATCCGGCACTTGACCTGCACTTTCACATAACCCTGTCACCAATAAGCGAATCAAGAACTGACCAAGTTTAAAGTTTTCTTCGCCTTGGAGTTCCTCCACTGAAGCTTGGTAACCGACTTCAGTTTGTAATGTCATTACCCATGCAGGAACTAAGCCGTATTTTTGGATTTCATCTAATGATGATGGATTATCCTCTAAACCTGTATTTTCCTGTACAGCTTCATTTGCCAATGCAAATAAGATATGTAGCCATTCATTGCTCTCGGACTTCACCAAAGCAGCAGCCATCGCTAAATCAAGTGCTTGTTCATCATGTTCAGGTTGCACATGTTTTTTGAGTGCATCAATGCGTGAATGACTGGCTAAGAATTTTTCACGTTGTGCTAAATGTGCTCTGACACTTTGCTTCGTTAAACCCAGTTCATTAAAAATAATGGAGAATCGGTCTGCATAGAAACTACGTGAATAGAGTTTCATATCAAGCATCCAATCCTTGAGTAAATCAGGCTCTGCACTTGGAAAATACAGTAAATATTTACTTTGCGTATCTTCCAGTTCTAAATTGAACTTGGTTTCAAGCACCGATTTATGTGCCATATTGACGACTTTGACTGCATCTAAATCAAGTGCTTTGATTTCCTCAGTAAATGACTGTTCAGCGTCATACCAAAAGACGATGCGGTGATTTTCAGTAAAGAAAGCCTGTTCTAGACCTTGTTTGATTTGATCTAAGTTCATTATTTACCATCCCCAATAATACTTTTTATTTCCTTCACCTGATCAATCATCTGTTTTAAATTTTCTAATGAAGAACTCTCATTGTTTAATACTTTTGAGTTCTTCGGACTAGGTGGGGTATAAATGGTCTGCACAGACTCCATAATCAATTTATCTTGATTAAATTCATCTTTGAGTTGTTCTGCGTAAGATTTAACAGTCAAAGCAACAGCAGATTTAAAGGCATATTCTTCTTGAAAATTACGTTCTTTCGTATACTGAGAAATTGTAAAAAATAGAATACCTAGTACTGGCAATGTTTTTAATGAGTTGATTAAAAGGAATTGCCAGCTTAACTCTCCCGGTGTAGTCCCCCAAAATAAATAAAAGATCCAAGCTATTGAGACAACAGCAATGACTGGGATACTACATTTCCAAAAAAATATTGGCTTATCAAGCTCTGTCTTACGCTGTTTAAACGTTTCAAATAAAGAAGCTCCAACTTCTCTCCCAATTAAATCATCTAAATATTCATTTCTCTCGGTAAAGTACTGATGCTTACTTTCAACAAAACCTAATTTAGATTCAAAATTATCTTTTAAAGTTTCATACTCTGACTGTTGTGCTTCGATACTATTTACAAGCTCTTCAAATGAATTCTTCAAACTTTGTAACTGAGATTTAGATTCTGAGAGTAATTGATCTGAACTTGATTTTTTTTCATTCGAAGCGTCTAGTAAAGCATTAATTCTTTCTATGAGCACTGCTGCTTGGCTTTGTAGATTTGTAATTTCTTCAGTGCGATTACGACTTGCCGTGACTAGAGATTCAATTTCAGTAAGCTCATTTTGCTTAGTTAATGTAAACTTTTCTAAGTCATCCTTTCGATTATGGATCTCAAGAACCAACAGGTCTAATCTTTCAGAAACAGCTTCTAATTGATTTGAAATCAATTCAATACGTTCTTTGTCTTGCTGCACATTTATTTCTGAAGTGCGAAAATATTTTCTTTTACTTTTTTCCCAAAAGCCATTAATCGCTTGATAATGTATCAAGCGATTTAAATGAGTCACAGCAGCATCAAACTGTTTGTTTTTCGTATAGGATAAATACGATGACAGATCCTGATTTAAATCAGCCCCACCATACTCATTTTGAAATTGGTAAGAAAAAGGTAGAGCTTTGGCAAATGCCGTATCAAGTTCTTCTTCAAACTGTTTAAAAACCTTACTTGAAGCATGTAGAAACTCTCGTACGGAATAACTGCCGATGTATACTTGATCCAAATTTTCTTCAATGTAAGTTTCTGAAATTAATTTTGCCAAGTTCAGATCGTTATATTCATTGAGATAGCTTTTGACTTGATTAATTTGATCTAAGTTCATACTATTGCCTCAGGTTCTTTAGCATCAGTATTTAGGAAATCGACATGCAGCAGCTTTTCCTTAAATGCATCATCGCCTAGTTCAACCAACCAACGTGTTTCCATGAATTTAAGAAGCGCAATACCTCGTTCTTGAATTTCAACTGGTGTCCAATCATCCTTGGTATTTACCTCATTTTCAGAAACAGAACCGTTGTAATAACCTACACCTTGGCCATCATTTTTCTTTAAATTAAAGCTATCGTTCTGAAGTGAAGAGTTCTTAGCACGTGATAGAGGCAATAAATTTCCTAAGGAATGCGTAAGATAAGTACGCTCCTGACTATTTAGATGCCCAAAATGACTTACCCAATATGGATCGGTATCGGTCTGAGGATAAATATGCTCTAGGGTAATATGATCTTCCAAACGGGTTGTAAATTCTTTCCAAGTTAATTTACCTGTTGAATTTTTACCCTTTTCTTTTAAGGACTGTTCATATTCAAATAGGAAATAACGTATGCCATCCCAATGATAGAAACCTTGACGACCGACTTCATAATTTTCAGCAACATATTCACGGAATTTATTTGCTGAGAAGTACAAATCAACCCAATTATTCAAATCATTGACCAAAGTTTCAGTATCAATATGATGATTCAAATATTCTTTTGCTTTGTTTAAAAACGTAGAGTCACCTGTATGTACACGGCGGCGGCTTAAGGTAAAGATGGTAAATATATAGCGCTCTACTGCTCTGAGTAACCAATTGATCTCTTGAAAATCACTACCACGACAGAAAGCTGCTAATACCAAAGGTTTAAATGACTTATATCCTAGGCGTACTAAGCGATCTACTAACTTATGATTGGTTTCGTCCGTATAATCTTTCAATGGATAAGACGGATTATGCATGTAGAACCATGGTTTTACGGCTTGCTGTAAACTCATCACATAAGCATTAATTTCTTCTACAGTCAGCTGATCTTTTTCATGTTTTGGATGAGTAACATTCTGAACTGTAAATTTCTCATTCAGTAGATAAATCTTATAGTCTTCCCCTGTCTGACGAGTAAACTTAAAGTACATAATCCAATGATTACGTAAAAAGTCTTCGTCACTTAATAATTTCTCAGGATTACGCCCTAAATATTCATAGATAGTTTTCCATGTTAGATTAATATTATTACGTAATTCTGCACTACCACTTTGTTTTGGGAACAACGTCGATAGATAGATTAATCTGTTCTTGAGTAATTCAAGATTTGATAATGGTTTACCTCGGTTATTCATGGTTTCAAAGGTAACAAACACATCAATTTCAGCATCAATTTCATAGAGATTGAATTTGAATTTCTGTGTCAGTTTTTTGAAAATTTCTGCAATCTTTTCTGGGCTTAAAGAGACCAATTTCTTTTTAAAGAAATCTTTAGCGTAGGATAGGTTTTGGGTATAGAACGTCTGTTCATCATTATTTGATGCTGAATGCTCTAAGAAAATATTGGTTCTTAAGAACTCATCACTTGGATTATCTTTTTCATAGCCAAACAAGAATGACTTACGAATACCCGTGGTTGCTGAATGAAGCACATATTTTTGTTTAATTTCATCAACAGTTTGGAAATTTAACTCAGCATCATTCGGTACTCTTTCCAAAATGGCTTGAATTAAGATGACAGAAGTCGTAAGTCGTTGTTGTCCATCGACAATATAAAAAGGTTTATAGCCCTTACCTTCAATAATCCAAAGATCATTTTCCCAACGTTTCCAATTTTCTTCTTCGACAGGTTCTAGGGTCAATACACCCGTGTAATGCACACGTTCAGGAGACAAATGAATTAAGTCTTCCCAAAAATCATTAAGCTGTTGATCCTGCCAAGCATAGCCACGCTGATAGTCAGGAATACGAATAATACGTTGTTCAAAAATACTGCTTAAAGTTACTAATGCATTCATGTTTATTTCTCCCCCGTCACTGCCTTCACTTCTGCCAACAAGTCCCCAAACTTGCCATAGTTCACTTTCACACCATCATCTAAATCCAGTGTGATCCGTTGATCGGCTAAGTGACGCAGTTTTTCTTCAAATGTACTGAGTTCAGCCTGTTGTTTATGCAGTGCTAGAAGTTGTTTTTCGATTCTATTGGTTTCAGCGGCTGAACTGCTTGCTTCTTTGCTGTCTTCCAAAGTCTTGGCGTAGGCTGCCATTTTAGAAATCAGTGGCATGACATATTCGGTACGCATACGTGCCAATGTGCTTTCGTTATAACGATGCAAGTAAACTAATGCTTGGAATGCGCCAAGTTTGCCACTGCTAAACAGCCAATAAATCGGACGTTTTTTATAAGTCTGCAAATGGTCTTTGTAGAACTTGGTTGCAAGGTAACGACGCACTGCTTCTTCAGGTGTTTCGTTGTTCTTTTTCGCAAGTCCTTCAGCGAGCCACAGCATGTTTTCTGCTTCAGTATCTTTGCCCCACACTGCGTTTAAAAATTCTTTGATACGGTAGTCCGCTTCATCTTTATCAAACCACCCCATCTCAGTCAGTGGAATGATGCCGTCTGCATCGGTTTTAAACTTTTTATAACGATTTGGATCAAAGCCTTCGTTTCCTGCATGTGCATATATTAAGCCCGGTTCGTCTAGGCTATAGCGTCCCATCATGCAACCAATGGCATAAGACACCAAACGCTGTGTGTCTTTTTCACGGTCGGCACGGGTTAGGGTGATTTGTTCATCAGGCACATCAGGGGTGAGTTCGTCCTGTAAACCGTAGGCTTCAATAAACAGTTTGTTGTTTTCTTCTTCCAAGCGTTTCATTTCGGCAACGGCGGCGTTGTTTTGCTGTTGCCATGCTTTAAATGCTAGTTCTAAGGTTGGTTGCTGGGTACGAATAATTGGGTTTTGAGTAAAGTCCCATGAAGTTTCGTATGAATCCCAATCATATTTAGATAAGATAATTGCATTTTTAGAAATTTCATATAAGTAACCTTCCAATTGGACTGGATATGGTAAAACGTCAAAATAACCAATATGAAAATGTAAAGTTGGATTAATAGCTTTGATAATTTCAGTTGCAAACTTATTATTACCAAAAGCTAAGCAAGTATAAAGCTTATTAATATCATCACTGAAAGCTGAGTGAGCGCTTCCTCCATCAAATATAAAACCTGAAGGATAGTATCTAAAAGCATTTGTAGAAGAAGTTACATCAGACCAACTTACTGATTTTCTAAAATAAAAGTTTGCATTCCTAATAACAGCTCTAGGTTTAAAATCATGTAATTCTTTACCACCATTTTCCCAATTTACTATATATTCATGATTACCATACCATTTTTTAAATGCCCCTCCTTTATTGTATGGAAACCATTTTAATAATTTTTGGATGGACTCTTGATTAGAAATAACATTTAGACCTATCTTTAAAAAAGACACCTCACTCCATAATCTTAAAAATCTATTATTATCAGCAGTAGCTAACCCTTGTTTAGCTATTAAGTGATCTTTATTTGCAGGTAGCGTTTTAAATAAAGCTAATTTTTTTTCTGAGACCCAATAAGCTAAAGGTATACCAGGTATTTTCTTAAAATCATCTGATTTTGCAACAAAGAACCAATTACAACTTGGATTCTTAATTGCCTCCAAAGTTTTGAGCGATTGATTATCTGGACCTTTAAAATCAGAAAGACGAATATAAGAGCCTGTAAAATTTGTAATATGTGACTTAGCCAAAGTAAAAGTACAAATTGGGACTGTTGCCCCATCAAAGCCTGAATACTCAAGCTGAATTAGAGATGAAATAGTTGCGTGATCAATAAAATATGTTCTTAAATTTTCATATGATGAAATGAACATCCATACAAAAGGCGACATAAATCCAAGCTGACCACTTTTATTAGAAAATCCTAAATTTCTAATCATGAATGCTGAAAATAAGTCTTTCTCAAAGCCAACATAATTTTTATTTAAAAATTCCTTTAAATTTGAATCTAAGTATTTACTTCCCATATACGGTGGATTGGCAATCACAGCATCATATTGTTTTGCCAATAAAATCGCTTGAATCAGCAATGGTACTAACTTTTTAACAGCCGCTTTTTGTAAGGTATCGCCTGTATCTAACAGTTTTTCTAACTCAAGTTTTAAATCTGTATATTGCTTTTCAGGCGCATCCATACAAATCAAAGAACCGAAAGTCTTGGCATTTTCAAATTTCGCTAAAACCTCCTGTATCAGCTTAAAACGTTCATCATTTTCGGGGCTACTTAACTCTTGCTCTTCACTGCCAAATAAATCCTCATGACTGCCCTTTTTCCACGCAGCATTCAGGTTTAAATCGTTCCAAAGCCGTGTTAGATCCAAGTCACCCGTTTCTTTTAAAGCCATGATATTCAGCTTTGGTGGATTACGTAGTAATGTACGGTCATCCTCACGAGCTTTCATCAACAATGCAAAACTGGCAAGCTGTGCAGCACGGTGATCAATATCTAAACCAAATAAATTCTTTTCTAAAATCAAACGCGGAATATCACGACTACGGTAACCACGTTCCAAATACATGGCTTTTAAACAGTCATAGGCTTCGACCAAAATATGTCCCGAACCGCAGGCAGGATCCAACACCGTAATACTTTCAGGGTTCAGTTGAATGCCATCTTCATCGATACGGGTTTGAATCAAAGCATTCAGTTGCTTTTGAACCTCTTCGGTTTGCTCTGCAGGTTGAATGTAATATTCCCATTCGGCTTTAGTATTACTTGTAGGGTTCGCCATCATCCATAAACGCCCCACACTGTTTTGTACCAAATACTTTACAATCCAATTTGGGGTAAACAATTGCGTTGCAGCAGGAATATCTTCGGTTTTCACCACCTTGCCAATGACTTGATCTTTCTTGGCAGAAATATAGAACTGATATAACCAACCAATAATTTCAATATTCGCCCAATCTTCTTCAGGAACACTGCTAACTAAACCACGAATCAATGAATCTGTTTTGGTTAAATTGTCTGGTAACAACAGCTCGATATCATTAGCCAAAGGTTCAAACAACAACGGCATCGCATCGTGTAAACGACGGCATTGTGCGAGTAATAACTCACGATACAACTCTTCGTCTTTATTCCCTGCCAGTTTCAGTTCTGCAATACGTTCTTGGCTTAAACCGGGTAAATCAATATCTAAACAGTCTTCCAAAATTTGCGGTAAGCCTGCGCTACCATCTGCACTACTGAGCACACGGCGTCCATGCGCTAAAAAATCATGCACTTCTAAATAACGAATCGCACATAAACGGTTAAACCAACTATAGGCAATATAATCGAGGGTCTGTTCAAAACCATGTGCTTCAATGCGCTGAATAAGCTGTTCACGTGGTTGAATGATGGATGCAGGAAATACACCATCACCAATCAATGCAACATCACCATTGCGCTGTACGTCTTCAATACGATCTGCATAAATACCGTACTTCGTTGCTTGCTGTGTAATCGCAGCAATAAAATCTTCACGTGCCTGTGGCGCATACTTTTTAATATTGGCAGTATTCATCTTTATAAATTCTCAAAAATTTGTCTGTATTCAGTCAGGTTCAACGTAAGCGAATGCGTTTTTCTGCACTAACATGTGCTTTTAATGCTTGCTCTAAAGCTTGAATAAATCGCGTCACGTCTTCTTCAGTTTCTAAATAGATATTTTTTGAGACTTTTTCATAAACACTTCCGACATTCAGTTCCACAACCTCTTTTACTTTGACTTCAACTTTTGGCGGCACAACTGGCTTCACAATGACATCACCATCGCCACCTTGAGGTTGAGGTTCTGGAGTAGCTTTCACTTTCGCTTGCTCACGACGGCGTTTTTCAGCAATCACTTCGACTTCAAGTTCTGCAACAGCTTCATCCAATAACACCCCTGCACGTTGTGATTGCAACGCATAGATATTGCCAACGCTACTTTCACTTTCAATCTCTTGTTTCAACTGTTGCAATGGACGCAGTAAACGATTGCTGAGTTCTGATGTCGCAATCCCACTGTCTTGAATAGTATGACTCAACTGGGCAATTTTAAGATCAATCGAGCTGATGGCTTCACTGCGTTTATCTTGCAAAATACGCTCATTCACCACATCAACTTGACCAATCAAGCCACTGACCTGATTGAGTCTGCTATACGGCGTATCTGATTTAGAAATTTCATATAGCTGCGTCATCGCATGATGGGCAGCTTGATCTTGTGCCAAATAGCTTTTGTTCTTTTCAAACTTGAGTAACGCCTGTTGTAGCTGTTGCCATACATGGATTTGATTACTATAGAACTCATGTAAATCACGATAGTTCGCTTCTAAATCCAAATAAAGATCTTCATCTTGGATTAAGTCTTTGAAGAACTGGAAACTATCTTTGGCTTTCAGTAAACGTTCAAGACTAAAGATCGAGTCTTCAATGGTTTTCTTACCTGGATATGTACCTAAATCCGTTTTGCTCTTGTATTGTTTTAACTGACTTAACCAATTACCAAAGTGTTCAAGATAGAACTGATATAACTCTTTCTCAGTCGCAGGTCCTAGATTGGTAAAGAGGTCTTTTGCCAATTCGCGCGCTTGTTTTAATACACGATCATCGACCTGTTGTTTTTTACTGACAGATATTTCGCGAAGACGTCTACTATTGGTTAATGCCTCAAATACGTCTTTGTTTGGCATTGAGGTGCCAGTGCCTTGTTCAAACGTAATTCGACCTGATACAGCGATTTGCGCCAAAATCAGTAAGATTTCATTTTCTGGCCAACCAAATGGCAACTTCATGAAGTGATCTAAAATTTCATAAACATAGATCCGAGGTGTCCCTGTGGCACGCAAGGAAATATATTGCTCAATTTCTTGCATTGCTTTGGCATTCGGCTGACTGCCATCCAATTTCAAACCAATCTGAGCAATATCATCACTGCTTAATACCGCTTTTAATTCACGCAATGGATTTTCTTGATAGTTTTGCAAGTAATCCAATTTGGTATAGGTGTTTTCAAGTAAATATGCACATGCTTCATCTACGCGTGCCGCAACACCTGTACTCTTCAGCTGTTGTAAACGTCCAAGTACATAACAATCAGCTTCGAGCAACATTTGCTCTAGACGTGCACGTAAACGTTTTTTACGTTCATTGTTTTCACGCATACGTTCTGACAAAATTTTGGCAATATCAGGCTGTGAACCGTCATTGTTAATTTTGTTATATTTTTCTGTGCGTAAACTTGTCCGTAACTCATTAAAGAACTGTAGATCATCCCCTAACTTAAACAGGACTTGACCTGCTCCTTCAGCACTGTAAGTGATACATTTGGCATCGGTGTACAGCTTATAATTCACATCCAACGGCGAAATAATTTCGACTTTTAAGGCATTTTCAGCACGACTATCTAAGCAATAGCCATCTAAATAACGACCTAAGTTATAATCTACTTTATTTTTTGAATAACGGAATTTATTATTATCTCTCAACAACTCTTTAAATAACATTTTTGCAAGTTCTTGATTTTCCTCTGAACTCGACAAATCCGTTGCTTTGATTTTTTTGGTGATATCGCGTTCTTCATTGGTTAAAAATAAGAATTCATCGCCATTACGCGTAATCAAACTTTCTTTTTCTAAACGCTGTAAGCTCGCTTCAATACGCTGACGTAAGACCAACTTATCTTCATCAATCTGCTCAATCGATAAAGTCACTAAGTTGTCTAATGTTCCTTTAATTAATTCGACATAACGAATTAAAAACAGCGTACGTAAGATTTCAACGTCAAACTGATCTAATGATGTATTTGATGTCGCGTTATCAATGGTTCGTTTTACGGCAGGATCAAGGAACCCTTCCACGGCACGATAAAAAAGATGGAATGGTACCAATACACCAATTTCTTCTGTGGCAACCGCATTGGCTGCCATTTGGAACGCATCCAACATTGAGCGCTCACCATAAGCCAAGTGTGCCCCTGTTGCCCCAACCTTACGAATCTGCTCAAAGACTTTTTGTACCAATTGAAAGTGATACGGCACAAATGGATAGTTATCGACAAAACTCTGAGGCCCATCAAAATTCTTTAAGGTGGGTCCAGAACGATCAAAACACAGTTGATTTTTTAAAATATCGCCCTTTTGTGCAAAGACTTCATGCAACGCTTGTTCAGCTTCAGGAGTTTTACGCAATAAGCGCTTTTGAATGACTTCGTCGGTATTCGAACTTGATAAAGACAGCCGTGTTTTAAAACGTCCTGTAATCTTAGAAAAGTCATTCGCTTTAGACGAGGACATCTCACCTAAGACCGCATCCATATCGGCTTGTGATGTCACGATAATCCATGCACGCCCTTTACAAATCGTGCCTAAGTTTTCAGTGATCGTTTGTAGACGAAGCATGAGCTGCGTATCGTTACCAATAAATTGCCCAACTTCATCAACTAAAAATACAATACGATGCTGAGGTCCTTTAGCATCTAAATATTCTTTAACCCACTGACAAAAGCTTTCAATTGAAACACTAAAGTTTTTCTGTGACTCTTCAAACCATTTGTTTGCTTCTTCAGTTGAAATGCCTAAGGTCTCAGACAATGCCTGTTCTATATATCTTTGAGAAAAACGGTAAACTTTTCTTTTTTTCTCCCACTCGCTTCCACACGCATCCTGAAACGATTGTTTAAATTTTTCGTAAAGCCCGATTTGGTCTAAATGTCGCTCTAAATGGGCAATATGCGGATAACCCGCACTAAATCCTTGATACTCGTTAAATACCCGTAAAAAGACGTTTAGAATTTTATCGCTATCATTGGGATCTGATTTACTGTCAATATTGAATAAAATGACATCGGTCTTATGACTGACTGCTTTATCAATATCAGCACGAATAAATGCGTCATGGATTTTATTTTCATCAAAAAATTCTGCCGCAGTTCGTTCATTACCTGCAGCATCTCGCGCAACTTTGTTTGCTAATATATAAGACAAGGTTTTTAAGAAGTGTGACTTACCTGAGCCAAAGAAGCCTGAAATCCACACACCGACTTTGTTGGCAATCGATGGATCAGATAAATCTGTACCATAAGACTGAAAAAAATCACGAAAATGTTTTTCTAACTCTTTTGTCACTACATATTCATCAAGCTCCTGATAAACAGTGACATCATCATTTTGATCTGCTTTAACAACACCATTGATGGCACGATCTAATGGTTTATAAAATAATTGTTTTACGTTCATTCTGTTTCATCCCCCGGAATATTTTTATCTTTTTGTACCTATTTTAAGGTACTAATTTGAATGCCCTGTAATAGCTATCACTTGGAATTTTGCCAAAGAGCTGCATCATTTGACCGTCGTATTCACCTGGATAGAACAGCACCAATGGCTTATGTCCTAGTAAGGCATGTAATTTATTCAGTAGGTTATGGGCTCTCAGCATGGGCCAAACAGAACCAATTCGTGACATAAAAATAATGTCGAATTCATCATTAAAGTACTGCTGCACGAGGTATGGACCAAATTCATCGACATGTAATAATTCTTTTAAATCATATAATAAAGAATCATCACCATTTCTTTTTTGACTATCGAAACTATCGTCCAAGACATCATAATCTGCCAAATAATCTCTTAACACCTGAAGCAAATTTAGGTGCAGTACTTTGACGTGCGTATGCTTTTTTGAAAAACTCTCAGTGAGCAAATCAATGTATGCGCGTACCTTTAACTCATCTGCCGCATCGTAATCAAAAATCCAAAAACCAATTTCATTGCCTAAGCCTTGGCTCTTTAAAAATTCTTGCGACAGAATTTTTTCAGGAATCTGATTTAAACGATCTTCTACTGCTTGGCTCATCACCACCCCCTACATGCTTTATTAAGAAGTCATTTGCATGCATGCTTTAATACGTTGTTTATTATTAAGTTCTAAAAGTTGAATTATTTCTGGGCGCAACATAACGTGCTGTAATTCAAGTGACTGTGCACTTTTGATATAACCCGCTTCTGTCAAAATTCGAAAAGCAACTTGCCCCATTTTTTTCTTACTTGAGTCTTTCCAAGTTGCAATATTGCGATCTCGCTGTGCACGTTCATTTAAAAAATCTGTCCAATAGTAGTTTTCTAATTGCAATGAGCGTGCGACATAAGCGTCCTTCACGACCGTTTCCATAAACTCAACGAGCAAAGGATTACGCTCTAACACGCCACACAGCGCTATTTGTTTCGCTAATTCATCGTCACCATCATGCAATAACTGCCAAAAATCAGGATTCAGACGTTCGAGTCGTTTACGAATCGTAGAAACATTACGTTTAATTGATGCTGGAGATCGCTTCTGCAAAATATTTTCAATGTAAAGTTGGTGTTCCCATTGCCCAACATCTGCTCCCTGCAATAGCAGATCCGCAATAGCTCGACTTTCTCTAACCATCAACGACCCACCACTTAGGTCATTTTCATAATGAAACTCAGTCACGATTACATCCATCAACTGTTTCGATAAATAGATAAGGTTTCAGCTTTTTCCGATCCATTGCTTTCACAACGATTGGATAACGTAGTGCATCTCCCTCTTCAGATTCATTTAGAGCAACCTGAAACCGCTGTAAGGTATAAGGTAGTAATGCTTTTTTAACCGTAATCGGTAGCTCGCCTTCAGGCATATTGAAGTCTGATTCGATTAATAATTGTTGTGCTGAATCTAGTCTGGGATTCGCTGTTAAAGAAAATTGTATTTCCTCTCGCCATAACGTATCTCGCTCGACTGTATTAATGAGATCTTCTTCCAAAACAGTGGGCGTTCTATGAACACGAGAAATGATAAAATCTCTAAAATCTACATGCTGATGACAATAAGCTCTGACGTGCCATCTAAATCCTGAATAGATCAAACTATGTGGTGTGATTAAACGCTCATGCCAGACTGGATTCTGCATTGACGCATAAATAATTTTAAGGCAATGGTGATGCTTAATCGCTTGCATCAGTACACGTACAATTTCTGGTTTTACTGCTCGTTCTGGCAATTGAATGGCAAGTACATAATCTTCAGGCTGTAAAATATAAGCAAATGAGTCTTTATCGAAACTGCTGATTAGATCCAAATACTCATTCAAATTGCCTTGCGTGAGCACAGGCTGAAAACTAGATTGTGGAATATATGATTTAACAGATGGGTCATGAACTAAAGCATTTTTATTATAAATCGTGTTATAGCTCTTAATATCTAGGGAAGCCTGTTGCCGACTAATGCCAAACCACTGCATTAAGCGATTAGTAACAAGGCGCCCTTCCCAATAGGCGAGCAATTCAATCGCTTTCAAGCGTCCAAGCACTTCACTTTTTTTCTCTACCATGAGAAAAGCTCAAGATATATACTGAGCTTAATTTATACGATAAAAAATATACAGTAAAGTTCTTTTACACTAAAGTTTTAAGGAGTTTCAAATGTGGCTGATTCAAGCGGCAAGTGCAACAGTATAAAAAACAGCCATAACTTCACTCGGTGTATACCAACCTAGGGTTTTTCTAGGACGATGGTTGAGTGCAAATTCTATCTGCTCTATTTGTTCCTTTGACACGTTATCAAACGATGATGATTTTGGCAGATATTGACGGATTAAACCATTCGTATTTTCATTTCTAGCTCGCTGAATAGACTTGTAAGGATCAGCAAAATACGGCTCTATGCCAGCATCAGTAATTCTTTTGTGTTTGGAAAATTCTTTGCCATTATCAAATGTCACACTATAGTCATGGCTCTTTTGTAAACGATCTAGTGCACAAGGAATCGTTTGAGAGGATGCCCTCGTTGGCCCTAAATGAACAATATGTACATACAGGCTCTTTCGATCAACGAGAGTCAATAAAGCACCTTTATGATGTTTACCAATCACCGTGTCACCTTCGAAATCTCCTAAACGTTGTCGTTGATCAATGACCTGGCCTCGGCAGTGAATATTTGTTTTATCTATGATTTGACCCATTCGATCCGTGTTTTTGTAACCGCGTTTTCGATATTTCTTCTGATGCCTTAAGTGTAGATGAAGTTTACCACCTTTTGATTTATCTTGATAAATGTACTG
>RRZU013379882.1_pt1 | contig 20216 bp, 21 predicted proteins | sample 2165561 | NCBI WGS metagenome assembly RRZU01 (sample SAMN10456909, study PRJNA506462) | wastewater metagenome | isolation source: wastewater sludge | place: USA: Moscow, Idaho | reverse complement strand
CGCAAGCAGGTCGGTGCGTTTCAACCCCTTATGGAGTCTGCAACGTCAGCGTGCCTGTTGGCGCTCTCGATTGCCGTTGCACTGCCAATAACACGCCACGGCTTGGTTCCATGATTTTCCGCCAGCTTTTCGAACCTGCACTCTCGGCCATGACTTACCTGATCGGCGATCCGGTGTCGGCAGAAGCTGTCGTGATTGATCCGATCAAATATCAGGCAACACTGATTCAAGCACTACTTGCCGAACACCAGCTTCGTTTGAAATACGTCCTGCGGACGCACGTCCACCGCGCAAACCCAGACGAATGCGGTGACCTATGCGCACAAACCGGCGCACATTTCATCATTGGCGCATTGAACCCCATCGACTATCCAGGCGAGCGAGTTCACGAAGGTGACGTACTGACCTTCGGCTGCGAGTCAGTCAATATCATTGAAACCCCCGGCCATACACCGGGATGTATCACCTATCGCTGGCGCGACCGGGTTTTCTGCGGTGACACGCTGGAACTTGGCGGCTGCGGACTAGCGGAGGACGAAACCAACGCCGGGACAATATACGACAGCGTGCGCAACCGGATTTTTACCCTGCCCGGCGAAACCCTGATCTTTCCCGGCCACGATTACTCGGGGCGTACCGTCTCGACAGTGGCAGAGGAGCGCACGCAAAACACGGTTTTTTCAATCCTTTCTCGCGATAGCTTCATTGCGCACTTGAGCCGAATGAAACAACGCCCGACACTACGAACCGACACCTCCAGGAAGCAGTCGAGCCATACAGATTAAAACCACCTGCAACTTCATACAAATTCAAATCAACGAGAAACGTGAAATGACACAATCCATGAAACTATTGGTTATCGGCGGCGTGGCCGCCGGAGCATCCTGCGCCGCCAGAGCCCGTCGGCTTTCCGAATCAGCGCAAATCACTGTTCTGGAACGCGGCCCGGACGTTTCGTTCGCCAACTGCGGCTTGCCCTATCACATCGGTGGTGAGATTCAAGATCGTAGCGTACTCGCAGTACAAACCCCAGCATCACTCAAGGCACTGTTAAACCTCGACGTACGCACTCGCTGCGAAGCGGTGCGCATCGACAGGCTAAACAAGCGCGTCGAAGTGAAGAATCTGACCAGCGGGGCAATGGAATGGATCACCTACGACAAATTGATGCTTTCCCCTGGCGCCTCACCCATTCGGCCCAATATTCCGGGTATCGATGATTCCCGAATTTACACACTTCGCTCACTCGAAGACATGGATCGCATCGTCGAAGCAACTGACAAAGGAATGCGTGCCGTAGCTATCGGCGCCGGCTTTATCGGCCTGGAAATGGCAGAGCAACTGAATGACAAGGGGCTGTCTGTCGAACTGGTTGAATTGCAGAATCAGGTGCTGCCGCAACTGGATAAGAAGATGTCCATGCTCCTGGAGAGCGAGCTCAAACATAACGAAGTTGGTGTCACCCTAGGGGACGGCATTGAGCGATTTGTCTCGACGGAAGATGCAGTTGAATGCCACCTGAAGTCAGGCAAAGTCCTCAAGGCCGATTTCGTGGTGCTTTCGATGGGCGTCGTCCCCGAGACGATGATCGCTCGAGACGCGGGTCTGTCCTTGGGGGCGCGCGGCCACATCGTGGTCAACAATTTTCAGCAAACATCGGACCCAGATATTTACGCCGCTGGCGATGCTGTGGAAACGGAGGAACTCGTATTCGGCGGACGCACGGTTTTGCCAATGGGGGGCCCGGCCAACCGCCAGGGCCGCATCGCTGCGGACCACATGCTGCGCCCGGATATCGCAAAAGCCTATCCGGGCTCGCTGGGAACAGCAATCGTGCGCGTATTTAGCGTTGCCGCCGGCGTCACCGGCTGGACTGAAAAGCGCATGCGCGAAGCCGGCCATCCCTGCGCTTCGGTCATCGTCAACGACCACCAACACGCGACCTATTACCCTGGAGCAAAGCCGCTGACACTAAAAATCGTCTGGGATCCACAAACCGGACGGGTCGTTGGTGCGCAAGCGACGGGCTGCAAAGGGGTCGACAAACGCCTGGATGTCCTCGCCGCTTGCATCCAGAACGAAGCCTCCATCGACGACCTTTGTCATCTCGAACTGGCCTATGCCCCGCCATTCGGTAGCGCCAAGGACATCATCAATCTCGCCGGATTTGCCGCAACCAACCTGCACGACGGATTGGTCATTCAAACAGACGATCTGTCGTTCAGCGGGGTGCAGATTGTCGATGTCAGACCCAAACCGGTGGCCGACGCATTCCCTCTGGCGGGCAGCATCAACATTCCGTTCCCGACCTTGCGCAACAACCTGGATAAACTCGACCGTCGCCACCCGGTTATCACAGTATGCGCGTTTGGCAAGATGAGCTATTTCGCGGCGCGCATCCTGGCACAAAACGGTTTCCAGGTACAAAGCTATAGTGGCGGCATCAAGGGCAACCTTGATCCACGCAGCCCGGCCAAACTACCCACGGCATAACCAGCTGATAGACAAGGCTCGACAACACCAATACCAGTCTCGAAAGACACTATTTTCACCCCAAGATCACTGTATAAAGGAATGGAAAAATGATTCGCCTGTTCTACCTGATTTGCCTGGCCCTCTGCCTGCCCTTTGTTGCCAATGCGCAAACGTATTCCCTCGACGGGGTTAGGTCGAACGTCGTCATCGATGTGCGTACGCCAGAGGAGTTTGCTTCGGGGCATATTGATGGTGCGATAAACATCCCGTATGACCAGATCGAAGCCAGGCGTTCGGCCCTCGGCAAAGTTAAAAAAGACGAGAACATCCTGGTCTATTGCCGAAGCGGGCGCCGCTCGGAAATCGCCAGACAGTCCTTGAACAAGCTCGGATTCAAGAACGTTCAGAATGGCGGAGGAATCGACGGGCTGATAGCCAAAATCAGGTATTGCAAGGGCGCAACGACCTGTTGATAACGCCAAACAACCAAAGCACTTCACTCGCTGGCGGGGTCATCCACCACGGACACTTCGAGAGGACGTATGCGCAATGCTTTCCCGTTCAGCAAGGCATCGGCAACTTTTCGATGAACACTATTGAGTATGTTGCCGATGGTTTGCCGGGACACGCCCATTCGCTCGGCGGCATCGGCCTGATACAGCCCTTCCAGATCCGTCAGGCGCATGGCCTCCAGCTCATCCATGGCCAGAACAATTTCGTCGAGTTCCCGCAAAGGAATCCCGGCCGGCTTGAAGTAACTCGCCACCGGCACACACGTGATACATCTCTGCTTGATCGGCCGTGCCATCGAATACCCACCCCAGTGTTTTCATCAAGTGGCGGATTATAAGTGAGTTGCACCAGCGCTGTTGAGCACATTGTGGCCGCCAGATTTCCAGAACACATTCGTTTTTAGTGATGACTCCATCCATAGCCAAAACTGCAAAAATCACCTTGATCGTTGATAACAATACGCCTCAAGGACTCATCGAGGAGCATGGCTTCTCAGCGTGGGTCGAAGCAGGCGATCAACGTATTGTTTTTGACACGGGTCAAGGGCTGGCGTTTGAACACAATGCGCGCTGTCTCGGACTGGATTTACGGCTGGCCGATGCTTTGGTTCTTAGCCATGGCCACTACGACCACACCGGCGGCACCCCGTTCTTTCTTTCCCAAAACAGCCACTGCCGCATTTTTTCAGCACCAGGCACGGGCACCTGTCGTTATAGTCGCCATCCGGATCAGACGCCCAAGATGATCGGGGTGAACGATGCGGTTTCTTCTGCACTCAATGAGCTGCCTGCATGGCGCCGGGTCGAACTCGACAAGCAGCACTATGTTGCGCCGGGCGTCGGAATAACTGGCCCTATCCCGCGCAAGAGCTCATTCGAAGATGCCGGCGGTCCGTTCTATTTCGACGATAAAAAGGCGTTTCCCGATGCGATTGACGACGATCTCTCGATGTGGCTGGAGACCACTGAAGGACTGGTTATACTCACCGGCTGCTGCCATTCCGGCCTCGTCAACACCATCAACTACATTCGCGAGATAACAGGGAACGCTCACATACACGGCATTGTCGGCGGCCTACACCTCCTTAATGCCTCGGATGATCGCCTTGAACAAACCCTGCAATTCATCGCCGGCTGCAACCCGGACTTTCTTGTTCCCTGCCACTGCACCGGACAAAAGGTCATCGACCGTCTCATCCGCGAATTCGGCAGGGCGCGGACAGCTCAAGGCCAAGCGGGGCAGACTTACGAACTCGGCGTAATGCAGGAGTCAAAGCCATCATGAAGCGCATCCGCTTCCGATACGCCGCCGTAATTGCGATGAGGCGCTTGTTTTCCATACTGGGCAACGGCCTGTTCCTTTTCTGTCTTCTATCGCCACCACTTCATGCCGGCGAAACGACACTCGATCTCTACTTTTTCTGGTCCAAAACCTGCCCGCATTGCCTGACGGCACACCCCTTCGTCGAATCCCTACCGAAAAAATACGACTGGCTGGAATTGCACAGTCTGGAAGTCAGTACCAGCCCAGCCAATGCCGAACGATACACCACCATGGCGCGTCAGTTGGGCGAAGAGGCTCGCGCGGTGCCGGCCTTCATCTATTGCGGGCGGATGGAAGTCGGTTTTGAACTGCCGGAAAGCAGCGGCGCCGCACTTGAGCTTGCCTTGCAGCGCTGTCACGCCGGCATCGCGCAGCCAGCAGCCAGCGCACCGGCCGTTACCTTGCCCGGACTAGGCAGTGTCGACCTCTCGAACTGGTCGCTGCCGGTGTTGACTATTGTCCTTGCCGGGCTTGACGCCTTCAATCCCTGCGCCTTCTTCGTGCTGCTCTTCCTGCTCTCACTGTTGGTTCATGCCGGCAGCCGTGTGCGCATGCTGTTCATCGGCGGCGTTTTCCTGTTCTTCTCCGGCCTGATCTATTTTCTCTTCATGGCCGCCTGGCTCAGCGCTTTCCGCTGGCTGGGCGAAATGGCGATGGTTACCGCGGGTGCCGGCTGGCTGGCCATATTAATCGCGCTGATCAACATCAAGGACTATTTCTGGTTCAAACAGGGCGTCTCGCTCAGCATCCCAGAAGCCGCCAAACCTGGCCTTTACCACCGCATGCGTGGCCTGCTGAAGTCCGACAATCTGCCGGCACTAACACTTGGCACCATCGCCCTGGCGGTGGCTGCCAATAGCTACGAACTGCTGTGCACCGCCGGCTTTCCAATGGTCTATACGCGCCTGCTGACGCTCGCTGAACTGCCGCCAGCCGCCTACTATGGCTGGCTGGCGCTTTATAACGTGATTTACATCTTGCCGTTGCTGGCGATCACGCTGGTATTCACCTTTACTCTGGGGGCACGCAAGTTAAGCGAAGGCGAAGGGCGACTCTTGAAACTCGTTTCCGGTCTGATGATGCTCGCACTGGGCGTGTTACTGGTGCTACGCCCGGACGCGCTCAATCATCTCGGTGTCGCCATCGGTCTGCCAGTCTTCGCCGTAGCTCTGAGCGCACTGATTCACCACGCACGGAAAAAAGTCGGTCATGACTGAACGGCTCGCATCAGCGCGATTGATCTGAAGATCAAGGCATTTCAAGGAGTAGCAAATACCCAATTTCGACAGAACCGAACCGCTTGGCAACGAACCCATCAGCGGATTGCTGAATCCTCTCTCTACACCAACTTTTTGAAAGACATCGGCACATGAATGTTGAAGACAAAGTCAAAGAAAATCACCGGCGCTATCTGGCAAGAAAATCGATATATCTGAAATACGGTTACGACATTGATGCAGAACGGGCGTTTGTGATTGAGAAAGCACAACCGCTTTCAGGTCGCATTCTGGAAGCTGGTTCCGGCAAGGGACACTTCACGCTAGCTTTGGCGCAAAGAGGATTCCACTTTACGTCATTCGACATTTCAGAGACTGAGCAAGCGTTTGCGCGCCTCAATCTGCAATACCACGAGCTTGAGCAGCAGGTCAGTCTGGATATTGCAGACGGCGAAGCATTGCCGTATGCGGATCACAGTTTTGATTTTGTCTTTTCGGTCAATCTGGTGCATCACCTATCAAATGCCCGCAAGGTCCTTGAAGAACTCATCCGCGTTCTGGCGCCAGACGGAAAACTGGTGGTCAGCGATATCAACCAGCAGGGTCTGGCGCTTGTGGACAAGATTCACGCGCTTGATGGCAACGCGCATCAGGTTGGTCCGGATACTTTGTCGGACGTACAAACAATGTTGCTTCAGCGTGGATTCAAAGTAGCCTTTCATGCCGGCTCGAATCAGGACACACTGGTGGCTTGGCGGGATAAATCATGAAGCGCAGCATATTGAAATCGAAATTGCACCGTGTCACTCCTGACTGACGTGTCGGAACGCTTTGCTGGCGCAAGCAACAGCGGATAGTTTGACTCATGCCTTACCTTGTTTTAGTCACTGTGCTCTGGGCTTTTTCGTTTAGCCTGATCGGAGAATATCTTGCTGGCCAAGTCGACAGTGACTTTGCTGTGCTTGTTCGGGTCGTCATTGCGACCGCCGTGTTCATCCCCTTCACCCGATGGCGTGGCCTGCCTGTCCGCCTGCTTGCCGGATTCTGGCTCGCCGGGGCTTTGCAATTCGGAATTACCTACCTCTGCCTGTATCGCAGCTTCAATGTTCTGACGGTGCCGGAAGTTCTATTGTTCACTGTACTCACGCCGATTTATGTCACTTTGCTTGATGACGGTCTCGCCAAACGTTTCAATCCTTGGGGATTGTTTGCCGCGCTAGTTGCCGTGACCGGCGGCATCATTATCCGATTCAAAAATATCGAAGGCGAATACCTGATCGGTTTTCTCCTGCTGCAAATTGCCAACGCCACCTTTGCCGCCGGCCAAGTGCTCTGTCGCCAACTTCTTAAGCGCTATCCGACAGAGCAACCGATGCACCGCTTCTTTTGCCATTTCTTTTTAGGCGCCCTGGTTCTGACCATCCCCTCCTTCCTGTTATTTGGCGACACCGGTCGGTTACCGCAAACCATTACCCAATGGGGTGTTTTGGTCTGGATGGGCCTTTTTGCCACGGCGCTCGGCATGTTCTGGTGGATCAAGGGCAGCATTCAGGTAGATGCAGGCACGTTGGCGGTGATGAATGAACTGCATGTTCCAGCAGGACTACTGGTTAATCTTTTGATCTGGAATCATGACGCCAACTTACCAAAATTGGCGCTTGGCGGGGCAGTGATCATAGCCTCGCTGTGGATCAATCGATTGAGCAGAAAAAGGTGGGGAGGCTAGTAACAAGCGTCAAAGGGTGATGCACATTACGGCGCATTGCCCCTCTGGCTTTCGCCACGGTCACGACTTCATACATTTGCAGGCCGGATCATAAATTAGGTTTTGCGCTTCAATCCATCTTCCGCGGAGCGTCTCCCTTGATCGACTCGCACACTTGCATCAAGGTCATGCTTCCCAGGTTCTTGCCAGTCACATCGCGAACGCTCACCGTCTTTTCGGCTTTTTCGCGTTCGCCAGCCACGAGCAGATAGGGGACGCGCTGCATGGTGTGTTCGCGCACCTTGTAGCCCAGCTTTTCATTACGTAAATCAGCAACTACCCGAACCCCTTTGTTTTTAAGCTGTTTGACAAGTTCGCGGACGTAATCGGACTGCGCGTCAGTGATGTTAAATGCCACGGCTTGCACCGGCGCCAACCAGGCGGGGAAGGTGCCTGCGTGATGCTCAATCAGAATGCCAATGAAACGTTCCAGCGAACCAAATAACGCGCGATGCAACATCACCGGGCGCACGCGCTCATCAGCCTCACTGATGTAGGAAATATCAAAGCGCTCCGGCAAGTTAAGGTCGACCTGCAACGTACCGCACTGCCAATCACGGCCGATCGCGTCACGCAAGACAAACTCCAGCTTCGGGCCATAGAAAGCGCCTTCGCCGGGGTTGGTCGTATAGGTGATATCCATGGCTTTGAGCGACGACGACAACGCCTCCTCCAACTGGTCCCAAGTTTCATCGCTACCGATGCGGTTGGGCGGGCGAGTGGAAAGTTTGATCGAGACATCCTCGAAGCCAAAATCGCGGTAAATATCGAGGATCAATTGAATGACTGTTTCGCATTCGGCTTGCATTTGTTCCGCGGTACAGAAGATGTGCGCATCGTCTTGGGTAAAGTGACGCACACGCAATAGGCCGTGTAGCGCACCAGAGGGTTCGTAGCGGTGCACCTTTCCAAACTCGGCCATGCGTATCGGCAGGTCACGATAACTTTTCAGGCCACGCGCAAAAACGGAAACGCCACCCGGGCAGTTCATCGGCTTGAGTGCGAAAGTACGGCCATCCTCGGTTTCGGTCGTAAACATGTGGTCGCGATAGTTTTCCCAGTGGCCGGAAATCTCCCACAGCGAGCGATCCATAACGTCGGGTGTATTGACTTCCTCGTAATCGGCGTCAAGTTGGCGTTGCCGCATGTAGGCAATGAGTTGCTGAAACAGTGTCCAACCCTTGCTGTGCCAGAAGACTGACCCGGGCGCACAGTCGTCGAAATGAAACAGGTCGAGCTGTGTGCCAAGCTTGCGATGGTCGCGCTTGGCCGCCTCTTCCAGGCGGGTGAGATACGCCTTGAGACTTTTTTCATCCGGCCAGCAGGTACCGTAAATGCGTTGCAGCATGGCATTACGCGAATCTCCACGCCAGTAAGCGCCGGCTACTTTCATTAGCTTGAAGGCTTTGATACGCCCTGTCGACGGCACGTGCGGCCCGCGACAGAGATCGACAAAATCGCCCTGCCGGTACAGCGAGATCACTGAGTCAGGCGGCAGATCGCGAATAATCTCGCCTTTGTATTGTTCGCCCATTTCGGAAAACAAGGCTACAGCCTCGTCGCGCGGCACTTCAGTGCGCTGGAGCGGAATATCCACGCGCGCCAACTCGCCCATACGCGCTTCGATCTTTTCCAGATCATCGGGCGTAAAAGGTCGCTCAAAGGCAAAGTCGTAATAGAAGCCGTTTTCGATCATCGGCCCAATGGTGACTTGTGCTTCCGGGTACAACTGTTTGACGGCCATGGCCATCAGGTGCGCGCACGAGTGGCGCATTATTTCCAGTCCTTCCGCGTCGCGTTCGGTGATCAGGGCCAAACGGGCGTCATTGGCAATCACGGTCGACAGGTCGCACAACTGCCCGTCGACGCGCGCAGCAAGCGCGCTACGCGCAAGGGCCGGACTAATGGAGCGCGCCACTTCAAGTGCGCTCACCGGGTTAGGAAAAGCGCGTTGCGCTTCATCAGGCAGAGTTATTACGGGCATGAGCTTCCTCGTTGAATTTTTTGCGTACATACAAGACTGTCGATTATGGCATATGCCACCACAAAACACATCGCATGACGCTTGAAATCTGGCGAATTCAATGAATTTACCTTGTAATTATAATTGGCTTATGCCAATATAAGTACACAATCTTCATACCGACAGGATAGGCAACCCAATGAAACTGATTTTCACCACTTCCGGAGAAAGCATGGATTCTCCGCTTGATCCGAGCTTCGGACGCGCTCGTAATTTTCTCGTCTATGATCTGCAAACCGACGCGACAGAGATCATCAGCAACCAGCAGAACCTGAATGCGGCGCAAGGCGCTGGTATTCAGGCAGCACAAACAATCGCCAAAGCCGGAGCGAAGGCTCTCATCACCGGGCATTGTGGCCCCAAGGCATTTCGCGTCCTTGAAGCGGCGGCCATAAAAGTTTTCAACACCGACGCGCCGACGGTCGCAGAAGCGCTAGCGCGCTATCGTGCCGGTGAGTTAACCGAGGCAAAATCGGCTAATGTCGAAGGGCATTGGGCATGATTCTCGCAGTTGCATCCGGCAAGGGGGGCACGGGGAAAACCAGCATTTCGGTCAACCTCGCGAAGGTGCTCGACTGCCCGGTGCAGCTTTTCGATTGCGATGTGGAAGAACCGAACGCTCATCTGTTTTTGAAGGGACGGCCGATTAGCGAAGAAGTGGTCACTCTCGCCGTACCGAAAATCGATGAAGCACTCTGCGACGGTTGCGACAAATGCGTGGAGTTTTGTGAATTCAACGCACTGGCCTCCGTCGGCGGTACCCCACTGCTGTTTCCACAGCTATGCCACGCTTGCGGCGGCTGTACGCTGGTCTGCCCTAAAGCCGCGATTAGCGAACAGGATCACCGTATTGGGGTGATCCTGACCTCACAGCTTGGAGCGATCACGCTAAAGACCGGCTGTCTCGATGTTGGCATTTCCATGGCATCCTCGTTGGTTAATTCGGTCAAGCATCGCCTGGAAGACGGCATCACCGCCATTCTCGACGCGCCGCCTGGCACTGCCTGCCCCGCCGTCGCCACCTTGCGCGGGGCCGATTTTGTCGTGCTGGTCACGGAGCCTACGCCCTTTGGCCTGAACGACCTGAAACTTGCCGTCGATACGGTACGTGAACTGCGCCTTCCCTTTGGCGTTGTCATCAACCGTGTCGGCATGGGTGACGATCGGGTGCAAGACTATTGCACCGAACAGCAAATTTCGATTTTGCTGGAAATTCCCGACGACCGCCGGATTGCCGAAGCCTATTCCAGAGGACAGATAATCGTGGAGGCACTCCCCGAATACCGCGGCCATTTTGAGCGGCTGTGGCTGGCGATCCAGCGTCAGTCCGGTATGGGAGGCGCAAAATGAAAGAGTTGATCGTTCTCAGTGGCAAGGGCGGTACCGGCAAGACCAGCATCACGGCCTCGCTCGCCATGCTGGCGCAAAGTCCCGTGGTGGCTGATTGTGACGTGGATGCCGCCGATCTGCATCTGGTGCTTTCGCCAAAACTCAGGGAGCGCCACACCTTCATGAGCGGTCATCAGGCGCAGATCCGCGCTGAGGATTGTTGCAACTGCGATATCTGCCTGCCACTTTGTCGTTTTGAAGCCATTTCGTTGGGAAGCGCACCGGATGGGTCGGAAACCTATCTTGTCGATCCGACCGCATGCGAAGGCTGCGGTGTTTGCGTCGAATCCTGCCCGACCGACGCAATCGACTTCTCCGAGCGTCGTTGTGGCGAATGGATGATTTCCGATACGGCGTGCGGACCGATGGTGCATGCCCGCCTCGGTGTTGCTGCAGAAAACTCCGGCAAGCTAGTCACCACCGTGCGCCAGGAAGCGCGGCACATTGCTGAGAAAGGCCAGCACCCGATCATCATCGTGGATGGCCCGCCCGGTATCGGTTGCCCGGTCATCGCGTCGGTTACCGGCGCATCGCACGTGCTGCTCGTCACCGAACCAAGCATTTCTGGCGAACATGATCTGGAACGGGTGCTGTCCCTTACCCGCCATTTTGGAATTCCAACGTCGGTCTGCGTTAACAAGTGGGACATCAACCCCGACATGAGCAGCCGCATTGAGGATAAAGCACGCCAAGCAGGCGCCCAGGTCGTCAGCCGGGTTCGCTATGACCCATCAGTCACGCGGGCACAGATTCAGGAACGCGCCGTGATCGAAACCGATTGCCCGTGTGCTGAAGATATTCGCCAGGTCTGGAAAGACCTTGCCCTGCAATAACAGAAGCAAACACTTATCAACACCACTGCACTCTAAGGAGCTACAAAATGAGATTCGCCATTCCGTTAGCCGAAGGAAAGCTTGCCATCCACTTCGGGCATTGCGCCAGCTTTGCCCTGATTGATGTCGATCCAGCGGGGAAAACAATCATGATCCGTGAAGATGTCGAAGCACCACCACACCAGCCGGGGCTGCTCCCGCCCTGGTTAGCCGAACGGGGCGTAAATCGCATCATTGCCGGAGGCATGGGGCAACGCGCGCAGACTTTGTTCGCCGAACAGGGGATCGAAGTAACCGTCGGAGCCTCCGTTGAAACGCCGGAAAAACTGGTTGCTGACTATCTGGCCGGCTCATTGACGGTTGGCCAGAACGCCTGCGATCACTAAGCACAAGAGTCAAGCCGTTCGCATAAGGAGTTCCCGATGAAAACCTCGTTGGACTGCATCCCGTGCTTCGTCCGCCAAGCGGCCGAAGCGATCGAGCAAACCATGCCATCCGGAACAACCGTAGGCAGCACCGCCCGTCAAGAGAATATGTTGCGGAAAATACTTCACGACATCAGTCTTGCTGACTGGCAGGGATCGCCTCCGCTCATGGCGCAAAGGATTCACCGGATCATCCGCAAGGAACTCAATTGGTGTGACCCTTATCAGGCCATCAAGGCACGGATGAATTCCGCGGCAGAGCAGTTACTCCCGAGACTTCGCGAGGCCATCAACGACCAACCCGATGCACAGGAAGCCGTGATACGTGTCGCCATCGGGGGCAATTTGCTCGACGCCGGCGCAAAACTTCGCATCAAAGTGGACGAATTGCCGGAGCACATGAGCGCCATCTGGACACAACCGCTACAAGGCGACGTCCAGGCATTTTTCAAGGCGGCCAAAGAGGCGCAGAAAATCATCTATCTCACCGACAATGCGGGTGAGATCTTCTTTGACCGGGTGCTGATAGAAGCACTTGAAGCGCAACAAGCTGGCAGAGTCACCGTCTATGTCCGAGGCGCTCCGGTCATCAACGACGCCATCCGTGACGATGCAATCGCAGCCGGCATCACCAAGCTTGTTCCGGTTTTTGACAATGGTTCGGATGCACCGGGGACGCTGCTCGACGATTGTTCGGAGGAGTTTCGCGCCGCTTTTGCGCAGGCTGACATGATTATTGCTAAGGGACAGGGCAACTATGAATCGCTTTCGGATTCAACAAGGCCGGTTCATTTCCTCTTCGTCGTCAAATGCCCGGTTATTGCTGCACAGGTCGGTGCGCCCGTCGGAACGCTCGTAATTAGCCAAACCTCAGCCAAAAAGTGATTACAAGGTTCTCAAACGTAAAAGCTTTCGCCACAACCGCATTGACGTTTCACGTTGGGGTTCCTGATATCGAAGCCGCCACTGTCGCCCTCCTGAACGTAATCGATTTCAGCGCCTTCGAGCCATGACATGGACTTTTTATCGGCAAAAACCTTGGCACCATGACACTCATAAGTTACATCGCCTTCTTCAGCAACATCAACGAACACAAGGCGATAAGACAGACCAGAACACTCAGAGGGTTCGACGATGACACGAATACCCAGTCCGCCACCACGATCATCCATGTATTGAAGGACTTGTTTTGCTGCTCTTTCGGTGAGACTCAGCGCCATAAAGTTTCTCCACGTGCAAATTTGAGGTCAATCAGAACCACTGTTTTTGGCATATGCTATCACAAATCGATTTTCTGGCGACAACCCAGAAGAGCGCCGTCCATGCTTCCCGGCATCAAGGCGCAAGGGGCCGGGATCGCTACGCGAAGTTTTTTCAGAAGGTCTGCATTGCAGCCAACACAAGTCGCAACGATCCACGGCGTTCCATCGTCAACAGAGAAGGAGTAATACTATGATTGGATTTAATTTTGGAAGACAAACCGGAAGAGGAATGGGCAGCGGTCGTAATCGAGCCGGACTTCGCGACGGGAATGGAATAGGGATGGGCGCGGGCTTGGGCAAGGGATCCCGCAAAGGCATGAGTGCAGGCCGTGGAATGGGTCGAGGCAACGGGCAATGTCGCTTCGAAATGTCGCCGGGCCTCGGGTGTATTCGCAACCTGTCACAAGGAAACGGAGAACTCGATCCCGTTTGGGCTGAGCGCCAAATGTCACGCCTGGAATCGTTCATTGAGAACATCCAACAGAAAATTTCCGAACTAAAAAGCAGACTTTGATGGACAACCAACGCCAAGGGCTTACTTACCCTTGGCGTTTTATTTCTCAAAGGGCTCTTGATTTGAAAAGAACGGCCGACCTTTTACAATCCGACATTGCCTCGTGTGTCTCATGCTGTGAAGAGTTTGTACCCATCCCTGCCAGCCACCTCTTTTGCCAGGTGTGTGGGGCCAATCACTCGCTTGGATTGCGCTTTAAAACCTCAGAATGCGGGGTCACCACGTCTGTCCAGGCCAAGCAGGAATGGCAGGGTTACGAAGGCATTATGCACGGAGGGATGATCGCGACACTGCTTGACGCGGCCATGACTCATTGTCTTTTCCACCATCAGATCGAAGCCATGACAGCTGCGCTGAACGTGCGCTATCTGGCGCCTGTTCGCTGCACTGGGCGCATTGACGTTACGGCCAGTTTAATCGGTCGACGGCGATTGATTTACGAGCTTAACGCCGAGTTACGCGTTGCAGGCGAACTCAAAGCACGGGCCGACGCAAAATTCATGTGCCACAAAAACGTCTCATTTCCAGCCAACCGAACCTCACGTAATGCTAAGTTGACCTAACGGAGAAAGCTCATGCGTTTACCATCCCCTCGTCTTGTATTTGCTTCCCTGGCAATCGTTTCATGCGGATTGCTGGTATCCGGGCTTGCCTTGGGTGAACTTGTCCATCTCGAGCCTTGCTATCTTTGCAATTTTCAACGCCTTTTGTATATCGTTATTGCCCTGCTCTCGGCATGCGCCTGCGGCCTTAATCGCTGGCCCCGTTATTGGGGAATACTGATCGCACTCACCGCGCTTTGGGGCGTCGCTTCGGCTGCCGAACAAAGCTGGATGCAGTTCGCCCCGGAGCAAGTCACCGAATGCGGCATCAGTGACCCCGATCTGGTTGAAATCATCGTTAATTGGCTGGCAATAAAATGGCCCGCCATGTTCATGGTTACGGGATTTTGCACCGTGAAGGACTGGGTATTCCTCGGCCTTACCCTCGCCAACTGGTCGGCACTTTGTTTTCTGGCTTTGGCTGGCGTTGCGTTTTGGCAAGTTTTTCGCCGTCGATAAAAACAGATTGCCAATCGTATCCAGACTGGCTATACAAACCCGATAAAGATGCCATCACTATTGGAGCATTGTCGACCGATCGTGACAGATCGGTTGAACAATCCCTGACCCGCACCCTCAACAAAAACAAGATGTACGAATTTGATCAAGATCACTGGCTGCGCATTGAAGCGTGGCTACAAAGCGCAACTTCCTACAATTCCCTTGTTCAACATGCCCAAAAACAATGCGTCGGAAACTGACCGAGATACCTACTTGATTACCGCAAGCCCCCCACAAGCCTTCATCACCGACACCCAACAGCGGCCACTGCGTGACTTGCGCATCTCGGTCACCGACCGCTGCAATCTGCGTTGCACCTACTGCATGCCGCGGGAAATTTTCGGCAAAGACTTCGTCTTCCTGCCACGCGCCGAGTTGCTCGACTTCGAAGAAATCGAGCGCGTTGCCCGATTGTTTGTCGGGCTGGGCGTACATAAACTGCGTCTGAGCGGCGGCGAACCGCTGATGCGTCATGGCATCGAACGCCTGATAGAGAAACTGGCAAAGCTTACGAATATCGACGGTCAGCCGGTCGATATCGCCCTGACCACCAACGGCGTTCTTCTGGCCAAAAAGGCGCAAACACTCAAGGACGCCGGGCTTTCGCGCTTGACCGTGAGCCTTGACGGGCTAAGCGACGAAACCTTCAAACGCATGAGCGATTCGGCAGCGTCCGTCGCCACCGTACTTGACGGCATCAGCAGCGCACAGGCCGTTGGGCTAAGGCCGGTCAAAGTCAACATGGTCGTCAAGCGTGGCGCGAATGAACACGAAGTCATCCCGCTGCTCAATCAGTTCCGCCACACCGGCATCATTTTGCGCTTCATTGAATTCATGGACGTCGGCTCGACCAACCGCTGGCGCATGGACGATGTGGTCACGGCACAGGAAATCCTTGAAACGATCCAAGCCCACTACCCGATTCAGGCGATTGCCCCCAACTACAACGGCGAAGTCGCCAAACGCTGGGCCTTTGCCGATGGCGGCGGCGGCGAATTCGGCGTCGTTGCCTCGGTCACCCAGGCTTTTTGCCATGACTGCAGCCGAATCCGACTATCGACCGATGGCAAGTTGTTCACCTGTCTGTTCGCCACCAACGGGGTGGATCTTCGTGAGCCGCTGCGGCGCAATGCGGATAACGCGACCTTGATCGAGTTGATTCGGAGCACTTGGACGAAACGTACGGACCGCTATTCGCTGGATCGCCACCAAGCCAGCGGGCTCAAAGGGAAGCGGATCGAGATGTCGTATATTGGGGGATAAGACGTGGCCAATACAACAGAAACAAATATGAACGAAGTTAATGATTTAACGCACTTCTCCGCCACCGGGCGAGCGCGTATGGTCGATGTGTCGGACAAATCGAGCACTCCGCGCGTAGCCGTCGCCAGCGGGGTACTGCGCATGCAGCCGGCGACTCTGGAACGGATCCGTTCCGGCAAGATCGCCAAGGGTGATGTGCTGGCCGTCGCTGATGTTGCGGCAGTGATGGCGGCCAAGCGTACGCCCGATCTCATTCCAATGTGTCACTCGCTGGCGCTCACTGGAGTTGAGGTTGCGTTTAGCGAGGTACTGGAGCCTGATAATCAGGCTTGTGTCGGCATCCGTGTGGTGACCACCGCCGCTTGTGTCGGGCAAACCGGGGTCGAGATGGAGGCACTGTGCGCGGCCAGCGTGGCATTGCTTACCATCTACGATATGTGCAAGGCGATTGATCGCGGCATGCGCATTGAAAACGTCCAGCTTGATGAAAAACGTGGCGGCAAAAGCGGACTCTGGCTGCGGAGCAAGGCGAACGAAGAGGACACACGATGATTTCTTGCCACCTGACTCTCTTCCTCAACACGAGAATCAGGTATGGGTGGCGGCAGGCGCTATTCAGGAACACAAATGGCCCTGCGGCCAACTGCGCTGAATGTTTTCCGGATTAAAACGACAACTACCAAAGAAACGATCCCTAGCAAAACACCGCCGAGCCATAGGAAAAAATCGAGTCCAGAACGCTTGGCCATAACGAAAGTCGCAATCGTCATCGCCGCCAGCGGGAAAGAGTAGGCCCAGGAGGAAATGAAGAATCCGCCCCGAATGAAACGCATTACATTGCCGCCGAGAAGGAGGGTCAGGAACAAGGCCGAGTAATACAGGATTCGTGCAAAGGCATCGAGTTCTGGGACAAGGGAAGCGTAAGCAACAAAGCCGACTGATGGCGGGGCGATAAGAATAAACAGCGTAGGCAACAGTCGCGGCGGAATCGGATCATGAAAGATGATTCGGTAGAACACGATGGTCATCAGAACAATCCAGAAAACCAAGCCGACGCTGAAAAAGAACCAGCCAATCTCGGGAGAAGCAAAGCAAGCTCCACAAATGGGTATGAACAGATTGCCAACGACTGGAATGAACCAGCCAGGGTTGGCGTGCTTGATATCGTAATGAGTGTGATACATCCAGCTGCTAAGAATCGCAAAGGTAAATATCAAGTGAAACACACTTCCTGCTATCCACAGGCCAAACGACAATGAAGGGATGGCTTCGAGCCAAACGATCCCAAGCAGAAGCAAGCTGATGGAGATTGTCGGAAAGAAATTGACGCGCACCGGATGCTTCCACTCGTTCAATACATCCGCGGGAAAGCGGAAAATTTTTAGTCCATAGATCATCAGCAGGCTAATGAATAGCACGCTTGAGAGAACGGCAAGGCTTTGCCAAATGATTGGAGATGCCCCCAAAGACAGATGAGCCTTCTGCCAAGCAATTGCCAGACCGGTCATCCCCATAACTGTTGAAAAAAACGACACCGGCAGATGCGCCAGGCGTGATTGGTTGGAATGCCCATTACCGTCCATACACATACCTCTTAAATCCGTTCAAAGACCACTATCGCGACTCCCTTTTGGGTCCTCGATATGCCAGCCAGCAAATGCTGAAGACTAGCCATTTCTTTGCATAAAGCCGCATGGCCCATGCTCGAACCCGAAAAACACAAAGCAGATTGCTAGCTGTGGTCATGCTGGTGATAGAGGCCAATCAATAAGTTATTTCTAATATATTATCACCAGCCGAAAATATCAACGAATTTATGATAAATTCTTGTCTTATGCCAACAACGATCATCCTGCCGACTGATTTCCCTATTGGACGACACCTCATCGCTGCTTAAACGCGCGGCGCAGATCGTAGCTGCCCAAGAACCACCTCTGAAACAACCACGCCGGAGTATTCATGCCCATTTCACCCAACGCCACCCTGAGTCAATGCAATAAGCAATGGCCCGACTTTATCAAGGCATTAAAAAACGAAGTCGTCCCCGCCCTGGGATGCACAGAACCCATTTCGATGGCACTGGCTTCGGCCATTGCCTGCAAGCACCTTGGCTCTACCCCGGAGCGAATTGAAGGCAAGGTTTCCGCCAATCTGATGAAAAACGGCATGGGCGTAACCGTCCCCGGAACAGGCATGGTCGGGCTTCAAATTGCTGCGGCGGTAGGTGCGCTTGGCGGCGATCCGGATAGCGGCCTGGAAGTATTGAGAAAGCTGACACCGGAGATCGTTGAAGCCGGCAAACGGATGTTGCGTGAAAACAAGGTCACTGTCGAAATCACTGACGTACCTCATGTCCTCTACGCCGAAGCCCGCGTTTCCAGCGGGCAGCACTGGGTTCGCGTATGCATCGCCGACGCGCATACGCATGTCGTTCGTATTGAAAAGGACGGAAAAATCGAGTTTGAAGCAGATACGCTCGGAGGCAACGAAGAGGCCGCTTTTTCACTAAACAGCTCGACAGCTCACGATGTTTATGAGTTTGCAACGACGGCGCCGCTCTCCGATATCTTGTTCATTCTGGAAGCGGCCAAACTCAACTCACGGCTCTCACAAGAGGGCATGAGCGGCAACTACGGCCTGCACATTGGCGCCACCTTCAAGCGCCAGATTGAGCATGGTCTACTCTCGGATGATTTGCATACGGCCATCCTGATGCGCACTGCGGCCGCCTCCGACGCACGCATGGGAGGTGCCACCCTGCCCGCCATGAGCAACTCCGGGTCAGGCAACCAGGGCATTGCGGCCACCTTGCCGGTCATTGTCGTTGCCGAACACGTAAAAGCCGATGAAGAAACCCTGGCTCGTGCGCTGATACTTTCGCATCTGATGGCCATTTACATCCACAGCAAGTTACCTAAGCTCTCCGCGCTATGCGCCGTGACGACCGCCGCAATGGGTGCAGCCGCCGGCATGGCCTGGCTGCTTCGCGGAGGCTATGGCGCTGTGAGCATGGCCATTTGCAACATGGTCGGGGATGTTGCGGGATTGATCTGTGACGGCGCATCGAATAGCTGCGCGATGAAGGTTTCAACCTCAGCCGCCGCAGCATACAAGGCAGTTCTGATGGCGCTCGACGGCTCACGCGTTTCCGGTGAAGAGGGTATCGTCGAAGATAGTGTCGACGCATCGATCAAAAATCTCTGCGCTTTAGCTCGCGAAAGCATGGTTCATACCGATCGCCAAATTCTCGAGATCATGGTCAGCAAAACGTGTTAGTAGCCAACGGCACCAGTTAACGGAAAAGCTGTTCGGCGCGTCGTTCAGCAACAGCAGCAATGACGCGCCGCTTGAAACACTAAATCAAACCCCGGCAGCCGTCCCACAACCGTGGGCACACCCGGCGCCTGCGGCGGTTGCCGACTCGAGACCGCCTGCCAGAAAACTCGCAACTGCCTGATCCAGATCCGTTTCACTCGTTACCACTCCAAGTATCCCACGCTGACGGAGCCGTTGTTGCAGGCCGCCACCAATACTGCCAGTTATCAGCACATCGACTTCGTCCAATGGATGTGCCTGCCCCTCCTTGGCTTCATGAAACGACTGCTCGATGGTCAGCTCCAGCAGGTTTCTGCCAACAACACGCCCTTGTTCAACGTCGTAAATCCAGAATTTCCGGCACTTGCCCGCATGCTCGGTCACTGTCTTGCGATTCTGGCTACACACGGCAATTTTGAAAGACTCTCCGAGTGCTGGCATTTCTGTCGCTTCGGTCTGCGCCGCGCGACTGCCGCAACAACCACCACCGTGGGCGTGCGAATGACCGTGCCCGTGATCACCGTTGTGGCCGCCACAACCGCCTTGACCGCCCCCGCAACCGTGGCCACTCGCAGCCGGACTTTCGCCGCTACAGCAACGCCCACCCCCACTCGCATGCGCATGACCATGCCCACCGCACCCACCACCAAGTACCGCCGGCTGCAGTTCGCCATTTTCGAACTGGGTAATTGCCTGCTCTACCGTTTTCGCGTCGGTGCCATAAACCGCAACCCCTTGTTCAAGCAGCGTTTTCAAGGTAATGCGGTTGATGCTGCCGCACAAAACCGCATCCATG
>RRZU013615040.1_pt1 | contig 20220 bp, 16 predicted proteins | sample 2165561 | NCBI WGS metagenome assembly RRZU01 (sample SAMN10456909, study PRJNA506462) | wastewater metagenome | isolation source: wastewater sludge | place: USA: Moscow, Idaho | reverse complement strand
GAAGTGGTCCGCTCGTGGCCCCAGCGCGGTACCCTCCATGTTTTGCCTGCTGAGGATATCGGTTGGTACCTGCAGCTCACAGCCCTGCCGCGTCTTCTCGGGCAGGAAAAGCGACGTATCGATCATGGGATTGGGTCGAATCATGTCGACGACGCCCGCGAGCTCACCTACGAACTGCTTCGCACCGGTGAGGTTGGTGAGGCGGTGCCGTCTGCGCTGTCAGCCTTGCCGAGTCCGGTGACGGCCGCGAGCCGGGAGGCCCTTATTGGAGCTTGGACGGAGCGTGGTGCCCTGGTGCGGAAGGAGTGGGCATATTACATGCTTCATCATCTGTGTATTGAGGGCGTGCTCGTGCAGGGGCCGGTTGGTGCCGACGGTAACCAGAGGTTCGTGCTTGCTGAGGACTGGATTGAGAATCCGCGCTCACTTGGTCGCGAGGAAGCAGTATTCGAGGTGGTCTCGCGTTACTTGGTGTCTCACGGGCCGGCGTCGCGTAGGGATGTCAACTGGTGGTCGCAGCTGCCGCTTCGCGAGATCGATACGGTGATCGACGCGTTGAAACCCGAACTCACTGGAATCATTGTGGACGGCGAGACCTACTGGGTGCATAACTCGGTGCTCGAACGAGCCGAAACAACGCCGGTTTCGCGATCACTACTGACACTTCCGGGCTTTGACGAGCTGATCCTCGGCTATGGGACCCGCTGGATGACGATTCCGAACGAGCATGCCGGGGAACTCGTTCCTGGAAACAACGGGGTTTTCAGGAAGTCGATCATTTCGGGAGGGACAGCCGTGGGTTTCTGGCGCCCGGGCAGGAAGCAACCCGTGGTTGAACTTTTCGACGAGCCGACTCCTGCCTTCGAGCGGCGGCTGGCCAAGGCTTTCGCCATGCTGCCCGCTTAAGCATCTCTGACCCCGTAGCATGGAGTCATGACTTCAGCATCGCAGCCTTTCAACCAGACCGAACGTGCCGGAGCCGCCATTCGTGCGAAGCTCGCCGAAAATCCACAGATCCTCGTAGTGTGTACCGGCAATATTTGCCGCTCGCCGATGGGAGAGGTGGTGTTGAAAGCTCGGATTGAGGAACAGGGCTTGGATTACGCAGTCTCCAGCTGTGGTGTTTCTGCAGAAGAGCAGGGCAATCCAATTTATCCACCTGCGGCGCGAATTCTTCGTGAGAATGGCTATTCGGTGCCACAGCGGCGTGCGCGCAGAGCCTCGGTGCAGGATCTTCGCAATTCGGGCCTGATCTTGGCAATGACTGTCGGCCACGCCCGATCCCTCAAGCAGCTCTGTGAGCAGGCTGGTGTTCCTCTCGATCGTATTCACCTGTGGCGTGAGTTTGACGGAACCGCCACACCCGCGCCGGATGGTTGTTTCGGCGAAGGTGGAGCATTGTCTGATCGGGACAGCCGTCAGTCGCGTCGTGGCTACTCGGACTTCTACTCCTCGGGTGGGAAGAACGATGTACCGGATCCCTGGTACACGGGCGATTTCGACCAAACCTTCGAGATTGTGGAAAAGGGAGCCCTCGGCATTCTTGATTTACTGCGGGAAATTGAGACGGCATAAAACAGACGGCATAAACCTGACGGCATAGATCAGATAGATCAGATGGTATAAAACAGACGGCATAGACCAAGGCGCAACAACAAATAAAAATGTCATGCCAATTAATGAAACTTGTAGAACATAATTGGCGCCATGGATATACTGACGGCGGTTGGACTAAGAGAGTCCTATGATTTTGATACCGTTTAGTCAGGAGTAACAGAATGAAAGAACATTCTTCCTTCCAACATTCCTTTCATGCCGCTGAATCGCCCTCTCGTGGACTTCGCAGGGTTGGCAGTGCAGGCAGCGCCTTCGTCATTGCGGCAGGGTTGCTTGTTGTCGCTCCGGTGGAGGCCGCGGATCTGACAGTTGGACAGTCTGTGCCGACTGTTGAGTCTTTGATTGAGACCGATGATCTAACTTTTGAAAGTACCGAGTTATTGCCCGGTATTGTTTCTGAATCTCCCTACCGAGGAAGTGCTGTCACCACCGAGGCCTTGGGTGGTCAATCGGAAACATCCACCAACGCGACCACCAACTCGCCTACTAACGCAACCACCAACGCATCGCCTTCTTCCTTCTCCCTCTCGAACTATCAGCAAGAGGTGCTGCGTCTCGTCAATATTGAGCGCGCAAACGCCGGTGTGGCCGCTCTAGTTCTGGATCCAGGACTCAATAGTTTGTCCTCCATGTGGTCGGATTGGATGGCCACTACCGGCGAGTTTGGCCATTTGCCAACAAAGTACGGCTGGAGTTTGTGGGGCGCTGTTGGAGCGGGAGGTCTAACCGGAGAGAACGTTGCGGCTGGGCACGCTTCCCCCGCGGAGGTTGTGGCGGGGTGGATGAAATCTAGTGGACACCGTCAGAATATCCTCAACCCGCAGTTCACAATGATGGGCCTGGGATGTTCAGAGACTGACATTGGTTACGGAATCTACTGGACGCAACAGTTTGCTGGACGATCGGTGCCGAAGTCCACCAGTTATCAGAAGATCCCCGTTCCAACCTCGCAGATTACCCCCACAATTACTGGTAAGCGATCTGTTGATAGCGTCCTTACTTTCGCACAGGGCGGTAAGCTTCCTCCGAACACCACGCTGGCTTTCCAGTGGCAGGCTGACGGTAAGGCGGTGCCCGGGGCAACGAAGAAGACCTTCAAGTTGACTTCGGCGCAGTCGGGCAAGCGGATGAGTCTTGTAGCGACGGCGTCGAACGACCCGGTGTTCTACAGCCCAACCGCGTTGCCCCTGAGTGCTGACACCCAGACTGTCACTGGCCCTTCTGCTCCCGGACCGGTTTCGGAATGGGTGAATGTTGATGGCGAGTGGTATTACTACGGCGACGACGGCGTGATCCAGACCGGTTGGATCTTGGTTGGCGGCACCTGGTACTACTCGAATGAGAATGGCGCCAGGCAGACCGGCTGGGTCAATGTGAGTGGAAAGTGGTACTACCTCAATTCTGGCGGTGCCATGCAAACCGGCTGGGTCGCAGTTGGTGGCACCTGGTACTACATGAACGCCAGTGGTGTCATGCAGACCGGTTGGCTCAGCGTGGGCGGGAAGTGGTACTACCTCAACGCAAGTGGTGCGATGCAGACCGGTTGGATCATTGTTGGCGGTACCTGGTACTACATGAATTCCAGTGGTGTCATGTTGACCGGCGAGCAGTGGATCGATGGCCAACGCTACGTGTTTGCCAGTAGCGGAGCTTGGGTCGGGTAAGGCGGATAAAACAGTCTCCTGGCTCCTGTCCAGTTATCCCTAGCAACTTCCACCCGAGGCGGTAGAGCAGCCGAGGGGCACACCCACCGAAGTGGATGTGCCCCTCACTCGTTTTATTTGACGACGGCGAATCCGTCCCGCATACTAATGAGCTGCGTGTGCCGCTTACTTCATTGCGTTGTTGCCGGCATCCTGAGCGGCCTTGAGGGCCGCGGCAGTGTCACCGGTTCCGAGGAATGCGTCTGCGAGTCCGGGAACGAACGCGTTGGTACCGGCGTTGACCGCGGGCCCGACCGGCGGACGAGCCGTCTTGCCCTCAGCTGCCTCGATGAACGGTGTCACGTCAACATTCTGATCCGACCAGTAGGACACGAATGTTTCCTGGGCCTCTACAGCGGCCGGGAAGGAGATACCCTGTGCGGCGAGCGGAAGCTGTCCCTCAGCGGAACCGAGCCACTCCAGCACTCGGACGGTCGCGTCGCGGTTCTCGGACTTCTCGTTGCCCACGGCAACTACACCGTGCACGGTTCCCACACGACCCTCGGGACCTTCAACCATCGGTGCGATACCCCAGTTGATGTCGCCTGCGCTCTCGGCGATGGTCTTGAGGTTGTAGGGGCCGGACTGGAAGAGTGCCAGCTTGCCCTGCAAGAACAGATCGCGAGAGATGTCTCCATTGGTGTTTGTATCAGCGGCCGAGGGGGCCACCTTGTGTTCGTTGATGAGGTCGATCAGGTAGCTGAAGGACTCGATGCCCTTCTCGGAAGCGAAGTCGAACTGATCGTCCTCGTTCTGGAGCTGTGCGCCGTTCGAGCCCAGCCACGGCAGGTAGATGGCCTGCATATCGGCCTGTGCATTGAAACCGAACACGTCGGTCTTGGCGGCATCGAATTCCGGATCGTCGGCGGTCTTGCCAGCTTCGTCCTTTGTCAGCTTCTGTGCGGCCGCGAGCAACGTGTCACCGTCGCCCGCGCCGGGAGCCCACTTCAAGGCTTCTACGTCAACATCAGCGGCCTGGACGAGGTCCGTATTGTAGTACAGGGCGATAGAATCCCAGATCTGCGGGACGCCCCATAGCTTGCCGTCACGTGTGTAGAGGTCGACGACGGACTGGACCCATTCGTCGTGATCGTCACCGAGTGCGGTGGTGATGTCGATGAGGTTCCCATTGTCCGCGTACTGGGCGAAGTTGGAGGAATTGACCCAGAAGATGTCGGCCATGTCGCCCGAGTTGATGTCGAGTGGAAGGCGCTCCCAGTACTGACCCCACGGGACTACCTCGACCTTGACGGTGATGTCCTCGTTCTGCTTCTCGAACTCGGTGAAGGAGTCCTCGTAAGCCGGGGCGGCGACGTCGTCCCAGAGGCGGAAAGTGACGGTGGTCTTGTCTCCGGCGGTGGAGTCTGGATCCGTGTTGCTGGAAGAGTCGCTTCCAGGTGAGCAAGCGGCCAGCACAAGGGCGAGGCTGGCGGCTCCCGCGGCCATGATGTTGGCCGACCGAACCTTGGACTTCATAACGTCTCCTTAAAAATTCAATTGTGCGGATCCGAGGTGTGGGCAGTGAAGCCGTAGTATCACGACCTGCGTGAAGAGCTCTGTAACTGGTAGCGATCCGCAGAGTTACCTTCCCAGCCTAACCGTATTGGATGCGAAGAGACCAGTTATTCCTGCTTATCGTCGTAGGTTGAAGGGAATTCTGTTGATTTGTACCGAGCGCCCTGTCCCTACTTCCCCTACTTCCCCTACTTCAAGCCCGAGATGCCGAGTGACTGCACGATCTGCTTGTTGAAGATGAGGAACAGGACGATGAGTGGAGCAAGAGCAATGGTGGTTGCGGCCATGACAAGTGTCCAGTTGCCGTCGAACTGGGTCTGGAGTGCCGAGGTAGCCACGGTGAGCACGTTCCATTCGGAGGCGGGTGCAATGATCGAGGGCCAGAGGAAGTTGTTCCACTGGGTCACGACGGTAATGAGGAGGAGTGTTGCAAGAATGGGCCGATTCATAGGCAGCACGATGGACCAGAGGGTGCGCCACTGGCCCGCGCCATCGAGCTTTGCGGCGTCGAGGATTTCTTGTGGGACGGCTTGGAAGTTTTGCCGCAGTAGGAAGATGGCGTAGGGGGATCCGAGCATGAAGGGGAGCACGAGGCCGATGAAGGTATTGCGCATCTCCATCGGTGCCAGCATCGAGTAGAGAGGAATCATCGTGACGATGGGTGGCACCATGAGGGTGGCTACGAACATCCAGAAGATGGTCTCGCGCCCAGGGAAACGCAGCCGTGCGAATGCGTAGGCCGCGAGTGTGGAGAAGACCATCTGCCCGATCGTTAAGACCAGCACCACCTGGATTGTGACGGCGATGGGGACGATGAAGTCGTATCTGTCCCCGAAGAGTGCGGTGTAGTTGTCGAAGGTGAGGGGATCGGGCAGGGTGAGTGGGTCTGTGGTGTCGAATTGCCTCTTGGTCTTCAGGCTGGTCATGAACGAGAAGAGGAAGGGGACCAGCATGATGACTGCCCCTGCCGCCAGGAACAGATAGGTGAGGATGACGGAGAACCACCAGCGTGGCGTGCGGTGCGTGTTTGTTCGTAGGTTCGCGATATCGACAGTTGCCGCGGCGCCGCCGTCGTTCCGCGCGGATCGTTTCACGATGTTCTTTGGCATCTCTCAGTCCAACTCATAGATGGTGCGCTTGGCGAAGTAGCGCTGTTGGGCCACGGTGATGGCGATGACAATGACGAGCAAGATCACTGCCATCGCGGAGGCTCTCCCCACGAGGTTTCCACCGGCGAAGGCAGTTTGGTAGATGCGCGCGGCGATGAGATCCGTGGTGCCGCCGGGATAGCCGGGTTTGCGGCCGGTCAGTCCGTAGACGAGGTCGAACGCCTGGAATGAGGAAATGAAAGTGGTGACGAGTACGAAGAAAGTAGTGGGCCGAAGTAACGGCAGATACATCTTGGTGACGAGCCGCACCGACCCGGCGCCATCAAGTTTCGCCGCCTCGATGACGGATTGGGGGATTCCCTGAAGCCCGGCGAGGAAGAACAGCGAAATGTAGCCGATGGTCTGCCACACGTACACGAAGGCGAAGGCGGGTAACGCCAAGCTGGTGGTACTCATCAAGACGATGCGTTGGCCGAGTACCGCGTTGATGAGGCCGTTGGAGGGAGCGAACATCCATTGCCACACAACACCGAGGGTCAGCGGTGCGCATACCCACGGCAACACGTACAGAAGCTGCAGGAATGTGGAGCCGGGGAGTCGCCGGTTTAGCCCCAGGGCAATGAAAAGCCCGAGGATGATTGCCGTGGGCAGCGCCATGAGAGTGAAGACCAGGGTGACGAGCAGCGAGTTGGTGAACTCCCTACCCGAGAAGATGTACTCGTAGTTTGCTATCCCGATGAACTGCGGTGGATTGATGAGGTTCCAGTTAGTCAACGAGATTGCGAAGACGAGGAAGAACGGCACGATAAGAAACAGCCCCACCCCGATCAGTGACGGCAGAAGCATGAGGTATGCCGTACCGATTTCCTGACGACGACGGCGTGATCCCGCGTGTTTCGCTCCTACCTCACGTTTAGTCCCGTCACGACGGCCGGTGCTGCTTGCCTGCGCATCCTTTTGTCTCACTAGTACCTCGATCCTGCAGTTCTCTCCGCACCATGTCCGATGATTGAAAGGTCAAGCTATGGGGATTCTACGCGCTGATGGTGACCTTGATATTTTGGGAGTCGTCACCGGTCCATGCCGCGATGAGGTCGCGAGCAGCAGACTCTACTCCTTCCCAAGTGAGAGAAGCCCCGGTAGCAGGAACTGGCTCTCCAGTAGGTGTATCGCTTGTAAGGGAGGGGGCCTCGATGGTCCATACCTTGTCTGTGTCCAGATATGCTTTGACTACGTAAGTCATGTCAGAACCTCGTTTCTTGTCTTTCGTTCATACTTATCACCTCGTCGTTCTCCGATACCAGGTGAGAATATAGCGCTCGTCAAACGCTCGTGAGCAGGTGGCGCACGAGCGTGCCCCGCGCGGAAGCCGATATCGCTGAACCTCATGCCCATTCGGGCAGCGCCCCACATAGGGAGCCGGAGCGCTTGGCCCCTCCTTGATGGACGCTCGCGGCGTAGCCCCGATCCTGCGCGCTTCCTTCTTCCATACCTCGTCATGCCGATGCCCGCTGCCGACCTTTGCGTGCGCAATCTCGTGCAGAATCACATCACGTACTTGATTTTCGTCGTAAATACTCATAAGTGGCTGCGAGAGACTAATGACCTGGTCACCAAACTTCGTCATCCCTGCGCGCTTGCGGGCGCGATCAAACACTAGCCCCCACTGCTCGAGCCCGTGGGTGTCCATGAGGTCGCGAGCGAGCTTGTGCACGTGCAGAAGATCCATACCTCGAGTTTATGCCCCACCTCCGCTAAGCTTCGCATCCGTGGCAACTGCTGTGGATGGGCCCTGCACGAACCGCTTCTGTGGAGAAAAGTAGCGGACTTTTGCCTGAATCTCCCGGACCTCCGCGCCTCGCCCATGTCTCATCCGGTAGGTTTGGATTCATGAGAATTCAAGAGCCGCCGCGAGGGTCACAGCGACGTAGCTTCTCCCGCATTCCCACCGGCGCCTGGATTCCCGCGGTCAACCCGTCCGGCAACGCGCCCGTCTGGAACCTTGAAGGTTCGCAGCAGGTGGCCGTTCCCTCCGCGCCTCGCGACGTGGACGTCCTCGTCATTGGCGCCGGCCAAGCCGGACTTGCCATTGCTCACGAACTCCAGCGCCGCGGGTTTTCGGGATACGCCGACGACGGCGCCCAGTACAGTACGTCTACCCACGCCTTGGGTACGGCCTCCTCCCGAAGCGCCGTGTCTCATCGTGGTACCTATTTCGTCCTTGACGCGGAGAATCGCCCTGGTGGCGCGTGGCAACATCGCTGGCCGAGCCTGACAATGGCCACGGTCAACCACATCGCCGACCTGCCCGGGCTTGCCGCTGGCTCCATTGACCCCTCCGCAGAGTCGGCGGACTGGATTCCCACCTACTTCGCCGAGTTTGAGGAGGAGTTCGACATCCCGGTTCTCCGACCGGTTCTGGTCACCTCCGTTGTCGAGGACGAAACTTCATCTGGCGCACAGCGCAAGCTCCTTGTTCACACCACTGCCGGCACCTTCCGGGCCCGCGCGATCGTCAATTGCACGGGCACCTGGACACGCCCCTTCATTCCCTACTATCCGGGGGCCGCCAAGTTCCAAGGAATTCAGTGCCACACCCAGGACTATCCCGGGATTCGAGCGTTCGAAGGTCGCCGCGTCGTCGTCGTTGGTGGCGGAACGTCAGCACTCTCGCACCTGGACGATCTGGACGGCGTTGCGAAGAAACTTCTCTGGGTAACGCGCACGCCGCCACGCTGGCATGGCCCATTTGACGGTGGTAACACGTCAACAACCGGCCCGGATGGGCGTGGCCTCACCGCGGAGTTTGGCAAGGAGGTCGAAAGCGCGGTGCGCCAGCGGGTGGAGTCGGGGCTCACTCCACTGCCCGTCGTCGCCACAACAGGGCTCCCCATCAACAACTTCACCCGCTCCCTACACGAGCGTGGCCTCACCAATCGTAAGCCGATGTTCGCCTCGGTTGAGGCCGACGGGGTGGTGTGGGCAGATGGCAAGCGTTGGCAGGCAGACGCCATCATTTGGGCCACTGGATTTCGCGCAGAGCTGCGCCACCTTATGGCACTTGGATTGCGGGTGCACGGGGGCGGTATCGTCATGGATGGCACGCATGTGGCCCATGACCCGCGCATTCACCTGCTTGGGTATGGTCCGAGCGCTTCCACGGTTGGAGCGCGCTGGGCGTCGCGGCGTGCGGCGAAGGACATTGTCGACTATCTCGGGAGCTAAGCGTGGCGAAAGTTAATCTGGTTCAACAGATTTCTATGGCGGCAGCGATTCCGGCCAACAGGCCGATCGACCACCTGCGTCGCATGGGCACGGGTATGTTCACCGGAGTGTGCGTCGGCACGGTTGGCACGGTCCTCTTTGGACGAATCGACCTGACGAATGGCCGCTTCCTCATTCTGCTCGTCGCAATGGTGGCTGTCTCGCTTGCCTTCCTCATCCCGTGGCTACTCAAACTGCCGGTTCCCAAGGGAACCCCGGTGGTGGCGCGCACGCTGGGGACGGATGAGACTCCCTACCAGCGATACGTGCAGCGGGGAGGTAAGAACCAGGGGTTGCTGGTGCCCGTCGTCGTTCATCCGCTTGATGGCAGTCCAAACTTCCGTTCCGTCATTCTTCTTAAAGGAGTCGACGCGAATAACCCGCAGGATCCGCCAGTGGGCATGCTGCTTGCATTGCAGCAGACTGAGCCGGGAATGGGTGAGCTGTCCAACGTGGACGAGGTGACTCCCGAGCAGGAAAAGGTTGTCGAACGATTGCGCAAGCACCCTAAGCAGCTTGCCAACGAGGCACCGATTCTGCCGATGCGGCGGGGAACGATGGAGAGGTCGCCTTGGTGGGCGGCGCTACAGTGGTGGGGGACCATTGCCCTTGGTGGTCTGCTCGCGCTTGGACTTGTTCTTCTCATTGCGGGATAGAATCGCAGGAAAGGTCCCGCAACTGTCAACCGTCAACCGTGAGGAAACGGCTATGAACGATCAGTACCCAGCAAGCCCCACTCCAGGCCAGCCTGATCGGAGAAAACCGCAGCGCAGTGCGTGGAACGGTGGAGAGAAATCGTCCGGAAGTTTCGGTAAATCTGGTGGTCAGAGCTCCGGAAATCCCTTTAGTTCCCCCGAGTCCAATAGTGGTCCGTTTAGCAGTGGTGGGACGACGTCGTTGTTCCATTCCGGTCTCAAACAGACGAAGTCCGCATGGGGAACGCCGGTTCCGGATGTGCAGGGGGCAGCGTCGCAGGGGGCCGCGGCTGGTCAAGCTGGCCATCCCGTGGCAAGTGGATATTCGGGGCAGAGCGGATACAACCCGTATGCGGCGTCCGGGAGTTCTGGGGGCGATACGGGACTCAGTGCCGGATACAAGAACTTGAGGAGGTTGCGTCCATCAGCGGGTTCACGCTTCGCCGTAACCCTCGTGATCATCGTGGTCTCTATGGTGATCTCGTTTGCGGCGGGTTTGATCTCCTTCTTTTCCGACGACGACGATCCGGCCCCGGTACCAATTCCAACCTTCAGTGCTCCCGCTCCGCTGCCGAGTATCGACGATGTTCCCACTGCTAATCCCAATAACGGTCAGAACACTGACGGTTCGGTGACCGTCGGGGTGTGGCGTGTGGAGAAAGTGGAGTTCTTACCGGATGCCAGTGGGCGTTTGGCCAACGTTTCCGAGTTGCCTGAGTTGGAACCAGGGTTTCGCTTTGCGGCACTGAAGATGCGCTTCACTAATGAGGGCGATGTTGCGAGAAGTCCCGCGTATGACGTGGGAGTTACCGTGTATTACGGCGATGGTGGCGGCGATCGTTCCTGGGAAGAGATGACCATTCGAGAAGCTGACTCGGTGCGAGGACTGGATGATATTGCGCCGGGCGCGAGTGTCGAAGGATGGTACTACGTTCAGGTTCCACAGAACTACACGGGTGGCAAGCTAGCTTTCTTTGACTATGACGCCGCAGAGAATGTTGAGAGCGATCTGATGCTCCCGTAAGGGCGAGTGATTGTCAGGTACACATTCTTCCTAATGGACAATTTCCTTTTGTACTAACCGGTTAATGTCATATCGTGAGATAGTCATGTCTGGATTTCAGAGATGGTGTGAAATTAGTTTGTGATCTATTTCAAATCTGAAATGATGGCATGTAACAAAAGGTTAGAATGGTGTAAGTTAAGACATGGATGTAATAACGGGAGTCACGCCCCGAAGTTATGCATGCTAGTCAATGGGTAGCCTTCCCCTTCACGCGGGGCGCTATCCCGGAGCGAAATAGCGAAACATTACGGCTTATACAAGGTGGGCAGCAAGTCTCCCGCTGTGCGTACCCTCGCTGTATGCGCATGTCTGTTCAACGTGCGCATACAGCACCACGTGAGAACACCCATCTCACCCCATATTTTCCCTTCCTTTCTTGATATATGCCCTGATGCATGCCGATGTTCGGCATTTTCCCGGGTGTGTACGGTACTTATTTGGCAGCCCTCTACGCGCTGTTGTGTAGAGTCGCGATGATGCTTGGGATGATTCCGGGGTGGGTGTGGTCGGATTGATTGCCAGCCCCGCCTCTTGAGTATTTGGAGCCGGGTGGTCGGTCCTGATTTCACTGCCTGTTCAATCCGGGAAACTGGCTCTCGGGTGCACGTCTATCAAAAACCGGGGCTGTGCTTTTTGTCACAAAATTTGCGGGGCATGTTACTACTATCCCATGGAAAAAATTGTCCGCTGATCAGTTGTTATGCCTATGTTTTCCCTGATACGCCTAGGTGAAAGTGTGATTTTCGGAAGTCAAGAGAGGACAACTTCTCCAAAATAGTTACATATGTGAGGGTTGCATCAGTATGTAGTTAGGACTTATATCGTCTGACCGGACTTTAGTAGGCTATACACTAACAAAGTTATTGGTGGTAAGTAGGAGCCGCCATACGGGGAAGGAAGCACAATGAGTATCTTGACCACTTATTTGGTTGGTACAGTCATCTGCTCACTGGTGGGTGTTATGCGGATGCGTCAGCGCTCTGACCTTGCCCTACGCCAGGGTGGATGGCTTCTTGCAACGTGCCACCTGTGGCCGCTCTGGGTTGTCTTCTATGCATTGGTGATGCCGATGGCAAACGTTGCTAGTCGTAAGAGCGACGTCCCACAGATGACCTCAATGCCCGTTCCGGTGGGCTAATTTGTCCTGTTTAGGGATGGGTGTTTTACGGGGCGTCAGTGCTGTAAAAAGAACCTTTCCTTGTTAGATCAGCGGCGGCAGTCTTGAGTGTAAGATTGCCGCCGTTTTTGCATGCCCCCATATTCTTTTTGGAAGTGGGGGCAGAATTCTTGATGCATCGGTAATTCCGTACTGCGAGGTCAGTGGTGGAGTTGCTTCCCTGGCTTCGCTTGTTTCGTGTGGTGCTTGAGTGCCTTGTGTGGTGTCCGTTCCTGTGTTGCTCTCGGTGTGTTGATTCGTGTGATGAACTGTGATGTGAAGGGTTCTCGGTCTTATGTCGCTCCAGGGTTGCTGGCGGCGAGAAAATCGTTGGATGTCAGTGCGTTCAGAACATTTATCCCACTTTAGTTGGATTGTTCTTTCATACTTTTGATGGAAAGAAGTTTTAGACCTTTGGGGGAGGTGTGGGGAGGGGGTGGGTGCATATAGTTGTGGTGTTGGTTTTGGTGAGGTAGTTCGACAAGATCTGGCTTGGCAGGGTTTGCAGGTGTTGGCAAACCACACAAGCGGGTCCTGATTGTTGGAGAGTTACTTCAGGTTCTCGGGGTTGTTGGTCCCCGAGGATGCGTAGAGTCGCAGTGTGGTGTTGCTGGCTCGCTATCACAAGTCCTTAGGGGCTTGAGTTGACTGCGTGAAAACCCAAAGGTGGGTCTTGATGGACGCGCAGTGGAGGGAATGAGTCCCTCATTAGTGGATATGTTGCAATGTGGAGCGACGTGTCGCTACCAGTGCTCTCGTGGACTTAATTTCGTTATCAAAATGAGATGTACATAAAAAGTGAATACATGCAAGGGTGTTTACCAGCTATTTTGCATAATTGTCGCTAAGTTATCCATTACTTTCTGGAAGAATTACATTCTTTATGTGCTAACTTATATGCATTACTCAACAACACCAACACCAACACCACAAATGAGGTCCATCATGGCGATTCGCAACGAGTCCTTCATGTCTGCTCCCCAGGCTTCTTTCTCCAGCACTACTCATGCCAATGAAACAGGTCGGGCCGGGTCTGTTCAGTTTGATGTGCCAGCCCGGGCTACCGTGGCCAATCCGAATCGCACGCGCCTGTAGCGCCACCGTTGGCGATTTCGCGAGAGTAACCCGGAGTCGGCACCAGACCGAACTCCAACTCCAACCGAACATCAACACCAGGCCAAACACCAACTCCAGACTGAGGTTTATGTTGATCGGCAACGAACCCTTCATTTCTGTTCCTCGGGCTTCGTTCTCCGACGCTGTTCACGCCGAGTCCTCGCTATCGGCGGCTAACCTACCAGCTCAGTCTCTACGGAAGAGGTCTTTGAGCAGCAGGGCACCCCGTCGCTCGTGACGGTACCAGCTCAGTCTCTACGGAAGAGGTCCCTGGTGTAGACCTTCTCCTCTACGTCGGATAACTCGTCATACCAGCGGTTAGCTACGATGACCGTGCAGCGCTCCTTGAAGTACTTGAGGTCATGCGTTACCTCGCTACCGAAGAACTCCGTGTCGTTGAGACTTGGTTCGAAGACGATGACCGGAATGCCCTGGGCCTTGATTCGTTTCATGACACCTTGGATGGAGGATGCCCGGAAGTTGTCGGAGCCTGTCTTCATGGCAAGGCGGTGTACGCCAACCACGGGCTTTGTCTTGGCGAGCACTGTTTCGAGAGTTGCGTTGGTGTCGCCGTCGGCGGACTGTTCAACAACTCGTGCCAGAATTTCGTCGGCAATGAAGTCCTTGCGGGTGCGGTTAGCATCGACGATCGCGGCGATAAGGTTCTGCGGAACGTCCCGGTAGTTGGCGAGAAGCTGCTTGGTGTCCTTGGGTAGGCAATAGCCACCGTATCCGAACGACGGATTGTTATAGTGATTCCCAATTCGGGGATCGTAGCCGATGCCTTGGATGATCTTTGAGGAGTCGAGTCCACGGACAGCCGCGTAGGTGTCGAGCTCATTGAAGTAGGCGACGCGCAGCGCCAGGTAGGTGTTGGCGAAGAGCTTGACGGCCTCAGCCTCGGTTGCTGCCATGATCAGCGTGGGGACGTCGTCGTCGATCGCGCCCTCTTGAAGTAAGTGCGCAAATCTCTCGGCGGCTGAGGACAGTTCGTCGGTAAATGCGGAATCTTGCGGAACGCCAACGATGATGCGGCTGGGGTGCAGGTTGTCGTAGAGGGCGTGGCCTTCGCGCAGAAACTCGGGGCTGAAGAGGAACTTTCCGGCGGGGTATCGCTTGACGAGGCTTTCGGTGTAGCCCACCGGGACCGTCGACTTGATGACGATGACGGCGTCGGGGTTCTCCGTCAGGACCTGTTCGATAACGTTCTCGACGTATTTGGTGGCGAAGTAGTTTGTGCGGGAATCGTAGTTGGTGGGAGTAGCGACGACGACGAACTCCGCACCCGCGTAGACCTCCGGCTCACTGATCTTGGCGGTGAAATCGAGTTCCGCGTGGGCGAGATAGCTTTCGATCTCGGTGTCTTTGATCGGGGACAGCCCTTGATTGAGGAGGTCAATCTTCTTCTTGACAACATCAACGGCGATCACGCGGTTGTGCTGGGCAAGGAGGATTGCCAGGGATAATCCCACGTAACCTGTTCCGGCCACTGTTAAGCAATGCTGCTTCGGCACTGGTTTTCCCATCTCAAGAGGTGCATCTGTGTTATCGGCGGATAAGAACTCTAGTGGAGCATATCGAACGTGGCCTGTTGAATGCATCGTTGTGAGCAGGATAAATAGTTAGTGATTTCTTATGTTGATGACGCAAAGGACGTTAGGTGCGGGCGAGATATCCAGTGGTTTTCCCCTCAGAACGGACGAACCATTCTGGAGAACGCACGGTGCCGTTATTCTTGCGATAACGGCACCGCATGGTTGAGAGCCATGTGAGCGGCTTTCGCACCCCAGCAGAGAAGCGAGGTTTGGAATGAGTGAAGAGAACGCCAAGGATCCTCGGAACGAGGCAGCGGGCTCAACACCCTTCCAGCCTACGGAACCGCTTCCCTCAGTCGATGCCTGGCAGTCAGTTTCTCCACCGCAGTTTCCGCCGCAGGGAAGTGGACCGGATGTTCCTTTTGCGCCGCCGCAGGGTCAGCATATGCAACCGGGCCAAGAGCAGTATGGGCAGCCGCCGCAACCAGGGCAAGAACAGCCTCCGCAGTATGGTGCGGGTTATGGCCAGAATAATGTGCATGGTCAGCAGCCAGCTTTCGGGTATGGACAGCAGCAGTACGCGCAGGATCAGTCGTACGGCCAAGGGCAACAGTTTGCACAGCCCCAGCAGTACAGCCAGGCGTATGGGCAAGGTCCGCAGTACAATCAATCGCAGCAGTTCGCTGCACCGCAGGCTCCTCAGGGTGGCTACTACGATCAGCAGGGCAACTACATTCCGCCCCAGTACAACTCGCAGAGTGGGCAGGGTGGTTGGAATAGCGGCCACACGGTCCAGAGGTCTGGCGGCGGTGTCCCGATCTGGGCTTGGATCCTCCTCGTCGTTGCAGTTCTTGCCATCGCCGTGGGTGTTCTTTTCCTGACGGGTGTTTTGGGCAGTTCGTCCGATTCGATCGAGAATCCAAAGGCGACGACGGCGCCCGCCTCCGATCAGCCGACGATTCCAGCCCCGAGCCCAGTTCCTACGTTGTCGAGTCCGTCGCCGACGATCGGTTCGCCGGGACAGAAGCCGACGGTTCAGATCCAGGAGGGTCCGGCCGTCGTCGGAAATTGGAAGCTGGAAATCTCGGAGTACAACGCCGATACGACGGATTTGCTCGCAAGCGGCTTTCTTCCATCTACTCCGAGTCCGGGCAATAAGTTCATCGGAATTCAGTTCGTATTTACCAACAATGGGATGGTTGCAGCCGATCCGTTCACGGACATGTTCTTCACTTTGATGGATGACTCCCTCACCGTGACGTATCGGGAAGAGTGGGCCCTCGATCGAGACGATACCGTTGTTGCAATGGATGAGGTTGAGGTGGGCAAATCTGGCTCCGGCTGGGTCTTCTTTGAGGTTCCGAAGGCCTTTTCTGGCGGTGTTCTGGAGATCTGGGACTTCTCGTTTGACGCCGAGGATGTTTACCTGAAGATTGGTTGACGGTCCTGAATCCAGACCTCTGAAGACGCGCTATGTTTTGCGGCGCCGTCTGGTGGGGGATTCTCCCCGTGCATGTCGTTCACGCATCCTTCTAGTCATCTGCTCGCGAACCTGCGACTGTTTGGGATCGATTGGGTTGAAGGAATGTCTACCAGACGGACGGCCTGGGTTCTCGTCGCGAGAGTTGAGTTGCTCCGCAATGGAGATGATTTTCTCCAGGTAGGAGACCACAATATCTAAGGCGGAGATGAGCTGATCCGCCGCTGTTTCGTAGGTGGCCAGGTCGGCTCCGAATGGGTCGACGACGTCGTAGGCTCCGGGAGCTTGTGGTGGAGTCACGAAGCCACGCAGTTGGTGTACTGCCGCGGCGGGAATCTCCGTCAACGCTAACCTGTTCTCCATGAGGTCGATAATGTCTTGTTCGCGCACCTGGGAACAGAGGTGGGCGAACTCGCGGGCGCTGAAGGTTTTCTTCGCTGCTGATGGGACCATGCGGACGATGCGGCGGCGATGTTCCAAAGTGGCTGTGAGGATGAGGTTGGCCGGGGAGACTTCCTTGGGTGATAGTTGCGTGGCGATGTGTTCCGTGATGTTGGTGAGTCCGTAGCGGTGAGCAATCGCAACTTGGGGTGCGGGAACACGACCATTCTTGACAGCTTGAGTGCCAGCACTGTGGATGGTGAAACGATTGGTGCCGAGTGAGTTCTTGAGATAGTAGTCCGCCAGTGCAGATCGGCAGATGTTGCCAGTGCAGACCGTGAGTATATTAAGTGGATCCATTTTTGGTCCCATGCGTAACGTTTCTCCGGGATCTGTATCGGCGGTTGAGGATGAGTTTCTCAGAATAGGCTCGCCGTCGAGAATACCGGAGTGGGGTGTTGGGTGCTCTGATTCCTCGGTATGAGGCCGTGATGGCTTGTTCTGCTGGGGATGACGTACGACTGGAACGGATGGTGTCCGTGGCCTAAAGGAGCTATGTACTGTCCGGCATGTGGTCAACTGGTACAAATATGCCAGGTGAAAAAGTGGCATGTTTTCGGAGAGATACAATGAGTCTTTGGTCCTGCGCTCTGGGTTATCGGAAAACGGTGAATATTAAACCACAGTGACTAACTGCGAGAATGTGTATTTTTTGATCGAATTAGCCAGTTTTTCGCGTCATTACGCCACTAAATGTCGAGTCATTCTAGTCAAGCACCTCTCAATTCCGTGTACCAACTCGTGAAAAAGGTCATGTATTAAAAAGTAGATGGTGGTTAAAGCCTCCGATATTGTCATATGTCAAGCCGAGAATAGCTATCACATTCAATACTCACTCACCCATATTTGTGTTGTGTGATGCTATAACTTCTTTCAATAAACCCATACAGGTGTGGGTATTTTGGCGAGTGGACTCTCGGTGACGTTGTGTAGTCGGCTGGTATGAAGGGACTTTTCGACCAATGCGAGCGAGAGAACTTGCTGTGAATCGACATGATTCCACAGTGATGTGGAGCCGTAGGCTTCTGATTCTCCTTGCCATTTTTGCGCTCTTCGCCTCCACGGTTTTTGGGATGGGGCAGTCAGCTCTGGCTTCCCCAACCACTGGGAATGACATTGTCCCTAACGGGATCCCTGCAGCGGATATTGCTTCCGGCGGTACGACCTCCTTGGTTACCGACGACGGCGCGGAAGCTCCAGTTTCTTCTGGTGGTGGCGTTGCTAACGGTGGTGCTAGTACTGACAAGAGTACGGACGCCCGGCCGGTGGAAAAGGCGCCTGTGGCTTCGGACAATCCGGTGGATGCGGAAGAGCCTGCAACATCTAAGCCCGAGGTATCAGCTCCCGAGGACTCGGAGAATTCTGACGAGCCTAAAGAACAGAACGAATCTGAGCCCCAAAATGATTCCGAGGCTCAGAAGAGTGGCGTGGAAGCTCAGTCAGATCCCGATGTGGCCGTGATACAGCCATTTGGCATTGGCCCGCAGGCTGCGGGGATGGCCCCGGAGATTCTCTTTACCGAGGATTTTGAGAAGGGAACGAGTGTCCCGCAGACGCTGCTTGGCTACCAGGGTACGAATGGGATTAGGTACACGGCATCCAGCTATTGGAGTAACAGGAGGTACTGTAATGGTTTCATCACGAGTGCTTTGCCTAACCTCGAAATTTCGCAGATCACCAATACATATTGCGGATTGAATGGTGACCCGACCGATGAGAAGCGCGGGGACTACAATGCGGTTCGTACCAAGGCTCAGGCCCTTGGCACCTTTGCCAATCAAATGGATGGCACGAGTGTAAATGCGCAATCCAACCGCGCACTGTCCACGAATACCTCGGGTGGGACACCTGATACCCGGATGTTCCAGTCGACGACTAATACGATTGCTTTGAAGAACAACGCGGACAAACGTTTCTTCGCGTTCTCGGTGGATGCAGCCGTGTCATACGAGCTGGGAGTGAATGCCGCCAAACCTGAAATGTACTTCTCCTTGATCAAGGATGGCCAGCCGCCAGTAAAACTGTACGACCCTGGTGCGTCGATCCCTGGCAACATTGGTGCTGGCACCTTTAACCTTTACCAGCAGGCCCCTGTCTATTCAAACCAAAAGTGGGCTTCCCAGGGAAGTGTCGGAAGGTACTTCAGTAACCCGTTCCTGCTTGAGGGAGATCAGAGGATCGGCATCTTGCTGGAGAATTTCTCCACTGCAAGTTCAACCGGATGTGGTGCATACGCTGGTAGTGCAGGAAATCCCAATGGCTGCACGGGAAATAACGCGAGTAGGATGGGTGCGGCCGACGGAAACGACGGTGCTATCGACAACATTCGTGTGCTGGATGTCAGTCCAACTACGGAGAAGTCCTTCTCGCCGAGCAATGTTCGGGTTGGGACGACGTCGACGATGACCATCACGGTCAACAACCGCAGCGATGGTTTGCGGAAGGACGGTTGGGAATTTCTTGACACCCTGCCTGAGGGTCTGAAGTTTGCCAACTCGACTGTAGGTGGAACATGCCAGACGAATGGGCAGCCGACTTCGGGAATCTGGGCTAATCCCACCAATGGGTTGCTCAGGGTCCGCGGTGGAGTCCTCAACAAGGGCCAAGCGAGCTGCACCATCACCGCCACGGTGACCTCTGATCAGGCCACGACCTTTACTAACGGTGGCCCGAACGGCAACTTCTCGGGCCTCGTGGGAATCGACGCCCCGAATGACGCGCAGGTGACCTTCTATGGGCCCGTCATGTGCACACCGGATTCGCCGTTCCTCTACAACCAGGCAAGTCAGAATCAGGGCAACGGTCAGTTCACCAACAGGATCGAGCGTTACGATGTGACCACTGGCCAGCTCACCAACTTCGTGGATCTGAGCCAGGTGATCACCCGCGAGACCAATGGATTGGGGATCTCGGGCGACGGTCGTTACTTCTTCATGATCGACTATAGGCTCAACAGCAACGCACAGATCTATCGTTTTGACGCAACGACGGGTGAGACCGTCACCTACCAAGCCGCGCCGGTGGGGCCCGGAAATGACAATGCCGAGGTGCGCCGGGGCGCCGTCGACCTCAAGACGGGCGTCTATTACTACTCGACCACTCGCCGAACCGCAGGTGGGCAGAACACCAACGTTCACAACCTCTACGCACTGAATCCGCAGAATCCGGCAGGGAGCCAGAGCTGGTACGTGGGAACGGTAACGTCCGAGCAGATCGGACAAAGCGGTGATCTTTCCTTCGACAACGCCGGAAACATGTACTTCGTGGTTGGCAGTGGCAGTACCGCCCACATCAGTATCTATGCGGGCCATGATCTGCCGACGCAGCCGAATGCCTCCCCGATGGCAATCGAGACCCAGTACCTGAACTCTTCAGGAAACACCGGCAACGGTGTGGGTACCGCTTACGGCCAAAGTGGTTATCTCTTCATCAGCAACACGGCTGGAAACATCTACAGAGTAGATCTGAGGTGTGACAATTTCTGTGGACAGTTGTTACCAGGGAAGTTGGAATCAACGATATG
>RRZU011060518.1_pt1 | contig 20220 bp, 18 predicted proteins | sample 2165561 | NCBI WGS metagenome assembly RRZU01 (sample SAMN10456909, study PRJNA506462) | wastewater metagenome | isolation source: wastewater sludge | place: USA: Moscow, Idaho | reverse complement strand
TATCATGCTCAACATCATCAGGAGGCAAAACCATCTCAGTTTGGTCGACTTATCCACAGCGGTATAGTACGCTATACCACTATTTCACCTGGTCAAATTTCAATTAGCACAGGTGGTCAGTTTTCAGTTAGCAGCAACAACACAGTTGATCAAGTAGTGTTGTGCTTGTCATAGTCTAGCTGCCCCGGTATGCGATTTCATCAGTTCGGTACTTTTTGATGCAATACACTCCATCAGATCTTTCCATGATTTTGTAAAAGATTGCGCACCTTCGCGCTGAAGTTGAGCGGCGAGCGTTGCATCATCTACACCAACGCATACAAATTCGGCGATTATCGCCTCGGCATTACCGCCATCCTGCGGTAATGCGTTTTTAATCACGCCGTGTTCGGCCAAGGCAAGCAATGTTTTTTCAGGCATTGTGTTAATGGTGTTCGGTGCGGCAAGTGCTTCTAAGTAAAGTGTATCTGACGCATCGGGATCTTTGGTGCCAGTGCTGGCCCATAATAGACGCTGCGGTCTTGCGCCGACATCAGCCAGTTTACTCCAGCGTGACGAAGCCAACAGCTCGCAGTAAGCTTTATAGGTCCGCTGGGCGATGGCAATCCCGAGACGATTACGCAGCACTTCTGGCACTTTATCCTTGATCGCAACATCCCAACGGCTGACAAAGATCGACGCCACTGAAGCCACCTTGGGGTCAAGACCCGCGTCAATGCGTCGATCAATACCACGCATATAAGCTTCAGCTGCAGCGATATAATGTTCGCGGGAAAATAGCAAGGTAACATTTACCGGCACACCAGCAAAAATTGTTTCTTCAATTGCAACGATACCTGCTTCAGTACCGGGTATCTTAATAAAAAGATTCGGACGTTGCGCTTGGGCATAAAGTTGTTTTGCCGCTTGAACAGTGCCCGCCGCATCGCTTGCTAGTAGGGGAGATACTTCCAGTGATACCCAACCGTCAACACCATCTGTGGCGATATAGGTCGAATGGAATAGATCAGCTGCCTGAGTCAGATCTTCCAATGCCAGCTCGAAAAAAAGCGCTTCATTCGATTTGCCGGAAAAAGCTTTCTCGCGGATAGCGACGTCGTAGGCATCTGCATTTCTGATGGCGTGATCAAAGATCGTCGGGTTGGAAGTGAGTCCTGTTATGGAAAGTTCGCTGATATAGCGACCTAGAGTGCCGCTCGTCAGGAGTTCGCGTGTAATGTTGTCAAGCCAGAGGCTTTGTCCAAGGTCATGCAGCTGTTGTGTGGTTTTCATAATAAATCCTATTCTGTTTTGACTGGTTTCAAGATCCCGGTACACGTTGGAATAATGATTCTAATGAATCAGGCCATAGTCGCGCCAATCATCAAACTTCGCAAAATTATGCGCCCACCTGGCCGGGACGAGGATTGTGCCATTCGCCGTGTGGCGCTATCAGTTTGTCGGCCTCTTTAGGTCCCCAGCTGTATGGCTGGTAAAGGTGAACCGGATGATACGATTGAAGGACAGGATCAATAACCGCCCAAGCCGCTTCAACTGCTTCTTTCTGCGCGAATAGTGCGCCTTCACCCACCATGGCATCGCTTAGCAATCGCTCGTAAGGAGTTTCGGTTTCCCGCTTTATGATTCGCTCACCTCCCAAATAAAGCTCATACTGATCGCCAACAAATTCTTTTCCTTCCCGTTTAACACGTGCAGCAAGCGCGATTGCAGAATTAGGAGCAAGCCAGAAACGCAGATAATTAGCACCACCATTTGTTGGCTGTGAATCGGCGAATAATTTAGACGGCGGCGGCTTTAATTGAATCAACACTTCAGCAACACCTTCGCGCATAAATTTTCCGGAACGTAAGTACCAAGGCACCCCCGACCAACGCCAGGAATCAATGAACAATCGTAACGCACAATACGTTTCCACACCGGAATCCTTCGCCACCCCCGGTTCCTCCCGATAACCGATATACTGGCCGCGTACCAGGTTGTCTGGTTCCAATGAACACATGGCCCGAAAGACTTCCACTTTCTGGGTATGCACTGCCGTATAGCCTCGGTACGATGGTGGTTCCATGGCAAGCAGCGCAACGATCTGAAACAGATGATTTTGAACCACATCCCGTAAACATCCAGTGGCTTCATAAAATGCGCCGCGTTCATTGATACCAAAATCTTCAGACAATGTTATCTGGACGCTGTCTACATAGTTACGGTTCCAGATTGGTTCCAGAAAAGAATTGGCAAAACGAAAGTAAAGAATGTTCATGATCGCTTCTTTGCCCAGAAAGTGATCAATACGAAAGATCGATTCTTCCGGAAACACCGACTGCAATGTTTTATTGAGTTCTCGCGCAGACGCTAGATCGTGGCCAAATGGTTTTTCGACAATGACGCGCGCGGTTTCCGTGCAACCTGATTTCGCCAGCCCTTGCACAACCGTTTCGAACATACTGGCAGGAATGGCGAGGTAGTATAGCGGCCGTTTGGCAGCGTTGAGGGCTTGTTTCAACTGCCCAAACGTTGCCAGATCCTGATAGTCGCCATCTACGTATTGGAGTTGTGCAGACAGTTTGGCGAACGCATCTGCATCAATGCCACCATTGTGCTCTAAACTGTCGCGTGCGCGTTCACGCAGTTTGTCCAGCGTCCAGCCCGAACGCGCCACGCCAATGATCGGCACATCCAGATGATTGCGTTGAATCATGGCTTGCAACGCAGGAAATATTTTTTTGTAAGCCAGATCGCCGGTAGCCCCAAAAAAAACAAATGCATCGGAATGCGCTAATTCCATATTTTTCTCCTTGTGCTCAAGTCTTTTTTTCTAGATGACCACCGAATTCATGCCGCATAGCGGATAGTATTTTATTGGCAAAATCAGCATCTCCGCGTGAGCTGAAACGTTCATACAACGCCGCACTTAGCACTGGAACTGGTACCGCTTCATCGATCGCTGCTTCAAGCGTCCATCGTCCTTCACCCGAATCGGACACCTCCCCGGAGAAATTGTCTAAACCTGGGTCAGACAGTAGCGCTGAAGCAGTCAAATCCAGTAACCATGAGCGAACCACGCTGCCACGGCGCCAGACTTCCGCGATCTCGGTCAGATCCATGTCATACTGGTAATATTCCGGGTTACGTAGTGGCGTTGTTTCGGCGTCTACGTCATGAGTCCGTTTTCCGATATTTGCATTATGCAGAATATTCAATCCCTCAGCGTATGCTGCCATCACCCCATATTCAATCCCGTTGTGGACCATTTTGACAAAATGGCCGGCACCATGGGGACCGCAATGAAGATAGCCTTGTTCAGCCGTGCTAACGCCAGATTGCCGGCCTGGCGTTGGCGGGGCTGCGCCAACGCCAGGAGATAGCGTGGTGAAAATCGGGACAAGTTGTTGCACGATCTCGTTTTCGCCACCAATCATCAGACAATAACCATGTTCAAGGCCACTGATTCCGCCACTTGTACCGACATCCAGATAATGAATGCCTTGCTGTTTCATTTCAGCACTTCGTCTAATGTCATCATGATAATGAGAGTTACCGCCATCAATCACAATATCGCCTTCTTCGAGGAGCGGCACCAGCTGTGCTAGTAACCGATCAACCAACGCAGTAGGGATCATCAACCATATTTTTCGTGGCTTGGTCAGCCGAGCTACCATATCTTCAAGTGAAGTTGTACCAATCACACCGGTTAACGCAAGTTTTTGAACAGCATCTGTATTAACATCATAAACCACACATTCATGGCTACCCTGCGTCAAACGACGAACCATATTTGAACCCATCCGCCCTAAACCTATCATGCCGATCTGCATTGATTCCTCCTTGTGTTAATCAACAAAAATAGATAATTGCCATTAATCCATAATCCATCTCGCTGCGAAGTTTTTTATGTCAGCGCTCCCACAACCAGAAACCTCCCGTAAAGGCATCGGCATTGCTTCCTTTCCGACAGCGATGTGGCAGTTTCTTCAGTTTCTTGACGTTTTCTACGCCAAGAACAGTTTCGTCCGGAAGTAGGGCTGTGATCAATCGTTCGATGACGTCGGCAACTCGTTTGCGCCATTGCATAAGTGCCTAGAACTGAGTAGCAAAGAATGTGTGCACTTGAGACCAAATCTCCGTGTTGCATCATTGTAATCCCAGCGTTGTATCATAGCTGTGCGAGATTTATTCAATTTGCCGGTAGTGCGAATCAAATTAACCGAATTATTTGCACCTCTGCGAATGCGAGAAGACACTGCAGTTCCAGCCTGTGCTGCCCATACATGACGTAGCAGGTTATCAAACCGCTTGTGCAAAGGCAACACAAAGGGTAAATGGATATGTCCACCCAGTATCAGATCAGCGCCGGCACTAGACCAGTCGTATATTGCAGCTTCGTGTCCATGCAGTAAGTTGGTTATATCTTCTTTAGATGTTACAGCCACCGGTTGATGCGTAACGACGATGCATAATTGTTCCTCAGAGGCACGGCTGAGACGTTGAGCCACACGCTCGCGTTGACGTGCTGAAACCTCGCCATCGACATGGCGCCAACGCCGTGTCGTATTTACGCCAATAACCAGAAAAGTTTGCGAATCATATACCGGCTCGAGCTCTGGGCCAAAGCTGCGACAATGATTGGCATAAGGATCTAGTAGACGGCCAACCAGGTTAAACAGTGGAATATCGTGATTCCCGGGAATAATAAGGGTTGCTGGCGCGTCCAGTCGATCCACAAACGACCGCGCGGCCTGGAATTGCGCGCGGCGTGCACGTTGCGTAATGTCTCCGGACAACACCACCAACTCGGACGGCATTGAGCGAATCAAGGTTTCCAGCGCGGACACAACTTCTGGCCGTTCAGTGCCAAAGTGAAGATCAGAGATTTGCCAAAGCATCGCCATGGATAAACTACAATTATTTTTTTGCGGCTGGCGCAGGCTTCAGAAGATAGAGTGCTTGATCGGCAACGCGAAACTCAATCGGCATGCGTAACTGTGTAACTTCACCGTCGGTTGCAACTTTGATAAGCTTTTTCCCAAAAAACCGTGCCGGTTTGACTAAAAGACTCTTGAACGAAAAACTCATTACATGATCGGCATCTCCGAGTTGCCCCAACGCGCCACGAAAACCCAATCCGATCATCGTTAGTGTGTTAATCGGGCGGATCGCGATTGCGGTGAGCTCACCTTGATCAGTTTTGGATGCTTCTTCAATACCGATCTGTTCCAGTTGCAACCGGTTATTACCGACGAACAGCGTCGGTGTATATAGTGTGCTGACTTTCCCCTGGCGCTCAATCGTTAGAGCTAACCGGCGATGGTAACGTAGCACTGTATAAAGACCTGATACCCATGCCACCCAGCGATTGCGACCGAGCTTTCGCTTATAAGTCTCGCGATCTTCGAGCAGCTGTGGATAGAGTCCTAAACTGGCGTTAACCAAAAACACGCGCTCATTGACAAACCCGACTTGTATGGGATAGGCCAGCGCTCCTAACAGCATCCTAGTAGCCGCGGCTGTGTCTTCAGGTAGGTTGTGTGTCCGTCCGAAATAATTAAAGGTACCTTGCGCGATAACACCAAAGGGGCAACCGCTACCTATGGTGGCTTGTACCATGGCATTAATGGTTCCATCGCCGCCAGCAGCAACTACAATCCCGCTACGTTCACGTGCGCGACGAACAGTGTCTCGCGCCACGTCTGCAATAGTCTCGGACCGGGTTACCATGAACAACTCGAATTCACGACCCGCCTGGTTCAGCTCAGCTTCGATAATATTACGAGCAGTGACAGCCTCCTCGCTACCCGATGACGCATTAAGTACTATGAAAAGTGGTGCTGAAGGATCAACATTAATGGAATTTGCAACACTTTTATAATGCTGTTCTGCGTCAGGCACTAATGTTGTCGTTGTCAGCATGCTGATCGTCTCCTTAGTAATAAAATTTTCGTATTGGTTTTTAATTGTCATAATTGATATGACGAGTGACATTAACTATGTTAACCCGATTAAGAGCGAAGCAACAATTGGACGATCTATAGAGTTTCTGCTAAAAAGTCATATTTGATGCCACCTGACATGCAACAGGCCAGTAGCAGTAGAGCGTGGATGAGTCGACACATCAAGATGCCGTGCCACATCTTCAACAATTTTTCTGGGTCGGTTTACAGGGCGCTTTTTTAGCTGATATTTTCAAAGATTGGTTCATTTGCGATCATGCTGCATCAGGCCCTGCATAGGGCTACTCGCGGATGCGGGTAATCACGCGCTTGAATATAACGATAGCACCAGACACGGTAATAGAAAGTTGAACCGACTCTCATCAGTGCCGAAGTTGATGTCCTGGACCAAGGACTTCGTACCAATGCCATCCCCGTTTATACTTGATCGCAATTATTACTTGAATCTGTCTACTTTTAACACACTACTATTAGCAAGAAACAGTAAAATTCGCATGCTAATTTTTAACCCAGATTTTCCATTAGGAAAACTTATGATGGAAGCAAATAAGATGGTCTATTGAATATAATCTAGTTTCCTAAATTATCGCCGTCTGTGTTTACAATTATTTTGACTAAAATTGCTTGTGTTATTTATTGGCTGCTCGTCATTGAAAGATTTCTGATAGAAAGTCTGGGTTTAAGATACTAAACGTACATTGATTATTTTGCAGCTTGCTTAAAATGTTCCACCGCATCTTTTGCAGATTTCTGCGCTGCCTCGACATCATCGTTCTGACCTTCCTTGATTGCATCAGATAAGCATTGAATGCCTTCATCAAGGTGTTTACGGTTAATTACTTTATCCGAATCACTTTTTGACGCATTTGCATATTTTTTTGCTTCTGCTGCATGTTCTGCAAGCGATTTTCCTTTCTCAGACTTCATCGCAGCTTCAGCATGTTGAATTGCTTGATCTAAATTACTAGGTGCCGCTAATGTGCCCAAAGATAAAAAAGCCATAAGCAAAAAACCTGAGAATAATGTAATAGTTTTCATATTTAACTCCAATTAATTTTAATTTGAAGCGATGATGGCTATCACCGCTCGCTTATATGTATATATTTTTAAGAAGGATTGGTCTGTACGATAGCGAACATAGGTATCTAGTCGCCCCTGAAATACACCCAAGCAATTGATAGTAAGAAGCTGACCCTGTCACCAGAAATATAATGCTATTTTGACATTTATAGTTGTTATGATCATTCAAAAACAGAGTATTTATGCTTAACATCCATTGCTTGGGCGTATTTCAGGGGGCGACTATTTATTGTCCTTGCCGCATCATTGCTCACCATCGTTTTCCATAAACTTGGGATTTAATGACAATGAAATCACCATCAACACCATTAGAAGTCAATATGACAACCAAAACTGATATCCCGCCCCCCGCCAATCCTCATATTATGGTACGTGATCTTACAATGGCCTGTGGTGGATGCGTAGCGTACCTTTAGAGGACAACACTAGTTGCTGCAAGATTAGGTTTTCATATTTCTATGAGGACAAATTTATTTCGCAATGACATTTGCGGTCGTGGTCGAAGTGTTGAATATACGAACAACGCACTCGCTAAACACTCAGTCGATCAAACTCAATAAGAAAATCAAAGCAAGCAAGCAACCAACCAACCAACCAATAAAGTTAGGAAAATGAGGTTTATTTGTCAAGCTAACCCCGGCAATAGATTGCGCAACCCACCCACAATAAATTCGACCGACATGGCTGCCAGCATCAGTCCCATAACTCGCGTTGTTACATTCATTGCGGTTTGGCTCATACGATCCCCAATTTGTGGAGCGAAATGCAATATACCCCAAATAATTAGCGCTACTAACAGACAGATAATAAAAAGAACCAGTTTGTCAATTGCTCCTTCTGTCTGATTGCTAAATAAGATAATGGTACTCATCGAACCGGGCCCTGCTAGTAAAGGCATCGCAAGGGGAACAACCGCAACCGACGGGCTTTCGACAGCCTCTCGGTCTTCTTCAGGCGTGTGTCCGGTTCGATTAATTTTCACCTGGAGCATGCTGAAGGCAATAGACATAAGCAGTATGCCCCCTGCTACTCTGAAAGCATCGATACTGATACTGAAGAAAGCCAAAATTGATTGGCCTAACAACATGGCCACAATGAAGATACAGGCAACCGAAAACGCAGTGGTGCGTGCTACCGCTTGGCGCCGATGTTTAATATTTTCCGTGAAGCTAAGGTAAAGTGGCACTACGCTTATCGGACTAACGATTGCAATCAAGCCGACAAACATGCGCGTGTATTCATTCCAATCCATTGACTACCTTTTATTATTTTTCTTAGTTGAGGTAACTACCCCAAAGAGAGCTGAACGATATTGAACCCTTATTATTTTAATTGCCTGTGTCCATTTGTGCAGCCCATTAAGCAGTGGTGTTGCTGAGCTTACATGATAATCTTTCGACACGAAACACTGGTTTCCATCAATAAGTGTGGAAATGTTGTGACTTGTTACAGCCTCAACCATCGGCATTATTTTCAAGGTTGATATGTGCTGTCAGAATGGAGTCCATCGGTTTAAGCAACGGGCAGATTTGCATAGCATTGCTGCGTAAATTGTGCTGGTGACAATTAGCCCAGCCTTTTCTGCTCTCTCTGTTGGTTATATAAAATATCTATAAACTCGGCAATCATCTGAATGATTTGTTGCCGTGTTTTGAATCTTTTACTACCTTCGACTGATGCAGGAGTAAAAGAACGCTCTTCCTGCTAAAGCACATTCGCCATTTTGTCCAGGTCGGCCAGAAGAATGGTTTGTCGCACAGCCAGCCACAACCGAAAGAATCAATAATATAGCCGCAATAATTTTTGTACGCATTTTTCATCTCATTAAGGTTAAGCTCAATAATGCATTTCTGAAAAGCATTAGTCGTTGTCTTGCAACCCGGCTCCGGTGCATAAAATTGCTTAATTCTGGCTGTTCTCAGCCAGACAGTTGCAAAAACTGATTCGACTGGATTTGTGGTTCTAATGTGTTGCCAGTTTTCTGCAGGATAATCATAGAGGGCCAGCATGGAATCTTTATCCTTTGCCAGACATTGCATCGCTTTCGGATATTTCGAGCTGAAACGCTCAATACAATTATCAAATGCTTGATACGTTTTTCCCGTGGAGAAAACTGCAGGTTTCGCGGATTCTTTGATGAAAAAAATCAAATCACCCCAATTTACCTTTTATGGACGACCACCTTTTGAAGCTGCTGTTCCAAGATGGCGATTAGCGGGAATTTTTTAGGAACGACTAATTAACAACAATTAGATAGAAACTCTGGTTCTTGTTTGCTGGCACTGCATATTTTTCTAAGAAAATCAGATGATCTCGATGAGACAAATAATTGAAATTTCCATACCGCTCTTAGGATAGCAGCCATCCATCGCATTATTGAATAAGATTCAATTCTATACCCGTCTCATTGAATCAAAAAAATCAGAGTTGTTTTTGGTGCCTTTGATTTTATCTAATAAAAACGCCATTGCATCCATATCATCCATTGGGTGCAGCAATTTACGCAACACCCATATTTTTTGCAAAACTTCGGGAGCGATCAGCAATTCCTCACGACGTGTGCTTGATCGGTTCACGTTAATTGAAGGATAAATCCGTTTCTCAGCCATGCGGCGATCAAGATGAATTTCCATATTACCGGTACCTTTAAATTCCTCGTAAATCACGTCATCCATCCGTGACCCGGTATCAATCAGGGCGGTTGCAATAATAGTCAACGATCCACCTTCTTCTATATTTCGCGCAGCACCGAAGAAACGTTTAGGACGTTGCAATGCGCTTGCATCCACGCCACCTGTCAGCACTTTACCTGATGCAGGCACTATGGCGTTATAAGCACGGGCCAGCCGCGTAATCGAATCCAACAGTATCACCACATCTTTCTTGTGTTCCACCAGACGCTTGGCTTTTTCAATCACCATTTCGGCCACTTGTACATGCCGTGCGGCGGATTCATCGAAAGTGGAAGAAATTACTTCTCCCCTGACAGAGCGGATCATTTCTGTCACCTCTTCCGGACGCTCATCGATCAATAGCACCATCAGAATTACATCCGGATGATTAGCTGCGATGGCGTGCGCGATATGTTGCAACATGACGGTTTTGCCTGATTTAGGGCTAGCTACCAGCAACCCACGTTGCCCCTTACCGATCGGAGCAATCAAATCGATAATACGGCTGGTAATGTTTTCTTCAGCTTTAATATCTCGTTCGAGTATCAATCGTTCATCAGGAAACAACGGCGTCAAGTTTTCAAATAGAATTTTCTGTTTAGAATTTTCTGGTGGCTCGTTATTAACTTTATCAACTTTCACCAGCGCAAAATAGCGCTCTCCGTCCTTAGGTGGACGGATCTCGCCATCAATTGAATCACCGGTATGTAAATTAAAACGCCGAATCTGGCTCGGTGAAATATAAATATCATCCGGACCAGCTAAATAGGAAGTGTCTGGGGAGCGTAAAAAACCAAATCCATCCTGCAGCACTTCCAATGTTCCATGACCATAAATGTTCTCGCCCTTACGTGCCTGATTTTTAAGCAACGCAAAAATCACATCTTGTTTTCGCATTCGGTTGGCACCGTCAATTTCATTTTCGATAGCCATTTTCACTAATTCAGTGACATGTAAATTTTTTAGATCAAATAAGCGCATGAGAAAGCTCTTGAGAAAGAATACTTAGGAAAAAAGTAAGGATACTGGAAAGGAAAATGTTACAGATGGGATAATAATAAAAATCGTAATGTGGTCTTCATCAATGCATAGTCCACAAATCTATCTATTTTTAGACTAGCGAGTTTAAATGTGACTGTCAATAAACGCTGTTAACTGCGATTTTGATAGCGCGCCTACTTTTGTTGCTTCTATATTACCATTTTTAAAAAGCATTAATGTCGGGATACCACGAATACCATATTTAGGCGGTGTTAATTGATTCTCATCAATGTTCAATTTCGCCACTTTAAGCCGCTCTCCATACTCCTGCGCAATTTCGTCAAGTATGGGTGCTATCATCTTGCAAGGACCACACCACTCTGCCCAATAGTCAACCAGCACAGGAGCAGTCGACTGCAAGACTTCTGTTTCAAAATTATCGTCGGTAACGTAATGGATATGCTGACTCATAAAATCCCTCATTAAAATTATGCTATTTCTGGAATAGTAGTCCCAATATTATCTCTGAGACTGGGTACGTGATTGTTTGGAATAAAGCCGTAAAAGAGAGGTATAAATTACCAATCTGATTATGCTATAGAAAAAACTATTAAAAGGGAAGTAGCAATACCCCAAAAAGTGTTTAAAAAACTAATTCGGTCAAATTTTCATACAAAAATTGACCCAAAAATCAAGTCTCATGATCCCAATTGTTGAAATGCCACAATATGATCAACTTCAGGCTTGATACCTATTTTCTCACCAATAGCGTGATTATGATGACTGGGTACTAATGTTAACACTCGCGCTCCGCCAGCAAGGCGCAGCGTGTATAAAATCTCTGCACCACGAAATGCCTTGCACACTATTGTCGCCTGCAGTGAACTGTAGTCATCGTGGACGATATCATCCGGCCGTAACAACACATCGACGATACAACCATTCTCATGTTGATGAGGAGTCTCACTCTCTAAAATCCCCAGTTCGATTTCAATCTGTTGCGCATTAATCACTTTCCCTGGAAGAAATACGCCTTGCCCGATGAAGTTGGCAACAAACCGATTCGCCGGTCGATGATACAAATTGAAAGCAGTGTCCAGCTGTTGCATCTCACCGTGGTGCATGACGCCAATTTCGTCAGCTATCGCAAATGCTTCAGCTTGATCATGGGTAACCAGTATAGCGGTAATCCCCTGGTTCTTAATAATTTCGCGCACTTCGATGCTTAAGCGTTCACGCAAGCTGATATCCAAATTGGAGAAAGGCTCATCCAACAGCAACAACTCTGGCTTGGGCGCCAATGCGCGCGCCAGCGCCACGCGTTGCTGCTGCCCGCCCGATAATTCATGCGGATATTTTTTGGAAGCTACGGTCAAATGCACCACATGCAGCAACTCATCGACACGCCGCGCACGCTCCGTTTTAGTTAAACGATGCAAACCAAAACCGATGTTGGCAGCCACATCCAGATGTGGAAATAACGCATAATCTTGAAAAACCATGCCAATACGTCTTCGTTCTGGTGGCACAAAAACATCTGCGCTACTGACACAAACAGCGTTCAGAAAAATTTCCCCGGACAATACCGACTCAAATCCCGCGATACAGCGTAATGCCGTAGTTTTACCGCAACCACTCGGCCCCAGCAAACAACCAATTTGCCCTTTCTGCAAAGACAAGGTTAAATCATGAATCACGGCCTGCTCACCATAAGCTTGCCGGACATTGTTCAATTGCAACAAGATAGTGCTCATTACTTAGATTTCAGTTTGACGCATGAATAAATATATCGGTATTAATCCAGCCAGTATCAGCGTAACCGCCGGTAGAGCCGCCTGCTCCCACTGACCTTCTGAGGTCATCTCATAGATTCGAACCGCCAGCGTATCCCAACCAAATGGACGGGTCATCAGCGTAATCGGCATCTCCTTCATCACGTCGACAAACACCAGGGTTGCGGCGGTAAAAATACCCGGTTTCAATATTGGAATATGTACAGTTCTGATCATCGCCCATCCATGCACGCCCAAACTCATCGCCGCCTCATCAATGCTGTGCGTGACCCGTTGCATTGCGCTGTCAATGGGATAATGACTCACGGCCATAAATCGGATCAAATAAGCAATCAACATAATGGCTAATGTACCCTGAATCAACTGACCTGTTTCCAGTTGAAACCAATGTAACGCCAATTCACTGAGCTGCCCATCGAGCCAGACCAACGGCACGTACACGCCAATTGCCAACACTGTGCCAGGTAATGCATACCCAATGGTTGCAGTGCGCACTGCATAACGCGTAGCGGAATCAGGATAACGCCGCAACGCATAAACCATAGCAATTACAACCAGGCAGATCAATAAAGCCGCCAGGCCGGATAAGGTCAGGGAGTGCCAAAGAAATTCCAGGTAACGATCCACATCATAGTTCTGCGCAAACGATTGCACGGACCAGTAACCCAATTGTGCAACAGGTAGAAAAAATGCAAAAAATAATACACAGACCACAAAACCGGTAACCGCCCAATTATGCCAGCCTGCCAACTGAATACGTTGCGCTTTCGCACTGCTTTTCGCTTCCGCATAACGCATACGCGATCTGAATTGCTGTTCCAGCACAATCACAATAAAAACCATAACAATCAATAGAGAGGCAAGCTGAGACGCTGCTTGCAATGAAAACATGCTGAACCACGCTTTGTAGATGGCTGTGGTAAACGTATTGTAATTAAACACTGCGACAGTTCCGAAATCCGCCAATGTTTCCATTGATACGAGCATGATACCCCCAGCTATCCAGGGACGCGCCATCGGCAACACCACTTTGAAGAAGCCCTGCTTGCGGCTGAAACCGAGTGATTGTGCAACCTCCAATGAACGCTTGCCTTGGCTCAAAAAAGCATTCCGCGCCAGCAAATAGACATAAGGATAAAAAGCCAAGGTCATGACGATAATAACGCCCATCCTGCCACGTATATCCGGAAACCAGGACAAATCAGAATCCAACCAGGTACGCAATGTAGTTTGTATCGGGCCGGTAAAATCAAACAGACCTAATGCAACAAAGGCTGTCACATAGGCAGGGATCGCCATCGGCAATAACAATGCCCAGGAAAATAAATGTCGTCCGGGAAACTCATAAACAGCGGTAAACCAGGCCAGGCTGATGCCCAATAGCGCAGTTCCAACGATTACGCCCAATACCAGCCAGAACGTATTGAGCAACAAGGAAATCAGTGTGGTTTCAACCAGATGCTGCCAAATCTCACCTGCCGGCGCCAACACAGACGAAAAGATCACACCAACGGGCACCACTACCAATGCAGCAGCGACAAAAGGTACCCAGCGCCAACTGATCATCAAACGTTTGAAAAATGACAGAACAGAAAAAATCTTGCGCATTCAGGAAACTGATTTTCTACCACCGCATGCGCCACCTTACTCACGCCGTTTTACCGGTATCTTGCGCGATCCATCAGTTTTACGGCAGTCGTCTGCAATTCTCCGGCTTTAACCAGATTTATTGGATTTTGCTTAAAATCACCCCACGCTGCGACAAACGGATCAGCCGCAATTTCCGGATTAACCGGATATTCCATATTGACATCAGCGAAAAGGTTTTGTGCTTTAGCGGATGACAAGAATTCCAATAATTTAATGGCAGCCTGTTCATTGCGAGCATAGCGAGTGACTCCCGCGCCTGAAATATTGACATGCACCCCACTGTTATCCTGGTTGGGCCAGAAAATTGCCAACGGTAAATTGGGATCTTTTTTCATTAAACGGCCAAAATAATAGGTATTGACCAAAGTCACATCGCATCTGCCAGCAGCGACAAACTCTAATGCACGGGTATCATCGGATAACGGATCGGTTGCCAGATTGGCTACCCAGCCTTTAACAATCTTTTCCGTCTCAGCTTCGCCATGCTCAGCGATCATCATAGCCACAAGTGATTGGTTATACACTTTCTTTGAAGTACGTAAACAGAGCCGTTTATTCCACTTGGGATCGGCCAGATTTTCATAGGTTGAAAGTTCCTCGGGTTTTACTTTTTTGGTGTTATAAACCAGAGTTCTGGCACGTATCGACAGCCCAAACCACGCATTATCCGGGTCGCGCAAATGCGCCGGAATATTGCGCTCAAGCACATTTGATTTAACAGGTTTTAACAACCCTTTTTGTGCAGCTGCCCAGAGATTACCAACGTCCGCAGTTATCAACACATCTGCCGGTGTATTTTTCCCTTCTGCCTCCAGCCGGGCAAGCAACGCGCCTTCGTTGTCGGTCGTATATTTAACTTTAATCCCGGTCTCCTGGGTAAAAGTATCAAACATCGGTTTAATGAGTTGCTCAATTCGCGCAGAATAAACAACCACTTCATTAGCATGCGCTGGATGAATAATGAATAACGAAAAAAGCAAAGGGATGGAAATAAGAAAACGGCTTAGATTTGGGCTTACCATGAGAGAAATTCCGGGCAAAAGGTTTCATCAATCGAATTAATCAATGGCGAATACTATAGTATGAATAAGAATAATTATCAATTAAATATCTGCAGCAAAAAACGGCAAGACTCCGATCAATTCTCGGTTACCGGCCGTGACCATGGATACAATTCCATGCGTCCCAGCAGCGGCAATTTAATGGCGAGGGGATTCCAGTTAACACCAAAAGACAACCCCAGAAAATTGAACTCAATCCCTTCCACCGCACTAATCAACACACCCAGCAAGCCAAAAAATGAAATCTGAAAACCGCTACCACTCGGAGCATGCGATATAAACCGGTAACCCAGATAATCCTTGCCAATCGCTGTGGGCGGCAAATCCAGCTGCAACTCGGGTACTGCTCGCGAAACCCAAGCGGTAAAGGTATTAGAATTCGGCCCCGGCCACATGGTGTAATCTTTCGTGTAAGGATAACGGTTAGCCGCCAGATCAATTTTCTCGATCAACGCATCTACGCCATCGCCTCTTTTTTCTGCCAAGATCTCGGGCACATTCCCGTACCAGCGCCGGTCAGGCGCATTTTCATAAACCGCCACTACCGACCTCTGGCTACGCCGCAACCATCCGATCACTTCATAAATAGTGTACGACTGAGCTCCCGTAGGCTTCACCGCAATCCAGGTATGAATCCCAAAATAACCGCGCCAGCCAAAAGCGCGCGCGCCATAAACCTGAATAATCGCCTCAGGATTCGTAGCGGGATCCGACGCTATGCCAACCGGTTCGCGGCTCGCATTCCACCAGTACTGTGCCTCCACATATTGCGGAAAAAACAACCCGGCAAGCGAAATCATCACCCAACAACCCAACAAAACAGAGCGACTCGCGCTCTGCATAACAGATACCAACATCTTGAGAAAATCCGGTTAAGTTAATAATCTTTAGAATAAAGCAATCAGATCGTGATTAATCAACGTGTCATAAAACGTTAGTTCTGATGCTGCTCATTTCAATTATGACATCATTCAGTAAAGGAGAACCTGCGTTCTGCTGCATCAAGAACAAGTCTCACAAGATGGTGACGCTAATGACAGTCGGCAGCGCGAAGACCATCAGTAAGCATCTGTAGTCGGAAACGTTCCCCAGGGCGCATGTTTCGAAGCATGATTTGAATTCCAAGTGGCGTAACTGTACCGGTGTTATGAAATTCAACCTCGCCTAAAATCTGAGGAAGTGCGCTGAGTATTTCTCCTGGACGCTTTCTCTTCAGGTGCAAGCTGACCATAGGCATGACGGTGACTCCTTGCAAATCAATTGTTAGGGAAACAATCGCCAATTGGTTTAGCGGATTGCCCTTTCGATAAACAACTATATCGTTGCAGGCTCGTTGGGTTTCTGTATCTATCAATAATGAATCGTCAATCCGTGCAATCAATACATGTTTCGATGAGTCGACGCCCCCCTCCGAAAAGACAGATCTCACAATGCTTATCATTTTTGGCTCTGAAACTTCCGACTTCGAGGTTGGCTTTGTATCGTTGGATTCTCGTCTGTCGTACGTTGTCAAGCCCCATAAAACTGAAACCTTTCCCCCAGGCTTAGTAGCAAAGTGGCTGATAAGCCAGACTATTCCGACAACTACTGCTAATGTTCCAACAACAATTACCAATCCATAGGTCGTTATGAGTGTCTCAAGAACAGCCAAGATGAACCCCTAACGTTCAAGACCAGGGATGCGCTGCGCGATAAAGCCGCGCAGCGTCCAACGATCGAATGAAACGAGGTCGACTGCCATGTTAGGTTTCGATTTTAAACGTGCGCTCATGCAGCTTTGCTGTTGTGTGCTCGATATTTGAACGGCCTTTCTTCCAGAGCGCGCGGAGAGCAAGAAGAGTAAGAACAATTGTTGCTAGCTTGTACCAATCCACCTCCCGATCCCACTCTACAGGGCCAACAGACTTGAACAATAACACTATCCAAAATAGCGTAACAAATAGGCTGAGCATCTGGTTAATTTTGGTAACCGAAAATTGGGCTGCATCAGTCAACGGATTGTTTCCAGGGTTGATGGCCACAACTTTGTATAGAGGCCCAAGCGTCATGTTCTCAAGCATGTCGACGTGTCGCTCCCAATTGTTCTGCCAGAACTTACTGCCACGATTGACAAGATACCAGGCGAATGAGAGGACAAGACCAAGCGCCGAAAATACAAGCGATAGCCACGGCTCGTGATCGGAAACGGTCTTGTAGGTCAACGCGTAGGCAGCAAACGCGGCTGCAATAAGTGCCCAGAAGTAGGTTGCTCGTTTCCAATACATTTCGATTTCAAATTTTCGAATATCAAGCGCGTACTCAAGTGCTCGGCCAGCACGCGTGTCGGCTTCTTCCGGTATTCTCTCTTTGCGATCTTGCTCAGAAAATTTCTCTTTGTATTGATCTTCGTTCATGGTCTGCAATATCAATGGATTGAAATCTAAAGTAATATGTACGACAAGAAATGTCTCATAATATGGAACGAAATATCATATAACTCGATTAACTATATTTAAGTAACTTTACAAGAAAAAATATCTAATCCAGATATTGATTTTACTCTCATTCAAGCAACACTAAGCAACTGCACCGAATTATCCCTGGCGCCTAGCTAATATACCTAGTTTCTTATAAAACCGGCTACTTATCCCCACGTTTGCCTAGCATCTCCGGCAAATCGCGCAAAAATCGTCCTGCTCCCGCCATCTGACGGCGCAGCATGACCCAGTCTTCCGCTCTTTTTTTGGCATCCAAACAACGCATCAAGCGGATTCTCAGTGCTTCATCCTGACGGTTCAGGATAGCCGCCCACAGCGTATCCTCCACATTATAAATTTTGCCTTCTTGCAAGCTAACAGGAATAACCTGCTCGGCCGGCACCGCCAGATCGGCAGCAACGGCGCGCACTGCGGCGGTTATATTAATTGACTTGGTATTCGTTGTGTTGGTCAAATCATAGGGTGGCTGCCATTCATTCGCCGGACGTAACCGATCCACAAAACTAACAGCAACCAGCAACGGCGCAGAGCGCCGATCCATTCGTGCAGCCTGGTAGCTGCGCAAGGCATCCAAAAATTGCCGTTCAGCTTGCCGATCCGGGCGATTGGCCGGGCTGACCCATAAAATCAAATCTGCATTGCCAGCCGCCACCATCATTTGCTTGCTATCAAAAAACGGACTATCGCAACCTGGACTATCGAAGATCAGTGCCTGGGTGAACCCCTCGCGCGATAATACGAATGGCTCAAGCGCTTGGGTAGTCTCCGTCAGAACATCCGTGGCAGTTTTGAGCTCTCCAAACAAGGCGTTGATCAAACTGGATTTTCCCGAATTGGATCGGCCAAGCACAAGAATCCGCAATGGCTCGACCGCGGATGCTGCAGTTTGACCTATCTGCTCCAGATCTGCCCTGGATTCCGGTGTTGCTGATTCGGTATGATTGTCATCATCAAGCGGCAAGCGCCCGCTGTATAGGTCAATGGCGTAATAACCCACTTTGCACACATAAGCCCGCAAAAACCAGCGATGCAACTCATTTCTGGCCTGATCAAAACTACGCTCGCGCAAATGCCGCCAGGCCTCGCTCAGTAAGGCATTCACCGGATTAATGAGGATACTGCCCGCGCGATAAACGTTAAATGCTTTCTCTGCCTTAGCCTTCCAACGTTGAATCCGGAATAAATCGCCTACCGTCAGACGATTGCTAAAGGGTATTTTTTCTGCGATATCTCTGCGCAGCTCGCGACTTGCCCGTTCAATAATCAGTAAAGTATGCGGCACGGTCAGTTCATACAGTGGTTTCTCAACCTCTGGATGATAACAATGTGCCACTGTTTCCATCGATTTCTGTCCCAGATCCGATATCCAGCGGCCATCTTCCAGCGGCCAATCCTCCGGATTGCAGCCAGCGGCCAGCGCTTCAACCTGCTGCCATACCGCATCTGCGCTGGGCGGCCAATCTGGATTGGGCTCAGTAGTCGTATTCATTAATAATTGACGTTCCTGCCGCACCAGCAATTGTTGCAAGCCATAACCCAAAACGCCGCACACTACCATCGCAATCAGCCAATAAAGCAGGTTCCCGCTTTGCCATAGCCAAAAAATGCCAAAACCCATTAATGCTAGCACTGGCAATAGCAGCAGAATGGCTACCAATAATCGTAGCGGATCAACGGCTGGAAGCGGCTTTTTCATTTCGATTGACCCCGTAACCGATCTTTCAGTATGGCAGCGCCCTGCTCCAGTTCCTCCGCATAGATCCGGCGTAAGGTTTTCGGATCAACATTCAAGCCGTCTTTGCGCCGAGCAAAAAAATAGATCGCCGCTTTTCCTAGTGCGTAAGTGGTCGCCCCGCTGGAACTGGCACCCCACACGGCACCCACAGTCTGGCCCCAGAAGGGAATTATCTTGACCACAGCACGGCTCAGTAGGCGCGTCAGAAAACTGGACGCGATCCCCGCACCCACCAGCCCCAGAAATTCAGTAATAGTCCTTTTATCCCAGTACTGCCCGTATAACACCGCAAGACTATGCAACAATTTAGCCTGCACCGCTGACACGGCAACCAGGTCAACCACCGGCAAAGCACCTAATCCTGCCGCGGTTAGTGAATAGCCGACAATATGCTGATGCGCGGTACGCGCATACAGATCGTGTACTTCCTTATCGCCGCTTAACTGATGTTGCAGACCCAATGATGTCAGCGATTCAATCGCCTGCCACAATGCCTGCAATCCATAATCAGGCGGCTCGAATCCATCTTCCGGCAATGTTAAATCCACCGCCACCCAGCGCATGGCTGCAAAACCGGGCAATGGTCTCAAAGCACTGCGTTGCGCCTGTAAAGCGCGGCGCAAATCAACCGGAACCGTTTCCGGCAAGGGATCATCATCGTAAGGCCAGGGGTGCAGATGACCGTATCCGTTGGGATACAGTTCGTGCAAGCCCGTTTGTACGATCAGCACGGGCCATTCGGGGTGACGCTGGCGGATGGAATGCAATACGTCAAACACAGCGGTCTGATTGATGTCAGCCACTTTCATCACAGCCACTAGCAAAT